>Ga0182015_10003901_pt1 | contig 16387 bp, 8 predicted proteins | sample 712P3MmetaG_FD_120478 | JGI IMG/M metagenome (GOLD analysis project Ga0182015, IMG submission 120478) | Permafrost microbial communities from Stordalen Mire, Sweden - 712P3M metaG | ecosystem: Environmental > Terrestrial > Soil > Wetlands > Permafrost | place: Sweden: Stordalen | collected... | reverse complement strand
TAGCCACCCACCTGAATGAACGGCGGTCCATCGGCTGAGGCAAGACTCGGCTGGTATTGAAAACCCAAATCGGTCGGCGACTCGTCATTGACGTGTTCGTCGAAAAGAAACTTGTTGCGCAGATACGAAAAGCGGGCGACACCGATGACGGAGGGCGAGAATGTATGGGTTTCCTGGGCTACAAAATTCTGGGCGCGATCGTCTTCGTCGACAGGAAAACCAGGAACATTGGCGCCCGCGGGCGAGAGTGGATCGGTCGTAGGTCCGGCGCTGTACATGTAACGGAAATTCAGGGTGTCTACCGGGGTCAAATAGTGATCGAGTCGCATCCCGAACTGGTCGTTGGTCTCGCTCAAGGTCTGTGTGGTGGTAAATGTATTGAGCCCGCTGTTGGGCGTGGGGAGCGGGAAAAAGGGCAGAATATTCTGCGCAATGGGATCGATCGAGGTCAACTGGTTATTCGGAACCGGAGCCGGCTGGCCGGTTGCAAAACTGTAGAGTTGGTGGTTCGGATTATTGCAGAAACCCCCGCTAAAGCCCTCCGTGCACATCTCGGAAAAATTGCCCTGGCGTTCGAGCAAGGAAGGCACGGTAGCGGAATCGGTTTCGCCCTGCCGGTTGCGGAAACCTTCGTAATATCCGAAGAAAAACGTCTTGTCTTTCACGATCGGACCACCAAAGGTCGCGCCGAATTGGTTCTGCTTCAGCGGCTGCACGCTCCGGGTGAAGTAGTCGGAGGCATCCATCGCATCGTTGCGCAGAAACTCCCAGAGGGCGCCGTGAAATTGATTCGCGCCCGAACGGGTGACGATGTTGGTGGTGGAACCGGTGTTGCGCCCGAATTCGGCATTCGCATTGTGGGTCAGGATCCTGAACTCAGCGATCGCGTCGAGCGGCGGTTTGAGCACGTAACCGGAGTCGACGGCGTTCACGTTGTCAGCGCCGTCGATCAAGAAATTATTCGATTCCGGGCGCTGGCCATCGACCGCGTAACCCTCGTTATCCCGCAGTCCTCCGCCAGCTTCAAGAAGCCCGGAGGTTAGAGGGACGACGCCCGGCTGAAGGTCTCCGAGCTGGGCAAAATTGCGCCCATCCAAAGGCAGGTCCAGAATCTCGCGCTGCATCACAGTTTGCCCGAGGCTGCTGACGCTGGTCTGAATCAATTCAGCATCGGCCTGCACCTGCACTTGCTCGGACGCCAATCCGACCACCAGACGAACCGGGACCGCTGCCGTCTCATTGACATCCAGCGAGATTCCCTCTTGCACATATTTCTCAAAACCCTTGGCCGTAACTTCCAATCGATATTGGCCGACGGGGAGCTCAACGAGTACATAGCCGCCCTGATGATCCGTGGTAGTGGCACGTGTCAAGCCTGTCTCGAGCTGCTTGGCACTCACCGCGGCGCCCTCCACAACTGCGCCGCTTGGGTCCACAACGGTTCCACGGATGCTTCCCGTGATCTCCTGCGCTCCGGCATTTGAAGCTCCAAGGACGATTGCCAGCGCACAAATCAGGCTTTTGAAATGGCTCATAGATATTCCACCTTCTCCTTCACATGCATTCGTCAAGCAAGATTGGGGCGCAAGGGCCTGTCATGAAAATTGCAAAAGCGAAATAACCTGTCCCCAGAGAGTGCGGCGATTATAGGGAGCCGAGTCGGGAGGTCAATAATCTGAAAGCAGTAGTCTGTTTTCGCCAGGTGCGGATTGGATTTCGCTGCAAGACGCCGGCTAGTGGTTTTGCATTATTGCACCCCGACACCGGTCCGATCACCTTGGCGAAACTCGCGGTTTCACTTCATCCGACCCTCACGCTTCCCAGAAATCTGCACAGCAGCAATTCTCAGCGTGGGCGCTGTTACATGGTCCGCTCCGGCTTCTCCTAAGGACTTGCGACGCGAGCTGGGTCTGGGCTCGACGACTGCGGCGGTCATCGGCGGCCTCATCGTCGTCGGCATCTTCCTGAGTACCGCCGTCGTGGCTAAGGCGTTGGGCTTCCCGGTATGGCGGCTGATCGTTCGGCTGTTCGCTAGAGTCATGACGTGGGGTGGCGCGCCCTGCTATCGAGAACTAGGAGGGTTTTCCGCGAGCGGGGGGCTTCTCATGCATCAGTCGATAGACTGTCAACGTTGTCTTTGCGCATCCGTCAGGTTCTTACGAAGCTGCAGTGCCTGATCATTTTTCGGATTGAGCTTGATGGCATTGGCGACGGCGTCGAGGGCCTCGGGGAACCGGGATTCCATACCGAGTGCTGCGGCCAGATTCACCCACGCTTCGGTAAAACCAGGCGCGGCCCGGGCGGCCACACGGAAGTGCTCTTCGGCAGAAGTGTAATCTCCATCGCGGGATGCCAGGTAACCGATCTGGTTTTGGGCGAGGGCAAAAGCAGGATCAACTTTAATTGCCTGCTGCAAGGCCGCCTGTTCCGCTGCTGTATCGCCTGTGCGATCAAGCGCCAAGGCCAATTTGAAATTAAGTAGGGCATCGTTGGGGGTGGCTTCAACAGCCTCACGATACAACGCGACCGCTTTCTGAGGATCTCCCGACTTGAGCGCCGCTTCAGCCTCGATGGACCTACCGTAAGCCAGCGTTTTATCAGTGGTTGCTTGCAATTCTTCCTGGGTGAGCTTGGATTGTTCTTCCGCCCGGTCATTTTCGCCCAGCGTACGCAGAACGCTGGCCAGCCTGTACCGCAGTTGCGGTTCGCTTGTCCCAGCCCCAAGGGCAAGGGCCTTTTCTAGTTGCTCCTTTGCTCCTGCAGGATCGTTGAGCTCGGCCAGCACAATTCCTAAGTTATAGCGGGCATTAAAATGAGTGGGATTCAGCGCGATCGCCTCTTCCAGGTGCTGCCGGGCAGTACCGTATTGGCCCTCCTCACGTTCCAAAATGCCGTTCAAGTACAAGACTTCGAATTCATGCGAATGCGCGGCAAGCAGTTTTTTCGCCAGCGGTCGTGCTATATCCAAGTTATGATTGAGCACCAGAACGTGCAGGTAAAGCCCTTGTGCTTCCACGCTGTCCGGATGCAGCCGGACAGACTTTTCCGCCAACTGTACCGCGTCCTGATAGTGTGTTTGATTGACATATACGGTAACCAGCCCATTCGTAAGACGTAATGAGGACGGGTTCTTACGCAAAGCTGCCGCCAGAATCTGAGCTGCCTGAGTGAGCATGCGAGCCTTGCCGTAGGCTTGCGCCAGATCCAGCGCGAGAGTTTCGTCTAAAGGAACAGAACGAAGGAGATCGATGACCGCGTTGTAGTTGCCGTCAGCGAGGAGAAGCTTACTGAGTCCATCTAGCGCCGTAGCGAAACTGTGATCAATACGGAGCGCGGCTTCGTATTCAGCTTCAGCCTTATCTCTGCGCTGCAATTCCTCGAATGCGGCAGCCAGCAGAAGGTGCGGCTTTATGACCTTCGGGTTGACTTGAATAGACTGCTGTAGCGGGGCAATGGCAGCCTTCGGATCGCCACTCGAATAGAGAGTAAGACCGAGGAGATAGGAAAGTTCAGCAGAATCTGGTTCGAGCAGGAGGCCGGCGCGGAAAGCTTCGATGGCGCAAGGATACTGGTTGTGATCTCCGAACCACTTACCCAGCTCGATATGGGTCGCGGCGTCCGGGTGGAAGTGAATTTGGAACTCCAGAGCTTGCGGGCCGATGCATGCTCCCAGGGCGAACGGAGCTATGCAAAGAAAAGCTACGAGGGCTAACGCCGCTTTAAATGGCATGAAGTGGTTAGACAGGGAGGCGCTTGGTCTGCTCTTATCCGATGTTGATGAGTACTTTGCCGATAGCATAGAGGCTAGAGCTTAGGTTTAGCCGTCTTGCCAAGTGCAAGAGCTTGCATAATATTGGCCCCGTGAAGGGCCGCGGTGCCCGCACTGACGCGCGTCACGGATGCTCCACCATATGCCGTCCTGAGCACCATATACTGAATGTACTAGTTCGCTACGAAGGAGCGGGTAGCCCACTCCTGCCGCCTTCGCGACCATCGTACCGTTCTCGAGGCGTGATGCCCTCGGTTTCCGTTGTGTCCGGGTCACGAGGCGGAGTGGCCCCCTGAAACCTGGTCTCGACTTCAAGGTGATCGAATGAGCAGACCGACACATGGCTAACAGATCGTAGCGGACACATGGGCTACGCTTTTTCCTTCTCACGGGAACTGAGAATGCCGTGGAAGGAGATGGCGTGCACAGTACAACAAGCTCCCGAGGCGATAGGCTCCCGGCAGAGTGCCGGAGTATGCAGAGTACAGGCTGGACCGAAACGGTGGGCAATGACCTCGTGAAGGAGATTAGTCAGTTCTGCAACCGAAACGTCACCCTAAGGCCGGCGCAACACGACCAGCCAGATGTACTCGCTCTGCCAAGACCTGGAAAGCCGATCCCGCCACATGACCTTTTCTGACCGGGGACGGTGTCCGATGTTTAGCCTCGTAACCGGCTTGTTCGGAATAGATTATTTCCCCGGATGAAGGCTTGATGAGTCACTCTTTTGCACACCGCGATCATTAGTCGAAGACGATCACTGACAGCAAATGTCGAGGGCAACCAGTTCACTGCCGATCAACTCAGTGATCTCGTGCAAACCGTGCTTAGTCAGGAAAGTGGTGGCACGGCGAAGACTCCAACTCGCTTGGCAGGCAAGCAAAAGCCGAAGCCATTTCCCAGCAGGTAGGCGAATCGGCTTTCATGAAGAGGATGCTCGGTCTTGCCTGTGCGCTTGTTGTGAACGGACGGCAAACGATTATTGGAATCGTCAGGGCACTAAGTTCATCGCGGCGGAATCCTGGTTGCCTCTAGTTGCTGTTTGGACACCACGCCCGCGCCCTCTCGAATGGTAACCAGTTGGTTGGACGCAATGTTCTTGACTGATTCTTCCCCTCCGCTGGGCCAGTAAATCTGAACATCCGCGCTGGTGTGTTCTCCCAGACCAAAATGCAGTCTGGGGTCGTTGCTGGAGAGATAGCTGGACTGGCTCAGGAGATGCTGGGCCTGCACTTTGTTCCCATAGCGCGCCAGAACGCGCGTCCCGATCGCGCTGCGGTTCGACTTGCTGCCAATGAGTTTCAGCTTGATCCAGTGGTTCCCCGCCGGCGCGTCATTTCGCAGGAGCGAGGGCGGCTCGTTCACATTCATGATGAGAATGTCCAGGTCCCCGTCGTTATCAAAGTCTCCAAAGGCGCAACCCCGACTGGGATGCTGGGCGGCGACTCCCGGACCTGCCTGCTCGATCACTTCTTCAAAGCGGCCGTTGCCCAGATTGCGGAAGACAATACGCGGTCCTTTATACGGATATTGCGGAAATGTCTTCTCAAGTTCTGGATACACATTCCCCGCTACCTGGAAAAGGTCCGGGTATCCGTCGTTGTCGAGGTCGACGATCCCCGCGCCCCAACTGACATATCTGGTCTCAACTCCAATACCGCTGCGGGAGGTCACGTCATCGAAGTCCGCCTTTCCCGAGTTGTGATAGAGGCCGCTCGGCTGACGCTGGAAGTGGGTCTTGAAGAGATCGGTATGTCCATCTAGATCGTAGTCTCCCACGCCCACGCCCATTCCCGCATACTCTTCCCCTTCTCCGCTGACCGCAACCCCGCGGGCAAGGCCATCTTCGCGGAATGTGCCGTCCCGATTGTTCATGAATAGCAGGCTCGGCGTAGAGTCACAGGCGAGGAAGATTTCCGGCCAACCATCTTCGTCGAGGTCGGCGGTAACCGCGGTAAGGCCATAGGAGTCGCGGAAGCCGGCAATCCCGGCTTCCCTGCTCACATCGGTGAAGGTGCCGTTGCCGTTGTTACGGTAGAGGGAGTGGTAACCCCCTTTCATTCCCCGGGGACCGCAGTAGACCGCCATCCCTTCGTAGCTGCAGGTTGAGCTCTGGGCCGAGGGCTTGGGAGCGTGCTCGAGGTCGAATTGAACGTAGTTAGCGACAAACAGATCGAGGAAGCCGTCTCGGTTATAGTCGAGGAAACTGCATCCGGTGCCGAAGCGGACTTCCTCACCTAGCAGGCCCGCTTGTTTGGTCACGTCGGTGAAGGTTCCGTCGCCGTTATTGCGATATAGCTTGTTCTGTCCGAAGTAGGTGCAGAACAAGTCTTCGTTGCCGTCGTTGTTGTAGTCGCCGACGCACACGCCGTTGGCCCAGCCAACTTCATGCAGGCCGGCTTTTTCGGTTACATCGGCGAAAGTCCCGTTGCGATTGTTCTTGTACAATCGGTTGGTCGCGCCAGCAGGAGCCCCCTCGAGCCGAGTTCCTCCTAGAATAAAGATGTCCATCCAGCCGTCATTGTCGTAGTCGAAGAAAGCGCAGCCTCCCCCCATGGACTCGATGATGTAGGTGTCCTGGGTCAATCCGCCATAGAACATCGGGGCGGTGAGTCCCGCCGCCAGGGCGACGTCGGTGAACTGGGAGAAGCGGCGTGAATTCTGCGGCTGCGGCGCGGTAGTCTGAGCTGTTGCAGGCACCACGCCGCTGGCTATTGAAAACAGTTCTCCGGCGGAGACAGCCAGAAGACTGGAGACGAATGTTCGGCGGTCAAGTTTCATGCGGGATCGAGTGGCCGGGCTTTTGCAAGACTTAAGATAGCAATTCTTCTTGTGCGCGATTGAGGAGGCTTGCGGCATAACTGAACAGGTTGCTATCGCCGCGAGCGGGAACCAAGCTGGAAAGCGGTCGAATCCTACTTGGCTGCCTTGCTTTGCCGATCAATTTCAGCGTGTATCATCGCATGGGCTTCCTGAGCCTCTTGGTTATCGGGCTGGATGCGAAGAGCATCCTGCAAGACCAAGTCCGCTTCGGCAAAGCGCGACTCGCTCGCCAATGTGACTCCGAGATTTATGAACGATTGCGCATATACGGGATCATTCCTGATCGCCTGGCGGAAGAGCCGTTCCGCTTCGGCGTCGTTTCCCTTTTGGCCATAGAGAACTCCTAAATTGTTTTGAGCTTCGGCAAAGTGGGGATCGAGCGCAATTGCGGTTTTGAATTCCTTCTCGGCGTCGGCAACCTGGCCTGCCTGCAAACTGAGGAAACCGATCTGGTTGTGTGGTCTGGCAAAGCGCGGATCGAGCGCAGCGGCTCTTTCCAGACTCTCGCGCTCGCCCTGATAATCTCCTTTGCGGTCAAGGGCCATGGCTAGGTCGTAAAAGATCCGCGAGTTAGCAGGATCTTCCGCCGCCGCTTCTTTGTAGAGGTCCACCGCGGTTTGGATTTCATTTTCTTGAAGAGACTCCTTCGCCTGGGTAGCCTTTGCGGCGGCGATGTCCTTCTTCGCGCGGGCGGCAGTGGACGCGTGGTATAGATCGAGTTGCTCACGGGCCTCATCCTGCAGGCCCAGAGAGCGAAGCACTGCGGCGAGCTGGAAGTGCGCGTCACTTGAGGAAGGATCGAGTTGCGAGGCTTTTTCCAATTGCGCGCGGGCCTGTGCCGGCTTGCCCAACTTGGCGAGGACGACGCCCAGGTTGTAGCGCGCGTCGTAGTGATCGGGATTCATCTTCACGGCCTGCGTCAGCATGTCCCTAGCTCCATCGTAGTTTCCCAGCTCGCGATCAACCGCGCCCAGAAGATAGAGTGACTCGAACTCGTCGGGATGCCGCTCACGATACTTCTGAAGAAGAGGCAGCGCGGTCTGGCACTCCGCCAGCACAATAAGGACCTTGATGTAAGAGATGCGGGCGAGATCGTCCTGCGGATTGAGGCGCAGTGTTTCCTGAAATTCGGCAGCCGCATCATGATAGCGTTGCTGCTGGGTATACACCGTGGCTAGGCCTGAATGGGCAGCGGCGGAAGACGGCCGCTCCTTCAGAATCTGCGAAAGAATCTCTATGGCCTGTTCGTTGTCTCCCGCTTTCGAATAGGCGATCGCCAGGTTCATCTGCAGAACTTCTTCCTGCGGCCCGTTCTTCAACAGAGCGATGGCTTCAGGGTATCTACTTGCTGAAATCAGTGACTTGGTGAGCCAATCGAGCGCAGTCACCGATCGCGGATCGGCCTTGAGAGCAGCATAGAATTCTTCAATTGCTGCGTCCAACTGGTTCAGTTGGCTGAGGGCCACGCCCAAGCTCAGGCGGGCTTGCGGCAGGTCCGGCTTCAGCTTCAGCGCCGTGCGGAGTTCACGCGCGGCGGGTTCGGCATCGCCACTGTCCAAGAGCGCCAGCGCCAGGTAGTAGTGGGTCTGCGATGAATTCGGCATTAGTAGAAGAGAGGAGCGGAATGCGGAAATGGCGCAGGAAAACTTGCTGTTCTGCCCGAAGTACGCTCCCAGTTCGTCATATGCCTCCGCTGAGGGATGCGCGACTATCTTTTGCTGCAGGGAGGAGGATGCTTCACATTTCGGGCTGACAGACCCGGCCAGCGCGGGGACGGATGCCGACAGAAAAACCAGCAATCGAAGAAGCGACCGCAACGGCGGCCCGTGAACGCGCATCTTCAAAGAAGCATCCTGCCTTATGGTTTTTCCACAACGCGGCTGTGCTCGCGCGTGGGTGGTTTTCTTTCCGTCAAGTAAAAATGCGGCCAGCTGACCCCGGCGCCGATCAGAGCGGCGCGCTCGGACAATTCTGAAACCCTCCATTTCGTTGTACGGTCGTCGAGTTCTCTTTCCGCAGCGCCTAGAAGAAGACCGGCAACCAGCGAAATTCCTCCTCCCAGGACAATCCGCTCCGGACCGAACACCCGGCAGGTATGGCGGAGAACTCTACCCGGCTCGGTTCCGAACGACTCGAAGGTCTGGCGAGCGGGTGGATGCTCTGCGGCGAAATCGGCGATTTCGCGAGCATCTGCGGATATCCCCGAAAGCTCCTCGTACATGCGGTGGACCACGGGGGTTGAGATTATGCTCTCCACAGTGCTGTCTCGTAGGGAAGGTTCCAGATTTCGTCACCGGGAGCAAGCCCCCCAGCTGATAACGATATCAGTATACGCGCTTGACTGCGCCCGGGAAGCAAGCCTCAAGACAGGCTCTCAATGGGAGCGTCGTTTGTGGATCGAATCGGCGTTGGAACGGGAATGTCGTCCGGCGGCGGCGATCTTGGGGATGCGTTGGCAGCCGCAAGAGCGGCGAATGATGAGTTCCGTGGGCAGGACAACCCGCGAACTGACCGCTGGTCCGTCGTGGCCTCCCGAGCGGACCCACTCGAGTAGCATGCGTGTGGCGCTCCGACCCAACTCGGCGGCGGGTTGGCGCACCGCTGTGAGGGGCACTGCCAGCAAAGACGCCAACTCGAAGTCGTCAAATCCAATGATCGCAATCTCCTCGGGGACCTGGATGTTTTCCCTTTGAAGGATGTGCAGGACGTGGGTCGTGGTCACGTTGTTGAGGGTAAACAAGGCAGTCGGTCGCTTGGCCCCGCGAAGGCGATTCATTAGGCTGGGCCGGATCGCGGAATCCTCCCCGACCACGACGAACTGAGGCTCGAGGCCAGCGTCATTCATGGCCCTCTCATAGCCCGTGATGCGCTGGCTTATAGAGTTGAACTGGCTGTCGTAGCCAACGCACAGAATGGCGCGATGTCCATGATCCACAAGGTGATTCACCGCTTTGCGCGTGCCCTCGTCGTTTTCCACCATTACTTCGCCGGCGTTCAGACCCGGGAAAGTGCGGTCCAGCATGACGATGGGCACGCCTTTGGCCCGCAGGCTCTGCAATTGGGAGACACAGCTGGCATCGGAAGGAACAATAAGGATGCCGGCGATATTTCGCGATTTCATGATCATGAGTTCCTTGGCCTCGCGCTCCCGATCGCGCTCCGAGGCCAAGAGCAGGGTCATGTATCCGTGCTTAGCGGCCATCTGCTGTATGGCGTGAGCGCATGTGGAAAAGAACGGATCGGCGAGATCGGGGACAATCAGCCCAATGGTTCGAGAGGCCTGGCCCTTGAGCATGCGGGCGGCTTCGTTGGGCTCGTAGCCCAGTTTCGCAATTACCTCCCGCACCCGCGCGGCCGTCGTCGCACTCACCAGCTTCCCGCCGTTTACAACCCGCGAGACGGTCATGGTGCCGACGCCACAGGCCCGGGCGACATCCGCCACTGTCGGATTGTTGGAGAGCTTCCGGGGCATGAACTGCCCACAGACTATCGAGAGCGCGGTTTCTTAGCAACTATGCTTCAGTAATGGGTGCGATACCATTTGGAGGTAGCTGGAGGGGAACCGCGCCTCGCGGCCTGGCCCACACCCTGGCGGGGCGACCCTGAATTGTTCCACACCACGATTCTGCTGGATAAAACTGCGCGTAGTAGAAATAAATAGTTGACAAATAAGATCAAGTCCGCCTATAAGGTGGGGATCGATTGATATCGTTACCATAGCTAAGCACGTTCGCAGGGCGGCCCCTGCGAACGTTGTATCGCGTTCGGGTACCTCAGGCTGGAACAAATTGCCCAAGATCAAGAATTAAATTGGAGACAGTATGCGAAGACTAATTCTGCTCACAAGTCTGTTGATGTTGGCAACGTTTGCGTCGGCCCAAACCCCGACTGGGAGCATTCAAGGAACCGTCGCAGATCCGCAAGGGGCTGCGGTACCCGGTGCGACTATCACCGTAGTCAGCAATGACACGGATAACAAGAAGACGCTGACCTCCGATGGATCTGGACGATTTGAGATTCCCTTCCTCAATCCCGGGATCTACACGGTTACCGTCGAGGCGAAGGGATTCCGGGTTGAAAAGCGGGAAAATGTTGTCGTCCAGGTTTCACAGACGCTGCCGCTGTCTTTCACGCTCGCCGTGGGAGCAAACACCGAGACAGTGGAAGTCACCACTACCAGCGGGACCGTGGACACCGATACGTCAAGTGTGAATTCGGTGATTCAGAGCAGATCGATTGCCGATCTGCCTCTGAACGGCCGCAACCCATTCGCTCTTGCGGAAGTAGTACCTGGGGTTAGCACCATCGGGGACGCGTCGACACCCCATATCGCGGGCTCCCGCAATGCGAACAATGAGCTACAAATCGACGGCATGACCGACATTCTTCCGGAAAACAACGTTGGAAATAATGAGACCGCCTACCAGCCGATCGTGGACTCGGTGCAGGAGTTCAGTGTGCAAACTAGCGTCCTGCCGGCGGACTATGGCAGATTCTCCGGCGGAACGATTAGTTTGGTGACCAAGGCCGGCGGGGACCAATTTCACGGATCACTTTTTGAGTTTGCCAGGAACGCGATTTTAGACGCGCCCGCCTATGAGTTCGGCGGGACTCCGTCCAAAGGCGACCTATATCGGTATCAAACTGGCGGGACGATCGGAGGTCCGATTGTTCTGGACCGCTCGAAGCACAGCTTCTTTTTCTTCGCCTATGAAAAATCGAAAGAATCCAATGCAGCCTCGGAGACGGACACCGTTCCGCAGCCGCAGTGGGCGACTGGAGATTTCTCGGACCTGATACCTGCGGGATACGACTGCAATGCTGCGCCGATCAAGGGATGTATTTACGATCCAAACACAGTTGCCTTAGTCGGTGGCAATTACGTGAGACAAGCCTTCCCGGGCAACATCATTCCTGCCAATCGCCTTAGCGCGGTAGGCGTGAATGTGATGAAGTACTACCCGGCTCCCAATTTCGGAACTTTTGGTCTGGCCGATCCGGCAGCCACAAACCTACACGTCAACGGTACGAGCACAGACAACTACTATCACTGGGACACGCGATTGGACCACGACTTCACGCCAGGCTGGCATTCGTTCTTGCGTTTTTCCCATTGGAACGAGGACAGCAACCCCTTGAGCGACTACGGCAATGCAGCGTCGCAAGGTTATGCAGGCCCGGCACACATTACCGAGTGGACCAGCGCTTTCAACAATACGTTTACCTTCAGCCCGACGTTGTTGGGCGAGTTACGCGCCGGCGTCAGCCGGCAGGCTTATAGTCGCTTAACCTTTGGTGAGCCTTTTGATCTGGGAAGCCTGGGTTTCAATTCTGCCTATGTTTCTACTGCGGCCATAGACGGGCTGGTCTTTCCAAATTTCAACTTGTCGCAAGGCTATTCCGGCATCGGGCCGAACGGGTATAACTCATACTACGAGAACCCGACTGCGGTTGATGTCACCGGAAGTCTGGTAAAGATTCTCGGCGGCCATTCGGTGAAGTTTGGTGGTGAATACCGGAAGCTGTACGAGGACTTCGCCCAATTTGGCGATCCTTCCGGAAGCTTCAATGTCGACCAGAGCTGGACTCAGTCTACGGCGACTGGCGGCGTCGGTACCGATGGGACAGGCAACCCATTTGCTTCCATGCTGTTGGGATTGCCAGCCAGCGGTGACATGAGCCACCAGCCGTCCACTGCACAGACCAGTTCCTATATCGCATTTTTCGGTCAGGACGATTGGAGGGTGACCAAGAAACTGACGGTCAATCTCGGCCTGCGCTGGGACTTCGAGATACCCCGCACCGAGCGAAATAACGAACTATCTTATTGGGATCCGTCGCTGCCGTCTCCACTGCAGGGAGAGGTACCTGCGGGCGCCTGCCCCGCCTGTGGCAATCTAATGGGCGCGATGGTTTTCGTAGGTACTGCGGGTAGCAAGTACGGCCGGCACCAGGCGCCCACCCAATGGAAGGATTTCGGCCCTCGCATTGGCTTCGCTTATAATCCCATTCACAGCCTTGTCTTCCGAGGCGGATACGGGATTGTCTACGCTCCTTCCGCGCTTCAGGCGGCTGGGACTGACGGCAGCCCGGGCATTGAAGGTTTCACCAGCCAAACCAACTTCAGCTCAACTTTCACGAGCCAGCAAACTGCGCCTTCCGCCTGTACCACCTGCGCCACGCTCGATAATCCGGCTCCCCAGGGCTTTAACCTGCCGAAAGGGGTTGCGGGAGGCGGTTCGACGGATATTGGTAGCGGGATCAGCGATTCTTACTTCGGCTCCTACCGTAACCCGTACGCGGAGCAGTGGAACTTTAACATTCAATACGCATTGCCCTACAACTCGACAATAGAAGTCGGCTATCTTGGCAACCATGGACTATTCCTTATCAATGGAGATCCGGGAGTAAACTATGATCAGCTACCGACCTCCAACTTGGCGCTTGGGAATCAACTGACCGCCTCGGTACCGAACCCATTCTTTGGCCTGATCACCACCCCTGGATCCCCACTGAGCCAGCCCACCATCCAATACGGCCAGCTCATCTCACCCTATCCTCAGTACACTGGCGTGGAAAGCTATCGCAAGCCGCAAGCTGAATCGGAATACAATGCCTTCACTGCGAAACTCGACAAGCGGTTCTCGCATGGACTCACGCTTCTAGCTTCGTTTACTGGAGGCAAGATGGAGGACGATTCGGCCTCCGCAGTTAGCTACCTCGGTCCCTCCAGCCAAACGTTTGCCAACGAATTCAATCCTCGGGCGGAGTGGGCTGTCTCCGCTCAGGATGTTTCCCGCATCTTCGTGGTCAGCTACACCTACGAACTCCCCTTTGGCCGCGGCAAGGCGTTTCTCAACACCGGCAACCGCGTGCTCAACGGCGTGATCGGCGGATGGCAACAGGTTGGATTGATTCAGTATGATTCCGGTACTCCGATTGTTCTCGGGTCCGCAGGCAACAATACCCACATCGGTACCTTCAACCAGCGGCCACTGTGGAACGGCCAGGATGCCAAACTCGGCGATCCCACGCTCAACGAGTGGTTCAACACCTCGGTATTTTCGCCGCTTCCCAATTTCGAAATCGGCAATGCTCCGAGAACGATTCCCGATGTTCGCGTCCCGGGTCTTACCAACTTCGATCTCTCCTTCTTCAAGAACAACCGCTTCGGAACTGATGGACGGTTCAACCTGCAATTCCGGGTGGAAATGTTCAACGCGTTCAACCACCCGTGGTTCGGTGCGCCCGACACGACGGTCACCGATAGCACTTTTGGCCGAATCACGGGAATGAACAGTGACTATTCCCCGCGGAATATTCAGCTTGCGGTGAAGTTTCTGTTCTAACGCAATGCTGGGTCGGGGAGGCTGGAGTTTTTGGCTCTCTCCGCCCAGCATACTTGTTTGCGATCAAAGACATTCAATCTCCCGACTCCCGACTCAATCGACTGAGACAGTAGTCAGGAATCTCCGTTTCGATAATCCCACTTTCCTCCCCCCGATCCATCAGGCGAATCAGTGAGTGGAAAGCGCGGAAACTTCGCGGGTCGCGATGGAGCGCCCGATCCAAGCAAAGGCGAATAGCGTCAGTCCGGCGACCCATGCGCCAAGGCTGAAGGTTCCCGAAAACCAAAGTGCGATCACGACCCCCATCACGATCAGAATTCCCGCGAGGAACAGGAACATGCGCATCCCGTAGAGAGTAGCGAACGGCAAATAGTGCGCGCCCACGAGGATCATCAAAGCCGGGAAAAACCAGTTCAATTTGTAGAAACCTACGGGCACAAGAAGGAGCATCGAAAACGGCAGCACAAACGCGACTTGCATCCCCAGGCTATTGAACGGATTCTCTCTGCTGACGGATGTGCGGCGGCCCGACAAACGCAGCAGCATTTGCGTGAGCGCAAAGATGAAAAATCCCCCAATGACGACGGCCAGAATAGACGCCTTTGGAGTGACCCACGTGCCTAGCGCCGCGGACACCAGCCAGATTACGGACGAGACAAGCTGTCCCACGAAGCCGCCAACGTAGACAGACCGGACTTCGCGTTGAGCATCCTGGATGTCCATTCAAACCTCCGAAAGCACGCCGCACATTCTCCCTGGTCATGTGTGCCGCGCTCACCGGAGCGTAGCGGGAATATCCATGGTGAAGAGCACAGGGCAATCTGACAGACCATACGCCAAGTCTACCGCAGATGCCCGCCGGGGCCGACGCACGGGCACAGCCCGGCAGCCCTTTCCCTTCGCGGAAAATAGATTTCTTGAATGTAAGGACGCTCTGCACGAGTCGTCGGCCCCTCCGAAGTTGGAAGTCTGGCTCGGACGCAGGCCATCACGGATTAAACTTGCCTCGACAGGGAATGACACGGTAGGACATAAATGTTTCGCCCACCTCTCGTTGATTCCATAACAATGTCGGCTCCCGTCGACCCGAGTAGACTTTGGTGGTTGCCAAACCAACCAAGGCCCAGGAGGAAAGGAGCCGAACATGATGATTCCCGAGTTGCCTTTGGGAAATGAAATCCATCCAGAGTCAGGTCACCAGCGAGACCGGAAGAAAGGCCGAGCGAGTGCGGAACGGAGCGGGCCGAGACATTTTGGGCGAAGTCAATCTACCTGAATCTGTAATCGGGCCGTGCCAGCATGTGGATATTGGAGACTTCACGATGCGAGGGACAGCCTCCGTAATCTGTCTTGATGTGAAATGCTCCCTGATTGGCCGCTTCCTTGCTAGCGGCCAATCGTATGCATTGCAGCCGCTTCAGGTTGTCCCCCGTCGAGGGCAGCGGTGCCTGAAGCGGTCTTTTCTGCTCAGATTCTTCGGCCCCGACTAGATAGACTCTGCGGGTATTCGGGACTTCACGATTGGGAAGCCTCTACTGATTCGCGTCGCCCATCGAGGGTTCGCGATTAAAAGGGTTTCGCTCCATTCGAGGATTGATAACGGAGGCCTAAGGTGTTCTCCCGCTGGATTAAGGTTGGCGGAATATTGGCTCTAGTTGTGATCGGGGGCGCCGCTGTATTGGTGGCAAAGCGCTGGCCGTTCACGCGCGACACCATCGTCAGGACGCTACAGGAAAGGTTCTCTAGCACTGTCGAGGTGCAAACGTTTCATGCGACATATTTCACGCCGGGGTGTATTGCCGAAGGAGTGATTTTCCGCCGCAACCCTGATCGAAATGCACCGCCAATCGCCACGATCGAAAGGCTTACTATCCAGGGCAGTTACTTGGGATTTTTCCGCATTCCGAAGCATATTCTACGGGTGACGCTCGAAGGGTTGCACATATTCGTGTCTCCGGGCAGTGAAGAATCCGGCAACGAAGCGCGACCTGCCAACAGCCCGCAGCAAGTCGTACTGATTCTCGACCAGATCATTGCGGATGGTACCGTGGTGGAGTTTGCTTCCGGCGAACCCGGAACAGAATCCCTTAAGTTCGAAGTTCACAACTTGACGTTGAACTCTGTGGCCGACGACCGGCCAATGTCGTTCCACGCTGCGTTGCTGAACGCGAAACCTCCGGGAGAAATTCTCACCGACGGGCAATTCGGCCCCTTACGGCCGCAAGATATCGGCCACACCATTGTTTCCGGCTCGTATGTGTTTCAGCGCGCGGATCTGGGCGTATTCTCCGGCATAGGAGGGACGCTGTCTTCCACCGGCAAGTTCAACGGTATGCTCGAACGCATCGAGGTCGAAGGTAGTAGCGACGCGCCCGATTTCCAAGTAACGAGGAGCGGTCATGCGGTAGACCTGAAAACCCAATTCCATGCGATTGTCAACGGGATG
>Ga0182015_10003900_pt1 | contig 16391 bp, 14 predicted proteins | sample 712P3MmetaG_FD_120478 | JGI IMG/M metagenome (GOLD analysis project Ga0182015, IMG submission 120478) | Permafrost microbial communities from Stordalen Mire, Sweden - 712P3M metaG | ecosystem: Environmental > Terrestrial > Soil > Wetlands > Permafrost | place: Sweden: Stordalen | collected... | reverse complement strand
GAGCGGGAGCAGGAACTTTGCGCGCTGCAGCAAGCCCGCGGGGCATACGAGGCACAGAGGGCCCGAAAGAACTTCGTTCCAACCGGCGTTGAGCCTGCGCAAACGGCTCGAACTGCACCTCTTGCAGTGGGTCTGCCGGCGCCACCGCCGGTCGCGACCGATCAACCTCGTCGTTCATTCTGTTTCGCGCCTGATCATCGAGGGCTTGACTGATGAGGGCTAAGGACCGCTGCACCACTCGGCCAAACTCCTCCCCGTCTGCCTTTTTCCGCCCTTCCCGCAGGCGCAGTTTCGCATCTTCAACGGAGAACCATGTACGATTCCGGTTTGACTCTTTTGGTTTGCAGAGCCGTACCACCTCGCATAGATGGGCACTAACCATGAGGCTTTTCGCAGCGGATGGTGAGACTCCCCGTGTGTCGGCTTGCCGGCGGCAACCGTAACGGATGAATGGAGCTTCTTCGATCCGCCCGTGCACCCCCGCTTCCTCGAAAGCCTCGATCGCGGCGGCTTGAGCATGGGTCAGGCCCGGTTCGGCGCTGCCCTTGGGGAAAGTCCAGCGCCCGCTTCCGCGGGTCTGGACCAGCAGGAACTCAATCACGCCGCGGCGGAGCCGGTAGCATACCGCTGCAACCTGTTCGCAGTCGCGCACTCTCCGGAGTTGAGAGACTCGAACCGCCTTGGCGCGCGACGCGGATGGGCGGACCGTCGATGAGATCAGGGCCGAGGGCAAGATTCGGCGATTTTTCGCGCCAGCAGTCATCGCTACAGAGTGCACGAGGACATCGGCCTCTGCCTAGAGCAAAGGTTGGTTCTCGATGGAAGAAGGGTTCGCCTGTCTTCCTCCTAAACTGCAGCTGCCAGAATCTTTCTGCATACTTGCATCCCCTTCAACAGAAAATACAGTATGGATGGCGAGTGGCCCAGTCGGACTCAGGAGCGTCTCTTGGAGAACATGTATTGTCTGCGTTGCAATCGGCCCATTGAGACCGGACAAAAATCAGTTGCTGTTTATTTGTTCGCGCAGACAGTCGGAATCAAGCCCAGGCAAAAGTCCGCGGCACAGCGCATTTGCTTTTGTCCACAATGCTCGGTCTCGCTGGCCATGGGGCCTCCGCCGGAGGGTGCACTCAATATGGCAGCTTGGGAAATGATTCGAGAGCTCGTATCTTCAGACCCGGCTCTAAATCAGGCCGCTTGGGAGAACCTGAGTGCAGTATTGACTGCGCTGCCGCCAACCGGCACGGCTGGAGCCAGGCTTTCCGCACAATCCGGCGGATACTTCGAGTTCTGAGAAACAATCGAAACTCTCCTTCACGGAATCGTTCTTACTCTTCATTCTTCCTGGCTAACCTTTTTCCCCTCGCCATGGTCTAAGGAAATAACGACAGCAGGGAACTTCGCTGTGCCCGGCTGCGTATCTCCGATGAGATGATGGGCGGGATTGAGATCCTTCGCCCGAACTTTACCCGGGGCCCCCACGCCCCACGTCGGAGCCGTGGGTCCATTCTACGTATGCGCATGCTGCTTGATATCGTCCGGCAGTCGCTCTCCACGTTGTGGGCGCATAAACTGCGCTCGTTCCTGACCATGTTTGGAATCGCGTGGGGGGTGGGTTCGCTGCTGCTATTGGTGGGTCTGGGGGAAGGCTTTCGCAGCGGGCAGGATAAGAATCTGGCAGAACTGGGTCAGGACATCATGTTTGTCTTTCCGGGGCGCATCCCGGCGGTGGCCGGCAGTTACCAGTCAGGACAACCTTACTATCTGACCTATGCGGACTACTTTACGATTCGGGACCAGAACAGATTTCTGCGCGCCGTTTCTCCGGTGCTGGAGCGCGACGACATCCGCGCTGTCAGCGACTACGGGTCAACCAACGGCCAGGTTTTCGGCGTCGTCCCCGAATACAACCAGATTCGCAACATCCCGACTGAGCCGGGACGCTGGTTCAACAACGAGGATAACGCGCAGCATCGGCGCGTAGCCGTTGTGGGATGGGAGCTGCTCAAGAATATGTTTCCGGGACAGCCTGCCGTGGGCAGCACCATTCTGCTAAACGACATGGATTTCAAGGTAATCGGGGTCATTCCGAAAATCGGCAAAGAGGGGGAGAACGGCACCAACCACCGCATCTTCGTGCCCTTCGACACGATGCGCATGCTTTTTCCCCTGAAGGCGCTCAATTCAGAAAATGCGATTTCGTTCATCAATTACCGGCCCATTAAGAAAGAGCTGCATGTTGAAGCCAAGAATGAAGTTCACTCCATCATTGCGCGGCGGCATGGCTTCGATTCCACTCTGGACGATGCTTTCATGGACTGGGACACCATCGATGGGGCGATTCGTGTGGCTAAGATTTTTGACGCCATGGATTACTTTCTGGGGGTCGTGGGACTGGTCACGCTCGGCTTGGGCGCCATCGGCATCATCAACATCATGCTGGTTTCGGTAACCGAGAGGACGCGGGAGATTGGTCTCAGAAAGGCTTTAGGCGCCACGCATCGCAACATCATGACGCAATTCTTCGTCGAGGGTGCGTTCCTCACGGTGTTCAGCGGTGGCATCGGCCTGGCAATTTCCGGAGCGTTCGTCGCTCTGCTGGCGCAGTTGCCTTCGCCGGAGGGATTCGACACGCCGCGCATTGTGCCTGCCTCCGCTATCGTCGCTATTATTTCGCTTTCTATCGCAGGCATTGTGTCTGGCCTTTATCCCGCGCGCAAAGCGGCACTGCTTCCCCCGGTGGAAGCGCTGCGGCAAGAGTAGTTGAGGACGCTATGTTTGGCGAACTGGGCAAGCAGGCATTCAACGCACTGAAACACAATCGCCGGCGCTCGGTGCTCACCATGCTCGGCATGGCTTGGGGCATTGCCACGGTTGTATTGCTGCTCGCCTACGGTTCCGGCTTTCAGAATGCTTTGATGATTGCCTTTCGCACTTTCGGAGGCAACCTGGTCGCGATTTTTCCAGGACGCACTTCGATCCAGGCGGGAGGCACTAAAGCAGGCGTGCAGGTACGGCTGACTCGCGACGATCTCGAGTTCATCCGCGCCGAGTGCCCCATGCTGACCCGCATCTCGCCCGAGGTCGACAAGCAGAGCCTGGTGGCGTTCGGCACTCGCAGCGGAAGCTACGGCGTGCACGGCGTCTACTCAACCTATGAGAAAATTCGCGCGCTCGATGTGGGCGAAGGCACGTTCTTTGGCGAGCGGGAAGACTTTACTCATACCCGCGTGGCCGTGATTGGGTCCACGGTGAAGAAGAAGCTTTTCTCCGGTCAGAATGCGATGGGTGAAAGCGTCCGCATCGACGGCATCACTTACAAGGTGGTCGCGGTTCTCCGGCACACCATTTCCAATGGCGATGAGGACATGAATTCTCTCGTCTATGTGCCATATAGCGCCATGAGCGACCTCAAGAACAGCTACTATCTCGACGGCATCATGATGGATTACGAGGGCGATCACAGCAAGATGGTAGCGGCGGTGCGCAACTCGATGGCGTTCCATCACAACTTCAATCCCAAGGACGATCGCGCCATCTTTGTCTTCGATGCAGTGAAAGATCTTGCCGACCTCACGGTGATCACCGTCGGCATCAAGCTGCTGCTGGGCTTTATCGGGCTATTGACGCTGGGGATCGGTGGCGTAGGCCTGATGAATATCATGCTGGTTTCGGTGACGCAGCGTACGCGCGAGATCGGCGTGGAGAAAGCCCTGGGCGCGCACCGCTGGCACATTCTCTTTCAGTTCCTGGCTGAAGCCCTGGTGATTACGGCCTTGGGCGGAATGCTGGGCATTGTGCTGGCTTATCTTGTCTCCTGGTCGGTCGGCTCACTGACTCTGTGGAGCGCGTTCATCGAAGATGCCAGCGAGGGTGATATTCATCTCTACATCGATACTGCCACGCTGATCTGGTCGACCGCCATTCTTACCTTCGTCGGCGTTATCAGCGGCATGTTGCCCGCCCTCAAGGCCGCCGGGCTCGACCCGATTGAGGCTCTGCGTTACGAGTAGATAGGATTCATTCAGGAGTGGTAGCGCGCCTGTAAGGAATCAGTACGCCGTTCCGTTACGCGATAAGCCAGGCGGTGCTCTGCGTGATCCGGTGCGACCAACATCCTGCAAGCACGTACTTCAAGGCTTCAGGTTTTCCAATTCCAACCAACGGGTCACGCAGAACTGCCTCGATGAGCTCGAAGCTACGAAGAACGGTTTTTCGGTCGGTCTCAACCCAGTAACGCATGTGTCGTCGAAACTCGAGGTGAAATATCGCCTCTCGCTCAAGGCTCCGTGGCAGGGCCCATCTCCCGCCGAAGTCTGCCCGGCAGTTCCGGCTTCCGCTTCGATCCCGTCGCCCGCCGTAAGGCAGACTGTAGTCTCTGGGCACTCCGGGGCGACCGCAACAGATGCGCGGTTTCCATCAGCCCGGCCAATTCATCCGCCGGAACCATGGCGGCTTTCTTCCCGCTCCTGCGGCTCACAATCACAACCTCCTTGATCGCTGGCCATGCGATCGAGTAGGGAGGCCAAGCTCTGGCGAAGATCGTGTAGCTAGTCTCAATCATGGCTGCATGGCTGTACCTAACCTGTACTTTAAACAAAACATGTCTTGATCTCTCTCCAGTGATGAGACAACTGCAATCGCCTGCTTGTGTCTGTGGTTGCCAAATATCTCCTGCGTTCCGCTAGAATCCTCCAATGTCGGAAATCACCAACGCCCGCCTCGACCGGGTTCTCGAGCAACTGCGGCTGTACGATCATCCGCTGTTGAATTTTTCCGCGCGCGCCAAGGGAGACGGAGTGGAAGTCATCATCCGTTTCAAAGACGAGTCTATGCCAGTGCACACTTATTACTTCGACCTGCATCCTCGCGACCTCGATCATCGCCAGTTTGAGTGGAGCTTCCAGCGCCAGCTTTACGACGCATTGCACGACTACTTCGTCGAGATGTTTATCCGCACCCCGCAGGATCGCGCCGAGCGCCGGCAGCAGGAGTCGTGAGCCTTCTACGTCAAAAGATCGAGGAGGAGATTCGCGAGCTTGGACCTATGCCCTTTTCGCGCTACATGGAACATTGTCTCTATGATTCGGAACTTGGTTACTACTCGCGAAGCGCTGAGCAATTTGGCAAAGCTGGCGATTTCTACACCTCGAGCGACGTGCACGCAGTCTTCGGTCGCCTGCTCGCCCGCCAATGGGAAGAGATGTGGCGCTCCCTGGGCTCGCCAAATCAAATCGCAGTGATCGAACTCGGCCCTGGCCGCGGCCTGTTCTGCCAAGATGTGCTCGCTTGGTCGGAAAAGAAATTCCCGGATTTCTTTCGAGCTTTGCGCTACGTCCTCGTCGAGAGTTCGAAAACGCTGCGCCAGCGAATTCGCCAAACTCTCGCGCGCCATCTGGAGTCGGGCAAAGTGGAAATCGCGGAAGTCTATCCTCACCATCACCCATCAACCCGGGGCGCACACACCATCCTTTTCGCTAACGAATTTTTCGACGCGCTTCCGGTCGAAATACTCAGCGCGAAAGGCTCCCTGCGCATCGCCTCCCGCGATGGGCGCTTTGTCGAAACCTGGGCACAAGCTTCTCCCGAAGAATTGATATTTCTTGATCGCTATTCCATCCATCCCGAACCCGGGGAACGGGCCGAAATAAATCTGGCCGCTCAACAATGCATGGATCGCGTCGCCGCGAGCATTCAACATGGATTTATGATCGCCATCGACTACGGCTACACGCGCGACGAACAACTCGCCGGGCGCCATCGTGGAACACTGAAAGCGATACGCCAGCATTCGGTCAGCGCTAATCCGTATGAAGCTCCGGGCGAACAGGACATCACCGCTGACGTAAATTTCAGCGCCCTGGCTGCGGTCGCCGAAAAGCATGAAATGCAGACGCACAAACTTCTAACCCAGTCGCAATTCCTGATGGGCGTTGGCGAAGCGAATCAGTTTGCCGATGCCTTTGAAGAATGCCGCGTACCGCAGGAGCGGGCAAAAGTTGCCTTGCAACTCAAGCATCTGGTCACCCCTGCGGGCATGGGCGAAAGCTTTCACGTGCTGATTGGAAGTAAAGGAGTGGAGCAGAAAATAATGGAGTCTCTGTCGGGTCTAAATTTTGGCCGCAGGCAAATTGGGCGTTGCCCGGGAAGCTAGCGCTGGACTCCGGTCAGCGTGCTTGCCGGTTCGGGCGCAGAAACCCCGATCTTGCTCTTTTCGGCCGCAACCTCAGGATACTCATACACTCCGCGGCCCGACTTGCGCCCCAGCCGGCCTGCCTTCACATACTGAACCAGGAGCGGCGCGGGACGAAATTTCTCTCCCAGCGATTTCCGCAGAGATTCAAGAATGTTCAACCGCGTATCCAATCCCACAAGATCGACCAACTCAAACGGGCCCATGGGATGATTCAGTCCCAGCTTCAGTGCCTTGTCGATGTCCGCCGCGGAAGCAACGCCTTCCTGCAGCATGTAAAACGCCTCGTTGCCGATCATGGCGTTGATGCGGCTGGTGATAAAACCGGGTGACTCCTTGATCACCACCACTTCTTTGCGCATCCGCTTCCCCACTTCCACAGCAGCAGCTAGCGTGTCGTCGTCTGTTTCCAAAGCCCGAACCACTTCGAGGAGTTTCATCTTGTGCACAGGATTGAAGAAATGCATGCCTACGCATTTCTTCGCGCGGTAGGTTACGCTGGAAATTTCCGTGACGCTAAGAGAGGAGGTATTGGATGCAAGAATGGTCGCAGGACGGCAGATTTTGTCGAGCAGAGTGAAGATCTCGATCTTCGATTCCATCTCTTCCGGAACCGCTTCAATCACCAAATCGGCCTCGCGTGCCGCTTCATCCACCGAACCCGCATACTCCAAACGATGAAAAGCTGCATCTGCTTCGGGCGACGAAACTTTGCCCAATTCCACCGCCTGGTCGAGATTGGTGCGAATTTCGCTCTCGGCTCGACGCAGCGCGCCTGGCAAAAGATCTTCCAGGATCGTGCGGTAGCCGCCAAGGGCCGCGGCGTGCGCGATTCCCCGGCCCATGATTCCGGCGCCGATCACAGCGATGGTTTTGATCGCTGCCACTACTGTGCCACCACTCTTTCCTTTTCCAGATCTTTGATCGCATCATTCAGCGCGACACCAGCGGCGCGCAAACTGTCGGCGAGGCGTTTGCGTTCCTCGACGTTCATGGCGGGAATCGAAATGCAGATGCGGCGCAACGTGGTCGTGATGTCGTCCACGTAATTCATCGAACGAATAAGTTCACCAGAGGCAAGCATGAGGGCTCCTGTAGATTTGGCGCTATTCGCCCGCATCGAGTAGAACCAACTTCGCGGGACTAACTTCTATTCTGGACGTCTCAGCGAATTTAGTAAAGACGGGCCGAAGGTTGACTTTCCTAACCATGAGAATGATCAATCTGAACCACGGATTCATGTCTTCGTTTATTGACAACGACTTAGCCAGCACAGCTTATAATTCCTATCGATTCTTTTAATGGGCCTTAGGCTTTGCACCGCGAATCTAAGGATCATATGGCAGACAAGCCCTTGAAACGCTACATTTTTGCGAGCGACTTTGATCAGACGCTCACCTTCAACGACTCCGGCTACGTGCTGGCCGAACTGGTTGGCATTTCAACAGGAGAGTTCGAACGCAAAGCCAAAGGCATGGCGAAGATCAATTTGGTGCAACAAGGAGCGGAGCTCGCCTATCTTCTCCTTCACGACCCGGAGTTCAAGGCAAAGGTGCGGAAAGAACATCTTCATGAAGTCGGAAAGCGCATCCGGCTGAAGGGTGACATTAAACTGCTTTACCAGATCCTGGCAAACGGCGTGGACGGACACTTTTTTGATTTTTATGTTCTATCCGCTGCGCCTGTCGAGGTAATTCATTCTGCGCTCGAAGGCATTGTTCCACGCGATCACATCTTCGGAACGGAGTTCCTCTATAAGCCATCCGGGGAGATCGAAAGTATTGTCCGGGCTACCGCGGGCTATGGAAAGGTTGCAGTGCTCAACCAGTTGCTGGCCGAACACGTCATGGGAGCGGATCACGTGATTTACTCGGGCGACGGTAGCTCGGACATTCACGTAATGTTGCAGCTGAATGCGCGGGATGGCCTCACGATCGCGGTTTCGGAGTCGCCTCATGTTTCGCAGATTGCGAAGCGGACCGTGCTGAGCACCAGTGCTCTGGCGGTGCTGGCTCCGATTCTCGAAGAAGTAGTCGGCTGGGCGCGCTCGCGCATTCGCACCTTCTTCGAGGCTAACGGCATGCTGATTCAGGAGTGGGAGCGCGTCCGCACGGATTGGCTGACGGTGCGCCCAGCCGTCGCGCCAGACGAGACCGAGCCGGTGGGCGTGGCCTGACGATCCGGCTGCGCTTTGTAAAATTCCATGCTGCGCGAAAAGAACTTAATTCCGTTGTCTCACCAGCACCAGCGGGCTTTGGCGTTGTGCGTACGCATCGCCCGCGCGCAGCCCATTCCTGACGCAGACTTGCCGTCTTGGCAAGCGGAGATTGAGTGGCTCTTCGAAAATGAGATCGATGTTCATTTCACCGCGGAAGAAGATGTGCTATTTCCGGCGGCTCGTCGTCTATCAGAGTTGCAACTGCTCCTCGATGAGTTATTTGCGGAGCACGGTTGGCTGCGCGAATTATTCTCTCAAGCAAAGTCTCGACGCATGTCGGCGGTCGAGGTCCGCGACTTTGGCCAATACCTTTCGGCCCACATCCGCAAAGAAGAGCGCCAGCTTTTCGAGGCCATGCAGCGGCTGATGAAGACGGAGGAACTTGCAACTCTCGGAGTACGTTTGAAAGAGGCTCTGCAAGGTGCTTCACAATCCTGCATTCTTCCCAACGGAGCGACTAAATTAAAAGCCACGCGATAGCCGGATCACAGCTTGAATCTGGCTCCTGGCTTACGTTTCAAGACGAAAGCGCGTCTCGGCCAGCGCATAGAGTCTGCGCCAAACCAGACGATTGATCGTCACCACCGTAGCTGCCATCATCATGGTCGCAGCCAGCAGCAGATCGAAGTTGCCGCTATCGGTGGCCTGGCTGATGATGGCGCCGAGTCCAGTCGTGGTGTAGATGTGGCCCTTGAAGTGAAAGTATTCGGCGACGATGCTGGCATTCCATGCCCCACCGGAGGCCGTCACCAGCCCAGTGACAAGGTAGGGAAAGATTCCCGGCAGGATCAGCTTCTTCCAGCGCTGGATGCCCCGCACATGGAACACGGAGCAGCATTCTTTCAAATCCGTGGGTATGGCCATTGCGCCGGCGATCACATTGAACAGCACATACCATTGCGTGCCCAGCAACAGGACGACAATGGAGGCGATCCCGAGGCCGCCTCCCATGCGGATGAGCACGAGAAGAATGACGGGCAGCAAGGCGGTGGCCGGAACGGAAGCCGCAATCTGCGCCAGAGGTTGCGCAATCCGCGCCAGTTTCGGGTTGAAGCCGATCGCCACTCCGGCGGGAACGGTCCACAGCGTGCCAATCAGCAAAGCGAGATTCACTCGCAGGAAAGTTGCGCCCAATCCGAACGCGGCTACCTGCAATTCAGCCTTCTGCAACCCACTGAGGATGATCGCGACGCGCACAACTCCGTAAAGAATTCCAAGCAGTGCAAGCAGACCCAGCGCGCGGAACGTCCAATCTCGCCATGGCGATGAAGGTTTCTGGACATTGCCTCGTAAATTCTTCCTCGCGAAATGCAATCGCAGGCCCTCGCTCAAGGGCCGAAGGGTTTTCTGACGAATTCCTGCAAGCGCAGTAGAATGCTCGACGAGGTTAAGCACCCACGATCGCGGGGCATCAGCGCTCTCCACCTGCTCCACTTTGAATTTTTCCGCCCACGCGATGACCGGCCGCCAGATGAACTGATCCAGCAACACGATCACTGCAATCATGGTTGCCACCCCCCAGAGGATCGAAGTGGTGTCTCCGGCGCTGGCTGCCGTTTGCAGATAGGAACCCAGGCCGGGCAGACGAAAGTCGCGCGAGCCCAGTACAAACATCTCGCAAACCATGAGGGCAAACCATCCTCCGGCCACCGACATCATCGAATTCCAAACCAGACCGATGGCGGAAAAAGGCAACTCCATTTGGGTGAAACGCTGCCACCCACTAAAGCTGTAAATCGTGGCAGCCTCACGCATGTCTTTCGGAATACTTTTCAGCGAGGCATAAAAACTGAACGCCATATTCCAAACTTGCCCAGTAAAAATGAGCAGGATCGCTCCCAGTTCCACGCCGAGTTGCCTTCCGGGAAAAAGCGCCACCATCGCCAGCATCACCCCGGGAAGAAAGCTGAGCACGGGGATCGACTGCAGCACGTCCAGTAGCGGGATCATGAAGCGCTCAGCGCGCGGGTTGTAGGCCGCCACGTATCCGTATACCAGGGTGAAGGCCAGACTCAGGACGTAGGCGACGGTGATGCGCAGCAGAGAATAGCCGGCGTAGGCGGGTAGCGCGTGCAGGCTGCGCGAAATCTCCACTGCAGGAGTGAACGGACCGAACCACCTGCGCCCCACCGTGACCACGCCATAAAAGAGCGCGATTGCCGCCGCAAACATAATGACATCGGGAAGGCGCGAGACTTCAAGACTGGGCAGCCGCGACCACCGGCGATACGCCGAGAATCCCCGCAGGCTGGTGCTTTTCTTCATGCGCCGGCTTTCTCTCTCAACTTGAATTCCGGATCAAACTTTTGGAGCGGGAGCTGAGTCCGGGTTCTCTTCCGTAATTTCGATGGGCGTGAGTTCGGTTTGCGTCAAGCGGCCGCTCTCGCGGTCGTAATCAAAAATTTCCGCATATCGCCCCCAATTCATGGCCGTCTCCAGCTGGCGCTGCACTTCCTCCTCGGAAAAATGCTCATCGAGGATGTCGTGAAAAAAATCATCGTTCATGGAGCGGTCCGACTTGCGTTTGAGAATACTGTCGATCTGCTTCAGGATCGTCACGTGCTCCAAAACGGCGGCACGGAATAAAACTTTGCGCTGTTGGATGTCAGCATCAGCGAACGCCGCCCCCTGCGGCGAGAGTTGAACATCGCCTTCCTTCAACCAGGCGAAACCCAGTAGGACGCAGGCCTCGAGAATCGGCAGCAGGTCTTCGACGTCCATCACCAACTCTTCACTGAGGCGGAAAAGGTCTTCGCGTCCGCCGCGATCGTGCAGCAATTCCAGCAGGCCCGCGACGCCCCCTACGCGGGCATGCGGCAGAATCTGATACCTGCTCGTCCTCACCGATGCTTTCTTTAGACCACCGGGCGGCACCACGATTTCTCCCGTGCTCTCCGGATCAGGCAGGGCGTGTTCGACGTCCGGTTCGGTCATGATTTTATAGATGTAGTCGACCAACTCGACGAAGCGCCCAGACTTGCGATCACGAGGATGGGACAATCGCACGTTGAAATCCGAACGAACGCGCGCCGGATTTCTTCCCAGCACGACGATGCGGTCCGCCAGCATAACCGCTTCTTCAATGTTGTGCGTGACGATGAAGATGGCGCTGGTCGGCATCTTCTTGTTGAGCCACAGCTCGAGCAGTTCGCCGCGCAGATTTTCCGCTGTGAGTACATCGAGCGCGGAGAATGGTTCGTCCATGAACAGCACTTCCGGTTCGACTACCAGGGCGCGCGCGAAACCCACGCGCTGCTTCATTCCGCCGGACAGCTCTTTCGGATAGGCAGTCTCGAATCCATCGAGCCCTACCGTATCCAGGGTGCGCAGTGCGCGCTTGCGCCGCTCGACAGCAGGTATGCCACGGGCTTCCAGAGGAGCCTCCACGTTTTCCAGAACAGTAAGCCAAGGAAATAGTGCGAAGCTTTGGAAAACGATCGCCACGTTGGGCGATGCTTCGGCGAGGGGCTTGCCGTGCCAGAAGAGAGCTCCCGAGGAAGGTTTGGAAAGGCCGCTCAGGATCCGCAGCAAAGTAGATTTGCCGCAACCAGAAGCCCCGAGCAGCGCAATGATCTTTCCGGGCTCAATCGAGAAGTCTGTGAGCCCAACAACCTGGATGCGCGTACCATCCGGTTGGGGATAGGACTTCTCGATCGCCCGCGCTTCGATGATGGGTGCGCTCGCCAAAAAAACTCTCCGTAACTTCTATACACGATCCAGCGCAAGGCGCAAAGCTTCGCAGACCGTTTTACACTCTGTTAACAACTTGGCTGTTCGTCTTGGCTGTTAGTCGTCGAGACTTAGACTGGTCAATCAGGCCGCAAAGTTTTCGTCGGTGATGACTGGAAATGGCTGCGGGAGCCGGTCTGTGACTTCAACCAGATGAGCGAGTTTCGTAGTGATTTCCGGCGTGAGCTGTCCCGGCGCGAGCCGCCACTTCCAGTTTCCGCCGTCCATACTTGGAGTGTTCATGCGAGCTTCGCTTCCCAGGCCCAGCAAGTCCTGTAACGGGATCAGCGCAAGATCAGCCACGGAGTTGAGCGCGGCGCGGATAAACGCCCAGTGAATTCCGTCGTCGCAGCGGCCGACATAGCATTCGGCGTTGCGGCGTTCATGATCGGCGGCAGCCGACTTGAACCAGCCAGCGGTCGTATCGTTGTCGTGCGTTCCGGTATAGATCACTTTGCCCGCGGCACGATGGGGCAAGTACATGTGTGCGCCCTCGTCACCGAAGCCAAATTGAAGTACGGCCATTCCCGGAATCTGCAGCCGCTCGCGCAGCGCATGCACCTCAGGCGTGATGTAGCCCAGGTCTTCTGCGAAGAAGGGCAGGCCGCCCAACGCTTCGCGTAGCTTGTGAAATAAGTCGTCCCGCGGACCATCCACCCAGCGGCCGTTGATCGCCGTTGGATCTGACGCAGGAATTTCCCAGAATTGATCGAAGCCACGGAAGTGGTCGAGCCGGATGTAATCGCAATTCCGCGTTGCCCAACGCATGCGCTGGATCCACCATTCGTATCCCCGCGCCTTCATCACGTCCCAGCGGTAGAGAGGATTGCCCCAACGTTGTCCCGTCTTGCTGAAAAAGTCCGGAGGAACGCCAGAGACTACCTCGGACTCAAGATTTTCATTTAATCGGAAGAGATCGCGGTGCATCCAGACGTCGGCGCTATCGTAATTCACAAAGATTGCGACGTCCCCCACGATGCGAATCCTGCGCTCCGAGCAATAACGTCGCAGGGCCTGCCACTGCTCATAGAAGGCAAATTGCAATGCGCTACGAATCTTCAGATCGTCCGCCAACTCTTTGCGCGCCTTTTCCATCGCGGCGGGTTCGCGATGCGCCAACTCCGCAGGCCATTCATTCCAACTTGCCAGTTTCTGCCGGGCGCGGAGCGCGTCGAACAGCACGAAGTCCTCGAGCCACCAGGCATGCTGAGCACAAAAATGTTCAAAGCGGCCACGTACGCTGGCCGAAGCGGAAGCGACAAAGCCGCGGCCGGCTTCAAAGAGCAGCGGCATTTTTGTGGAGAATACCCGGTCATACGCAACCGGATCCGACTCGGAATCAAGATGGGAAATTTTGTGTTGGTCGATCCAGCCGCGACTGGCAAGACGTTCCAGGCTGATCAGCAGCGGATTTCCGGCGAACGCCGAGGTGGAAGAATAGGGCGAATTCCCGTAACCGAGCGGACCAAGCGGCAGAACCTGCCAAAGCCCCTGGCGAGCCGCTGCGAGAGAATCGACGAACGCATAAGCCGCAGGCCCAAAATCACCGATGCCGCCGCGCGAAGGCAGCGACGTGGGATGCAACAGAATACCTGCGGCGCGGGGAAACGACATGCAACTTGATCACTACTTCAGATCCCCGACTCACTACGGGTCTGAGTCAGCGTTTTCATCTCTTCCTGGTTGATTTTGATCTTGCCGGATTTTTCCATCTGATCGCGCAGGTTGGTCACGAACAAAGCGAACAATTCCTGCTCCTTGCTCTGCAGGAGTGAGTCGCGAATCTGATCGCGCTTAGCGGCGAAGTCGGCCTCCGACGGAGCTTGTACATCAGTCACTGCCATGACTACTCCATTGGCCCCGCTGTTGATCGGACCGCTGATGTCTCCCGGTTTCATGCTGAAGGCTGCGGCAGCCTGCCCGGTCATGGAACCGATATCCGGAACCTGACCGTCGGGGGCAACGAATTCGCTGGTCCTTACCGTGGCGCCCAACTCCTTCGCCGCCTTTTTCAAGTCATGCTCAGTCTTGGCGCGGTCTGAAAGTTCCTGCGTCTTCTGAGACAACAGGACGTTCGATCGCTCGTTCTTGAATTCTTCTTCCACCCGGCTGCGAATCTCCTCAAAAGTTGGGGTGGACTGCGGCTTCACCGCCAGCAAATCGAACACCGCGAAGCCCTGAGACGTTGGAGCCATCTCCGGCGGCGATTTCTCCGCCGTGGTAAACACCGCATCCATGAACTGCGGCGAAGGCCCTAATCCGGGCACCATGTCCTTACGGCTGAAAAAGTCGGAGGTGACCTCAGGCACGCCCTTGGCGGACGCGGCCGCATCCAGTCCCTGGGTCTTGGCCTGCTGCAACAATTCTTCCGCCTGCCTCTGGGCAATCTGCTGCGCCTTTTGCTGCTTCAGAATCGGCTCGATCTGGTCTCTGACCTCCTCGAGCGTCTTCATATGGGCGTCTTGCCGGTCATCCACGCGAATGATGTGAAAGCCGTAACTGCTCTTCACCAGGTCGCTAATCTGCCCAATGGGCAGGGAGAAAGCGGCCTTCTCAAACTCCGGAACCGTGCGGCCCTTTCCTATCCATCCCAACGATCCGCCTTCCTTCGCGCTGCCGGGATCTTCAGAATATTTCTTGGCCAGGTCTTCAAATTTAGCCCCCGCTTTGAGTTGCTTGAGTAAATCTTCCGCGCGCCGTTGAGCCTCGGCCACGCCCTTCCCATCCACTTTGCCGTCGGGCCCGGGAAGCGGCGCCTTGATGAGAATATGGCTGACCTTCGCCTGCTCCGCGACACGGTATTGATCCCGGTGCTGGTTGTAATAAGACGGCAACTCGTCGTGGGTTACCTGCACACCATTTTCGATCTTGGACAGGTCGATCATGGCGTACTTGACCTTGCGCTTCTCTGGAACGGAATTCGCGTAATTTTTTTGATGGCTGTCGTAAAAGGCTTTCAGTTCCTCGGTCGTGGGATGAAGGCCCTTCTTGATGTCGTCTTGCTTTAGAACGGCGTACTCAAATTTCACTTTCGTATTCTGCTTGTCGAACTCCTGACGGATGGCGGCATCGCTAACGGAGGCGCTGCCGGTGATCAGCGCCTGCAATTTGCTGATCAGAATTTCCTTGCCTACGGAGTCCTCAAAACTGGTCGTGGTGAGATTGTGTTGCTGCAACAAACCCACATATTCGGCCTCGCCGATAAAGGTTCCACCGGGAAAGAAAATCTCGGAGTAACGGCCATGCTGCAGTTCATCTTTTATTTCCTGTGGAGTAGCCTTAAAGCCCAGATGCTGCGCTTCTGAAACGAGCGCCTGACGGTCAACCAATTGGTCGGCCGCCCGTTGCGCAAAAAAGGGCAAAAGCATAGCAGCGTTCGCGCCTAATTGTGCGCCCTGCTGTTGGAGCATCCCGCGTGCCGTGTCCTTCACTTCCTCGGTGGTAATATCTTCGCCATCCACTTTGGCTGCGACGCCCTTGCCTGGCGTACCCATCAAGTCATTACCCAGATTGCCTGGAATAAACGCGATCACCATAGCCGCGCAGATGAGCAGCAGCAATCCGCTGAGCACAATCTTCTTGAACGGCCCTTCAGTCTGTAAAAAACGAATCATCTTATTGTGACTCCAGAGGTTTGCGGCAGAATTCGCAATTATAAACCAAGCGACACTGGATTGACCGCCGCGGGATCGCCCTGCGCGACGAAACTCGCGCGCGCCTGTATTTCAAATGATCTATTGAAACGTATCAATAGACGTGTTATCCATCTTGTTCGCGGACCGAAGTCCGGGGATCGGCGTCTGCGCGCGCCAAGAGGGTGCGCGGGGGAGCAAAATGATTACACGAAGAAGGTACCTGAGTTTCTTGGCGGCAATTTTGCTGGTCGGTTCACACTTTGTCCTGGCCGCAGACACCGCCGCCTCGCGGTCGTCAAAGCAAAATCCCGGCGCGCGAGAAACTGAGAAACTGGCCCTGCGCGATCATTGGACCCTTCAATCCTCAAGCAAAGTCGAGGCCAAAGGCGAAATCATTTCCCGCGCGGGCTTTCTCCCCCAGGGTTGGCACGATGTCACGGTTCCCTCCACCGTGGTCGCGGCTCTGGTAAAAGACAAAACGCTGCCCGATCCTTTCTTCGCCATGAACCTTCGTCTGTTTTCCGGAGAGACTTACCCGATTGGCGGAAACTTCTCCAACATCGCGATGCAGCCCGATAGCCCCTACGCGGTCTCTTGGTGGTATCGCAAACAGTTC
>Ga0182015_10003899_pt1 | contig 16392 bp, 13 predicted proteins | sample 712P3MmetaG_FD_120478 | JGI IMG/M metagenome (GOLD analysis project Ga0182015, IMG submission 120478) | Permafrost microbial communities from Stordalen Mire, Sweden - 712P3M metaG | ecosystem: Environmental > Terrestrial > Soil > Wetlands > Permafrost | place: Sweden: Stordalen | collected... | reverse complement strand
CGACTCCATGATTCCGCAAAGGGGCTTACTTGGGGAACAAGAGGCGGAGTGAGATCAGATGGATCCCCGAGGTTACGAACTGAATGTCGTGCGGAATCCTACCGCGTAGCGGTTTAGTCCAATCGGCATTATCATAACCAACAGGACACCTGGTTTCTGCGCATACGCGCAGTTATTCCCTTCCTTTTTCGGCCCTCTATCATCCTGTCGGAAGGGGAGGCTCCATCTGCCACGATAACTTGGCTTCCGCGCCTGACAGAAATTCGTCGCTACAACGTCTACTGTAGCCTCACCTGGCCTTTAAGCGGAAGGTCCCGCGAAGATCCACCCACTGCAAACACATAGTCTCCTGGTACAAGTTTCCAGGCATTGGCTTGCTCGTCGAAAACCTGCAGGTAGGTCGGATCGATCTCCACGGTTACATTGCGACTCTCGCCGGCGTTTAACTGCACCTTGGTCCATCCCACTAAACGCCTGGGTGGCTCTTCGGCCGAAGCAGGCAGCGTTACATATACCTCCGCGATCTCAGCCCCAGCACGATCTCCCGTGTTCTTGATAGCGAAACGAAGCGTGGTCTTCGCCCTGGCATTTGCACCGGGCGTGGTCTCGAGCGCCGAATATTGGTAGGTCGTGTATGACAACCCATAACCAAACGGGAACAGAACAGGCTTGTTCTCAGCGTCGTACCACTTGTATCCAACTTTGAGGCCTTCGTCATAATGAACCGAGTAGTCCTGCCTCGCGGCCGCCGACTCAGCTGGGATAGGAGGGATCGTCGGGTGCGGAAGATCTCCCTCGCTCCTGGGAAACGTCACCGCAAGCTTGCCGGTCGGATTTACTTCGCCCAGAAGTACCCTCGCCACTGCCAAGTGACCCCGGCTACCCGCGTACCACGCCTCAACAACGCCCGCCACCTTGTCGATCCACGGCATAGTCACGGGACCTCCGGTCTCCAGCACGACGATGGTGCGCCGATTCGCAGCAGCTACTTCTGCGATCAACGCATCCTGGTTGTCGGGGAGGGAGAGATTGGGCAGATCCCGGTCCTCAGTCTCCCATTGATAGGCGAAGACGATTGCCACATCGGCGTTTCTGGCCAATGCAGCCGCTGAGGCACGATCCTCGCCGGAGCTGAATTCGACCTTAGCCTGAGGCAGCTCGGCATGCAGCGCCTTTAGCGGTGAAGTAGGGAACCATATTGGCTTTTGCCATATCGTCTCGCGCTTACCCGGAGGCGCAATCACGTTGCCTCCAGGAGGATCTACTTGTGCCGACCCTCCGCCTGAGATCATCCCGAGATCCGCATGAGCGCCGATGACGGCAACGGTGTGGACCGTTGCCGCGTCGAGTGGAAGGATTTTCCCTTCGTTCTTGAGCAGAACGATGCTCTGCTCCTCGACATGCTGGGCGACTTCAAAACCCTGCTCGACATCGACCACACTAGTTTTTACCGGGTCGTCCACAATTCCTGATGCGAATTCCGCACGTAGTATGCGGCGGGCGTGGTCATCAATCTCAGACATAGGCACTTTGCCAGCCTCCGCGGCCTGTTTGAGTGCCGGGCCATAGAAATCGGCCAGCGGCTGTTCCTGATCCAAACCTGCTGCCGATGCTTTCTCCGTACTATGAGTCCCACCCCAGTCCGAAACGACGAAACCCTTGAATCCCCACTCGCGCTTGAGCACCTCCCGCAGTAGGTACGAGTTTTCATACGCATGATCCCCGTTGACGCGGTTGTAAGAGCACATCACTGCTCCAGCATCGGAAATGCGCAAAGCAATGTGGAACGTCATCAAGTCGCTTTCCTGCATAGCCCGTTTAGAGATGATGGCATTCACGAAGTCGCGGCCTGTCTCTTGATCGTTTACCGCGTAGTGCTTAACATTTCCGAGGACGTGCTGCGCTTGCACTCCCTTGAGCAGGTTGCCGCCAAGCGTTCCCGCCAGGATCGGGTCTTCCCCGAGATACTCGAAGGTGCGGCCATTGCGTGGTTCGCGCGTCAGGTTCATGCCGCCACCAAGGGAGTAATTGAAACCCTGTGCTCGCACCTCGCGCCCGATCAGAGCGCCGTAATTGTAAGCCAACTCCGGGTCCCAGCTCGACGCCATTCCCAGATCTGACGGCAGCGCCGTTGCGTAGCGTCCATTCGCCCCGCTTTCGCGAACGCCATAGGCCGCATCCGAGATGTAGAGAGGGGGAATTCCTAGTCGCGGCACTCCTTCCACGTATCCTGCGCCGCCGTTCGCCAAATATGTGAGCGGCATCTGCCAGTGCGCATCTGCGTGCGCCATCCCATTACCGTGGAGCAACGCGATCTTCTCATCTAGCGTGAGTTGCTTGAGCACCATCTCCGCTCTCTCGTCGGGTGACAGGTTGGCGTTCATCCATGGCCCGGTACTGGTTGTATTCTGCGCCATAGACGACCCACCTATGGCATATAGGCACGCGGCCAACACCACAATTCGACTCGCTGTACCGCACCAACTAACGCGCATATCTTCCACCTTTCACGCACTTTCGGCTAACTCAGACTTGGGGTGCGGCGATCGCAGTTTCGACCGGGACGGCCGGACTAGGCAATCGCGCGCCTGCATCACTTGTGGACCGAGGAGTGATCCGATCCTGAAGTCAGCGTGGGGGCTGATGCCGACATCGGGGCATCTGGGATTAGCACCCTCTTCACGGACTCAGGGATTTCATTCGCCTGTGCGACGAGTTGGCTCACCTGCCACAGCTGAAGGTCGGTCAGTTTGGTCTTGAAGGCGGGCATCCCCGACATACGGATACCGTTCGCTGCCTTCCAATAGCTCTCTGAAGGTGAGTCATCGGTAACACCCTTACCATGGAATAACTCGGTCGGCTTAGGATACATGGTTGTTGAATAATCTGATGGTGGCTGTTCCGGGAGTCCATGACAGAGGGCGCATTGATGTTTGTACACAACCGCACCGGCAAGAAAATTAGTCTCGTTCGCGGACACCGGCGGCTGGAGAACGCCTTGCTTCTCGATATGTGCGTCTAGGGCCATGTTTGCAAGCTTCTCCTCAAACGGCATGGGTGGATCCCCCGTGGCAACGGGCGCCATGCCCTTGGCAAAATAGAGGAAAAAACTACCCGTCAAAATCGCAGTGGCCAGAAGAAAACCGACTACGATGCCCTTTATCATCTATCCCTCACGCTGATCACCGGTCTCAAACCGCCACGTAGCCGTAGCGCAGATTCGTCCGATGTGAACCCGACTGCAGATATTGTTCTCTCAGTGCGGCGAAGCGATCCATTTTCGACCAGCGGTCGGGGGCCTTGTAATCGTAAAGGCGCGAGGAATTGGCGCTGAAGATTGCCGTCTTGACCGGGCCGTCAGCCGATCCAAGAGGCTTGAATCCGAACCGCTTCTGCATATCTTCCGGAATCTCGAGGCGCCTCAGTCCTTCGATTTGCCACTGCGGTGAACCGGTCCACAGAGCATCGGTACCCCACACGACGTGATCGGCGCCCAGACCCTGTATGAGACAGCCCACCAAGTAGGCTGCCAATTTCGGCTGAGCGACCGTACTCGCAGCGAAGAGCTGGCCCAGATCGCCATAGACGTTGGTAACGCCATACTTCTCGGGAATTTCTGCCAAGTCCGTAACCCACTCATTTCGTCCGCTTTTCTCCACCATCGCCCAAGCTTCCGCGGCGTCCGAGCCGCCGACGCCTCCCACATTGCGATAGCCGGAGTGGTAGATGACGAAATTAAGTTGCGGCCAATCCTTGGCCGCCTTGGCGACATCACTAACGTCCGCATATGGGCGAAGGTTGGGAAACACTTTGTCCAGCGAAGGGGGAAACAGGCCTTTGTGCACGCAAACATTCTTGATGCCCGCCTTCTGCATCTTCTCGTAGCCGAGATAGGCGACTTTTTCGTCGTCCATGCGCCAAGGGTATCGGGCGAGTTCCTTGTGAGTATTGTCTCCGATGGTATAGCCCTTCACGGAGTCGGGCTTGAGAGCGAGGGCGCGGTCGAGATTGTCGAGCCATCCCGGCTGGCCTGGCGTAAAAATGGCATGGCACAATAAGCGCTTGGAGCCCGCCGCTGTGTTTACTTTAGCGCGGGCCGCCGCCATCATCTCGTTCGTTAAGAACCAGTCGCGAGGCACATCGGAGGGAGCGCTCGAAATCAGCGCCACTTTGGTGTCGCTGTCGAGGAAGATTTCCTTGTAATAACTGTTGTACTTCAAATCTTCGATGGTTTGCTTCTTGCCTTTAAGTGCGGGATTCCACCCCGCGTCACCCACGGCCTGACGCATTTTGACGAAGCCCGTGAGTTGTGTGTCGTCACGCAGAAAATGCGTGTGGCCGTCGAAGATAAACTGGTCCTGAAACCATGCGGCCCGCTCATCGGCCATTTCCGGTGTGGCAGCCTCGGCGGGCGTCACATCGAAGAGCCTGCCGTAGACCTGGTTCATGGCGAGAAATGCAGTGGCCATGCCAGCTGCCGTGGTAAAAAACGACCTTCGGCTCATCCCCTGCTTGCGAGCCAGCTGCGTTCCCAATTCCTTCAGGCGCGCTTCAACCTCGCGCTGTGGTTTGTTCTGAGGAGCAGGGAAGAATTCGTCGCTCGAAACAATCTGCGTGGGAATCGGTGAGGCGAAGGACGAGGTCTCCGCAGGTTCCAACGCCCGCAACTCTTCCGGACTCAGAAAACCGCTCATCGATCTGCTCCCTCGCCGAAGTTTAACAGGCCGAAGACTAACAGACTGATGGTTCCTGGCGCCATCGATGGGGGGCAATGGGGTTCGGCGGGCTGGGGGCCAAGGTCGGCGGTCACGGTGTAGATGCGGTGCGTTTTTTTACGAGTTCCATAGTGCGATCTTCGCGTCCTGTCAGGACGTTGAAGATCACGGAGTACTTGTCCGGAGAATCCTCATGAATCACCTTGAATGTCCCGTCGCCGCTCGAACTGAAGAGCAGATGGTTGTTTGGATCGAAACGGGCAGCGTCCACACCCTCGCCATGCCAGAAACAAATTCAGAGGGTAAGCGAATCAAGCATGTGCCTTCTAGGGTTTCGTCGTCAACTGGTGATTTTCCGGTGCAGGATGAGGTGTGGCTCGCGAGAGCATCCACGGGTAGATTGAACTTAGAGAGCCAACGCAGCGCGTCGCTCGCGGATCACTACCGTGACGGCAACGGGGAAAATCGCCTCCGCAGATACAGCTCCTCGATCGGAGTCAATGAGTTCCGGGTTTCACTGCAATCGATTTTGTCGCCGTTGCGTAACTGATCAGAGACTCGGTTTGCGATCGCCTCATCTCCTCCATCACAAATGGCATGCCCCAGTTCGTGGCTGACGGCGAGGGCAAGAAGTTGGTCGAGCGGCGCGCGAACGTTTCTGACGAGGTCGACAGTTCGAGCCGACGTGGGTAAGAAGAGTGCCTCTTCCCGAAATGTTTCGCGTGCCTCGATGGCGGTAAAGGCCGGGCTGCGCCTATCGACGTGCAGTTTCAGCACCACTGACTGCCAAGCTTCCGATCCCACGATCACCCAATTCCAATGTCTCGGCAGGTCAGCGGAATAGCGCACCAACTCCGCTCGCAGCTTCGCGATGTTTTCTAAGCATTCATGGTGGTCCAGTCCCGTATAGCAGAAGAACTGTTGGGTCACGAGACTATCTGCGTGCGAGGCAGCGTTTGCCAACGGAGACGCCCCGCAGAGAGTGACAACGGGGAGCAGGCACGCACCGAATACCGGAGCCAAGAAGCGGCCGAACGACCAAGCTGCTTTCATGCAAGATTCCTCCCTGAGAACCGTCGTTTCAGTGGGAACCGAGCGCCGTGTGAGCACGAACTGCACGATAACGTGCGGCATCCGGCGATGGCAGGGTGCCCGACTGCTAGGTGCACGATAAGAGGGCTCTGCCGGTATCTCTACTTGTTTGTCGCGAACCGCTGCTCTTCCGACGCAGGATGGAAAGCAATGAGAGGAACGAGATGAAGCTTCTCCGAAACCGGCCTCAGCGGCTCATCTGATCGAAGAATGATCCGCGGAAATTCCGGCTCAGTGTGAGCTCAGCACCGTTGGTGAGTTTCACGATGTAATCTCCGTGAAAGAGTGGGTGCAGTCCGCGCACAGCCGCCTTGCGAACCAGAATGGATCGATGTATTCGAAGGAACTCTTTCGGATCGAGCGTATCTTCTAAACTCTTGATTGTCTGCCGGACGATGTGACTACGGCTGGTGGTGTGAACAACGACGTACTTGTTGGCCGCCTCGATCCAAAGAATCTGTTCGACCGGCACGAAAACAATTCCATTCTCGTCTTTGATGGCCAGCCGGGAGAGCCAGGGTTTCGCTTCTGCCTTGCCTCCAGAAGGATCGTCATGCGCGCCTAGCCGTCGCATGGCGCGTTCCAGCGAAATCGAAAGCCTCTCCTTGTCGAAAGGCTTGCAGAGATAATCGACAGCTTCCACCTCGAATGCTTTTACCGCATATTCGCTGTGACCGGTGACAAATATAAAGACGGGCCTCTTCTCAATCTCAACCTGTTCGATCATCTCGAAGCCGCCGAGATCAGGCATCTGAATGTCGAGAAACGCGATATCGGGCGAGAGCTTCTGGATTAGGTCGACGCCTTCCGCACCACTCGCGGCCTCGCCGGCGATAACCAGGTCCTTTTCGCCGCCCAGGAGTTCGCGCAAGTAACGTCGCGCAGTGCGGCTCGTCATCGATGATCAGCGCGCGCATGGGCGGCTGGGACAGTGGCATACAGGTCCTCACGTCGATCCACTATTTCATCTCCAGCTTTCTTGTACGGGATCGAGATGTCAATCTGCTCAGAGACGCTTACACTCCTTTACATCACGGAGACACAGAGACCCGGAGAAATCCGTGCTCTTGTTCGGTCTTCCCCTTGAGTTCTCCGAGTTCTCGGTGCCTCCGTGGTGGAGAATCCTCTGGACATGCGCAACTCGGTACAATGACTTCATGGCCAATGGCAAGCCATTCCGTCTGACGGAGTCGGTGAAAGCCGCGGGTTGCGCGTCCAAGCTGAGTCCGGCGGCGCTGGACAAAGTGCTTGGGAAATTAACCCGGCAACACGACCCGAATGTTCTAGTGGGCTTCGACCATGCCGACGACGCCGGAGTGTATCAAATCGCGCCCGATCAGGCGCTGGTGCAAACCGTAGACTTCTTTACGCCGGTCGTGGACGATCCGTACGTCTTCGGCCAAATCGCCGCGACGAATGCCTTGAGCGATATTTACGCGATGGGTGGAAAGCCGCTCACCTCGCTGGCTTTGGTGTGTTTTCCGGAGAAGGCTGATCTCGAAATTCTGGAGCGCATCCTCTCCGGAGGGCTCTCGAAGATGGTTGAGGCCGGATGCGTCGTGATCGGGGGCCACAGCATTCGCGATGACGAAACCAAGTTTGGGTACGCGGTCACCGGACTCATCGATCCCAAAAAGGTTCTCACCAATGGCGGCGCCCAGCCAGGCGACGCTCTCGTCTTCACCAAGGCACTGGGTACGGGTGTGATTTCGACGGCGATCAAGAAGGGCAAAGCTGAGCCGGCGTGGATTGATGCCGCGGTTCAGTCGATGACCACGCTCAACAAACGTGCCGCCGAAGTGATTCAGCAGGGGGAATTCCACGTTCACGGTATGACGGACGTCACCGGCTTCGGCTTGATTGGCCACGCTCGCGAAATGGCCCTGGCCTCAAACGTATCTTGCCGTTTGCACGGTGGCAGCATTCCGGTGCTTGCGGGCGCGATCGAATGCGTGCGCGCAGGCTACATTCCTGGCGGCCTCAACAACAACCGTGATTTCGCCGAATGTGTGGTCGAGTACGAGGATGGAGTCCCCGAAGACTTGAGAACACTTCTGTTTGATCCTCAGACTGCAGGCGGGCTGCTGATCTCGCTCGCCTCCGACGACTGCGCGCAGCTGAAACGGTGCCTCGATGCGGCAAAGGTAGAGGCAGCACAGATTGGCGAGGTTGTGGCCCGTACCAAGCCCCTGATCGCCGTCCAGGGCTGATCGTCGATCCGCTCGTCTACCGGGGTGAGTTGACCAGCTCCCAGATTCGCGCCAGATGGTGGTCGTCGTGTTCGGCTACAAAGTACAGATGGTCAACGAGCCGCATCGGCGTCTTCAGCCGCGGGTGAGGAATGCTTCGGGCGAATAGCGAGGCGTCCAGTTTGTCCACTTGCGTCAGCAGTCCTGCTCGTGCGGAGCGGAACTCGCTCAGAATCTGTTCCAGGGGACGCGCGTTGTAGTTGGCTTCGTCGGTTTTTCGGTTCTTCAAGTCTGTCACGGTAAGTTGGGCGCTGCCCGCCACGTAATCGCCTACTCGCGCCAGCCACAGCGGTTCGAGGTCAAGCAAGTGACCGGCGTGTTCCTGAGCGGACCACTTTTCTTCCGCTTTCCTGACCAGGATTTTGGGCGAATGGCCGCGCAGCGCTTCTTCAAGTCTGGCCGGGGTGCCACGCAGACGTGCGGACAGATTCGGATGCAGTTCCACTGGGAAGGAAAACTCGAACTTGCGTTCAAACCAGATTGGCACCTGACTCATGGATCTTGCCGAAACAGAGTGTAACCCCATTGGAGCAATGATGCCTGGCGGCACCACAGGACTCAGGAATTTCTGCCATCGCAGGCCGGGTTTCGTGCATCTTCTAGGGTACGGGCGGGTGTCCGCTGGTTTTGGCTTGGCAAGGAGCCATCATGCAATTTCGCGAACTTGGACGTAGTGGTCTCAAAGTGTCCGCCCTCGGCCTGGGCTGTATGGGCATGTCAGAGTTTTACGGTCCGCGCGATGATGGTGAGTCCATCGCTACCATTCACCGCGCCCTCGAACTGGGCATCAATTTTCTCGACACAGCGGATGTGTATGGCCCGTATAAGAATGAAGAGCTAGTAGGCCGCGCCATCAAAGGCAGGCGCGACCAGATTGTGCTGGCCACGAAATTCGGTATCGTCCGCGACCCCGCGAACCCCACTCTGCGTGGCGTCAACGGCAAACCCGACTACATCCGACGGTCCTGTGAAGCAAGTCTGCGGCGGCTCGGAGTCGAGAGGATCGATCTTTATTACCAGCATCGCGTCGACCCCGCTACGCCCATCGAAGAAACTGTTCGGGCAATGGCCGAGCTTGTGCAGGAAGGAAAAATCGGGCACATCGGACTTTCCGAGGCCTCGCCAGACACCCTGCGCCGTGCCGTGAAAGTCCATGCCATCACCGCTCTCCAAACCGAATATTCGCTCTGGAGCCGCGAACCGGAAGACGAACTACTCGCTACCTGCCGCGAACTTGGCATCGGTTTTGTCGCTTATAGTCCGCTGGGACGGGGTTTTCTCACCGGCCAGGTCACGCGCTTCGAGGATCTTCCGGAAGACGACTTTCGCCGGTTCTCCCCACGATTTCAAGGGGAGAACTTTCAGAAGAATCTCGACCTGGTGCGGCGGATCGAGGAAATCGCGATGGAGAAAGGCTGCCAACCTTCTCAGCTCGCACTGGCGTGGGTGCTCGCCGAGGACAAGAACATCGTCCCCATCCCCGGCACCAAGCGCCGCAAGTATCTGGAAGAGAACGTCGCGGCGATCGACGTGAAGCTCACCGAGCAGGATCTGCGGCGGATCAATGAGATCTTTCCCACCGGCGCCGCCGCCGGACTTCGCTATCCCGAACCCATGATGAAAACCATAAACGGATAGCTCTGGCGCAAAAAACCAAGGGCGGCCGCCAGGCCGCCCAAACTGAGAACCGAGGAACCGCCTTTAAGCTCGCGCCGGACTTTCTCCGCCCTTCACAATTCCCCGTCCCGGCTCCGGCTTCAACACCTGCTGCACGCCGTCATCAGGCTTGGCAGGCGACTTCATCGGAGGCAGTTCCTTGCCCTCCACCAGCAACATCACTTCGGAGGCATCGAGCACTTCCCGCTCCAGCAACGCCGCCGCAATCTTCTGCAGCGTGTCGCGGTTCCCCTCCAGGATGTTCTTTGCCGTTTCGTAACCCTGGTTGACCAGCTTGCGGACCTCGCCGTCAATCTTGATGGCCGTATCCTCGCTGTAGTCGCGGTGCTGACTGATCTCGCGGCCCAGGAATATCTGCTCTTCTTTCTTGCCGAAGGTGAGCGGGCCAAGATCGCTCATGCCCCACTCGCACACCATCTTGCGCGCCATTTCCGTGGCTCGCTCAATGTCGTTTCCGGCGCCCGTGCTCATCTGGTTAAGGAACAATTCCTCGGCCAAACGCCCGCCCATTAGAATCGCCAGGTCGGTCTTCAAGTACTCTCTCGTGTAGTTGTGCCGGTCATCGATCGGCAACTGCATGGTCACACCCAATGCCATGCCGCGGGGGATGATCGTGACCTTGTGTACCGGGTCTGACCCCGGAAGCTTCGCCGCCACCAGTGCGTGCCCTGCTTCGTGGTACGCCGTAACTTTCTTTTCCTCGTCGGAAAGGATCAGCGATTTGCGCTCTACGCCCATCAAGACTTTGTCTTTGGCGACCTCGAAGTCGAACATCAGCACGGCCTTGCGGTTTTGACGAGCCGCAGCCAGTGCTGCCTCGTTTACCATGTTGGCCAGGTCTGCGCCGGAAAATCCCGGTGTACCGCGGGCCAGTACCGAAAGATCGACATCTTCCGCAAGAGGAATCTTGCGGGTGTGCACGCGCAGAATTTCTTCGCGCCCGCGCACATCCGGACGGCTCACCACCACGCGCCGGTCAAAGCGTCCCGGCCGCAGCAACGCCGGATCCAACACATCGGGCCGGTTCGTCGCCGCCATGAGAATCACACCTTCATTCGACTCGAAACCGTCCATCTCCACCAGCAATTGGTTCAATGTCTGTTCGCGCTCGTCGTGACCCCCACCCAGGCCGGCTCCACGATGCCGTCCTACGGCGTCAATCTCGTCGATGAAAATGATGCAGGGGGCGTTCTTCTTGCCCTGCTCAAACAGATCGCGCACGCGGCTGGCGCCGACGCCCACAAACATTTCCACAAAATCCGAGCCGGAGATTGAAAAGAAAGGAACGTTGGCTTCGCCGGCAACGGCTCGCGCCAACAGTGTCTTGCCGGTTCCCGGAGGCCCAACCAGCAGCACTCCCTTGGGAATCCTACCGCCAAGTTTCTGGAACTTCTGCGCTTCGCGCAGAAATTCGATAATCTCACGCAGCTCTTCCTTGGCCTCTTCGACGCCAGCCACGTCCTTGAACGTGACTTTTTTCTGTTGCATGGAGAGCAAACGCGCCCGGCTCTTTCCGAATGACAGGGCCTTATTGCCGCCGGTCTGCATCTGGCGGATCATGAAGAACCACAGCGCACCCAGCAGAATCAGAGGAGCCCAAGTCCCCAGCAACTGCAGCGGCCAGCTTCCGCCGTTGACGTCCTTGATAATCACCACAACGTTTTTGTCGCGCAGCGACTTGATCATGTCGGGATACATCGGCGGAGCCACGGTATGGAAGGCGGAGCCGTCGGCGAATTTTCCGCGCACCTGCTGTCCGTCCACGGTGACATCATGCACCTTGCCCTGATCCACGTCAGTCATGAATTGGGAGAAATTGACATCTGCGTCCTTCTGCCCGTTGCGTCCCTGCTGAATCACGGTCCACAACACAAGGGCAGACACCCCAATTCCCACCCAGAAAAGTACGGTCTTTACTGTTGAATTCACCAAAAGGCTCCTGAAGAAACCGAACTACGGAAACTACGCGCTAAACCCCAAGCGCTCCCGCCACTACTTTAGATGCCATTCGACCAATTTTGATAAAGAAATTCCCTAGGACACTATTCTACCTTTTCTTGAGGAAAAAGGCGCGTCGCCCGCGCGATAACTTAAGTCATCGGCGGGACCGGAATTGCAGCCAAAAAGGGAATATTGCGGTTGGTCTGCTCGACTGCCCCCAACCCATAACCCACGAGGAAGGTTTCATCCACCAGAAAGCCGAAATAGTCCGGCTGCAGGGCCACACGGCGGGCGGACTGGCGGTCCAGCAGGGTTACCAGCTTCACCGAAGCCGCTCCTCGCAAACGCAGGTCGTTCATCAGGAACTCGCTGGTCACGCCGGAATGCACCAGGCCCTCGACCAGCAGGATATGTTGGCCGCGAATATCCGGTTCATGGCTGAAGAAGATTTCCACAATCTCTCCCGCCTGGCTGCCCTGCTGCTTGCTGTATTTGGGCTTGATGAACTGGCACACCACCGGAACCTCCAACGCCCGTACCAGGTCAGCCATGAAAATGAACCCATTCTCGAGGACCGCAAGCGCCTGGATCGTCTGCCCCCGATAGTCATCGGAAATGTGGCGCCCGAGTTCCTTCACTCGTTTCTGGATCTGTTCGGCGGCAATGACCTGGCGAAGTGGCTGGGCGTTCAGTTCGTTCATGAAGTGGCGTGCCTCCTAAATCGCGGTTTCCTCCACTAGCCCCGGCATCTCTCGGATCAGCACCGCTTCCTGTCCAGCCTTGGCGCGTAATCTTGCAGGAACCGGAAACCCGCGCATCCAGACGATCTCGTCTCCGCTCACGGCAACCGGCCAAAGCCTGCGACCCTGTTGCCCAACCTGACGCGCCACATGCTGCTCCTGTAGCAATTCCTTGATCTTCTTCGGCGATTTTGTATGCGCCGGCCAAAACCGGTCTCCCGGACGCCAGTTCCGCACGATCATCCGTTCCGGCAACAGCTCTCGACGAAGAAGTTGCTGCGGATTATACTCCGCAACCTGCGACTCCGGAGCAATCTCCCGAATGACGAGCAACGCTTCGATCACTACCCCCACCTCCGGCACCAGGGCACGTCCAGGCACCGCCAGCGAGTATTCGTAGTCTGGAATCCGCTCCTGCCGGCGCAGGTCAGGCGTGATAAGAACCAGAGCTTCCGGCTCGCGGCGAATTCTCCAACCCAGCGGAAGCGCCAACTCCTTACCCGATGGACCATCCTCTGCGGCGAACCGCAGGATTTCCTCGATGTGCTTGAACTCCAGCGGAATCCCCGCCTGCTCGCCGATCGCCTTCAACACCGTTCTCTGCACCGCCCGCGGCTCGGTCAGCAGCCACGGCCGGCTCAGGGAAGCATTCATCACGGCGGGGCCGGATTCTTTGAGTCGCGCCCATAATTCGGGGTCGGCCAGCTTCGGATGAGTCGGCTGGATCTGCACCAGCGATTGCGAATCATCGAAACCCGGGAACCCGCGCGTCCATTCTGGTTGCGACCACTGCACCACGGTCCCCAGCCAGCCGGAGATTTCGTTGTCCCAGTAATCCTTCTCGTCGCGGGCAATCTCTGCCAGTTCGGCGAAACTGTCGACCACCGCGGGATTGAACTCCCGCTCGAGCAGTGGAAGCACCAGACTGCGCACCCGATTGCGGGTGAAGCTGGAATCGTCGTTGGTCGAGTCTTCCCGCCAGGGCTGTTTGAGATCGGCCAGATACTGCTTCAGTTCGGCCCGCCGGATTCCGAGCAGCGGACGGACGATCTCGCCGTGGCCCTCCCCATCCTCCTGCTCCACCAGGATGCGCGGATAGATTCCCCCGAGCCCCCGCAGTCCCGTACCGCGAATCAGCCGCATGAGCACCGTCTCGGCCTGATCGTCGAGCGTATGCCCTGTCGCGATCTTGTTCAGCGGCGTTGCTCGCGAAGCCGGGGGTACCATTGGCTTCGGCAAGGGCACGGCTTCGGCCGTGCCGTTAAGCCCCATCGAGGATGAGGGCTTTAGCCCCTGAGGGGCGTGTGGGCCGAGTTCCTCCTCCGACCCTTCCCCCGATCCCAGGCGCGAACGAAAGAACCGATACCGCAACTGGCGCGCAGCAGCCTCCACTCCGGAGTGCTCAGCCGCCGCCTGCTGTGCCACATCGCCGCTCCCGCAATGAAACTCCAACCCATGTTCACGAGCCAGTTTTGCGACAAACTCCTGATCCGCGTCCGACTCCGCCCCCCGCAGCCTGTGGTTGAAATGAACCACAGAGAGAACGATGCCAAGGTCGTAGCGCAATTCAATCAGCAGCCGAAGCAGCGCCACCGAATCGATCCCGCCTGACACCGCAACCCCAACCCGGTCCCCGGCCCGCAGGAGTTCCTCCCGCCGGATATGCCCCAACACGCGCTCCGCCAGTTCATGCACGGAAACATGGTACAACCCGACAGCCCCCAAAACACCGGGGACAGTCGAACTCAACTGTCCCCACAACAAGCCACCAAAAAGGCTCTCTCTGCGTCGGAGCCTGCCCTGAAGGGTGCCTCAGTGGTGAAAAGGTCTTGAGTTATAGGCCCGAACTCTTCTCCGCGATCAGCTTTCTAATCTTCTCCACAAACTCCCCAGCACCCATGTCCTCAGTCTTCTCTTTCCCACGGGTACGAACATTCACCTTCCCAGCCTCGGCCTCTTTATCCCCGACCACCAGCTGGAACGGCACTTTCTGCATGGCATGTTCGCGGATCTTCGCATTCATTTTTTCGTTGCGCGCATCCACTTCCACGCGCACGCCGATGGCCTTGAGCTGATCTGCGACTTTGTTCGCGTACTCCGCGTGGCGCTCGCTGATCGGGATCATCGCCACCTGCACCGGCGATAGCCACACCGGAAACGCGCCCGCATAGTGTTCGATCAGCACACCGAAAAAACGCTCGACCGAACCGTAGAGCGCGCGATGCACCATCACGGGCTGCTTGCGCGAACCATCTTCGGCAACATATTCCAGCCCGAAGCGCTGCGGCAGGTTGAAGTCGAACTGCACCGTCGAGAGTTGCCACAACCTTCCAATCGCGTCCACCAGCTTGATATCAATCTTCGGACCGTAAAACGCCGCCTCGCCGGGCATGGTCTTGTACTCGATATTCTGCCGTTTCAGCACCTTCTCGAGCGATTGGGTGGCGTGGATCCATTGCTCTTCGCTGCCCACGAAATTCTTCCGGTCGTCGGGATTCCAGGTTGAAAGCTCGGTCTGGAACTGGTCGAAGCCAAAATCCTTCAGCACGTCCAGGGCAAATTCCAAACAACTGGCGATCTCATCCTCGATCTGCTCGGGCGTGCAGAAGATGTGCGCATCGTCCTGCGTAAAGCCGCGCACGCGCAGCAGCCCATGCATTACCCCCGAACGCTCGTAGCGGTAAACCGTTCCCAGTTCGCCCAAGCGCACCGGCAGATCGCGATACGACTTCAACGAGTCTCTGTAAATCAGAATGTGCCCGGGACAATTCATCGGCTTCAGCCGGTATTCCGCGTCGTCGAGTTCCATGGCGTCGAACATGTTCTGCGCGTAATAGCCCTCGTGTCCCGAGGTAAAAAATAACTGCCGCCGCGCCACGTGCGGCGTGTAGACGAGCGAATAGCCGCGTTTGAGGTACTCCTCTCGCATCCAGTCTTCCATCTGTTTGCGGATGATCCCGCCCTTGGGGTGCCAGAAAATCAACCCCGGTCCGGCCAGTTCCTGAATCGAGAACAGATCGAGCTGCTGGCCCAGCACGCGATGGTCGCGCTTCTTCGCCTCTTCCACCTGTTGCAGGTGGGCGTCGAGATCCTTCTTCGAGAAGAACGAAGTTCCATAGATGCGCTGCAGTTGCGGATTTTTTTCGTCGCCCAGCCAGTACGCGCCAGCGATGTTGAGCAGCTTGAACGCCTTGATCTTGCCGGTCGAAGGGAGGTGCGGCCCACGGCAGAAATCGACGAACTTGCCGGTGCGGTAGATCGATATCTTTTCATCGGGCTTGGTGAATTGCTCGATGAAATGACACTTCATGAAGTCGCCTTCTTTCTTGAACTCAGCCAGCCCCTGTTCGCGAGGCAGAAACTCGCGGGCGTACGGGATATTCTGCTGCACCAGCTCCTGCATCTTCTTCTCGATTTTTTCGAGATCCTCCGGAGTGAAAGCGGTAGGCCGGTAGAAGTCGTAAAAAAATCCGCTCTCGGTCGCCGGACCGTGCCCGAGCTTGGTCTCGGGAAAAAGCTCCAGCACGGCCGCGGCGAGCAGATGCGCAGAGGAATGCCGGTAAACTTCCAACGCCTCCGGATTTTTCTCAGTCAAAAGATGCAGGTCGGTGTCTTTTTCAAGTGGCCGGGTAAGATCAATCAGATCGCCGTTAGTCTTGGCCACCAAAGCCGCACCCGCCAGGCGCGGGCTGATGGACTCGGCAATCTCCAGCGCAGTCGTGCCCTTCGGCACTTCCTTCACGCTCCCGTCCGGAAGCTTCACATGAATGCTGTCTGCCATAAGCTGAGACCTACAGGTGTGCCGAATCTCTCAGTTTATTGGAGGGACTCGGGAGGGTCAAACTTAGCCCACCCGGGTCGAGTCGGCCCCGGGAGTTGCACCCAGAGCCGCTCACAGGACCGGACGTGAGCCTCTCGACTCATCCGGCTCGTGCCACCAATTTGAAGGCTACCGCCTTCCATCCAAATATGAGGGCT
>Ga0182015_10003898_pt1 | contig 16394 bp, 12 predicted proteins | sample 712P3MmetaG_FD_120478 | JGI IMG/M metagenome (GOLD analysis project Ga0182015, IMG submission 120478) | Permafrost microbial communities from Stordalen Mire, Sweden - 712P3M metaG | ecosystem: Environmental > Terrestrial > Soil > Wetlands > Permafrost | place: Sweden: Stordalen | collected... | reverse complement strand
ATCTTGCAACTCTTCGATTCCTCTGCTCCTTTGCTCTACCAGCCGCAACTATCGGGATTTACAACCCACTTCGACCCCATGACTAGGCGCTCGCGATGTCTTCACGAATAATGCGGGCTAGGAACCGTACCCGATAACATTAGCTATTGCCGACCAATGATTGATTGTTCTATGAGCTGGTTGCGTCGGCCTCGCCCGGCGTGGTTGGCGAAATCTTAGCCGAAAGCCACCGCTCGTACTCCTCCAATGCTGAGAGATCCTCAACCGTTAGAGTGATCGCGGCGGATGGGTGCGATACGATATTCCGTTTTTCATTCACAAGGTTCAGCCAGTGGATTCTGTTTTCCTTCTTGCCTGTTTTTTCATGAGCAAGGATCGGCTCAAATAGCTCCCAGTTCTGAAGCGCGATTTTTGCATAGTCAATGAGATCGAAATAGTTCTCCTTGCTACCTCGCTTACCTTCATCCTCCTCAAAACGTTCACTGACCTTCACCCGCACTGTCTTGGGGACGCCGGTCATCCACCAGCCGGTCTCTTCATCACCGCATTCCCTGCGTAGCTCCTCCAGAACAACCTTTTGCAGCATTCGTTCAATACGGTCAATGATCTCTTTGCCCTTGATGTTCGTCTGGGCCTTCTCTTGCTGAATGAACTGATCCAGACCTGGCGGGTTGAAGTCGGCAATGGCTTGACGAATCGCCTGCTGACAATTTCGCGTTCTCCTGGTCTGACCTTGAATGCCTCGCAGATCCCTAAATACTTTTCGCTCTTGTTCGGAAAATGCACCCAGGTATGCCGCTAGTGCAGCAGCGTACTTCTTCAGGACCTCAAAAAGGTCCTCATTGTCGAAATGAATCAACTTCTTGTTATCCAGGTGCTGAACCACGCTGCGCAGAACATTAATACAGGTGATGACTCCATCATTCATTGCGAGACCACCGCCCTCGCCAGCACCTTTGTTCCACCATTCACTAGTCGCGACACGGACCGTGTTTAGCCATTCATTGAGGACATATTCTGTGCGTTTCAAAGTGGCATCGTTATCGCCAGCCCAAAACGGGCCGTATTCAAGAATATGGCCCTTCTTTTCTTTTGCGATGTGAAATCCAGCCTTCTCGATGGCACCGTAGAGGCTAGTCAAGGAAATGCAACGTATGTCATCTTTGCCCACATCCGCCGTTTGGATTCTCTGATAGAGCGGCGACTCAGGATCTCGGTCCATATCCTGAATGCCTTTCGAGATAATGGCTCTGGTCCGAATTGAGTCGTCATCTGCATCCCAATGCAGTTCTGCATACAGTTCCTGAAGTAGCGATTGTTTGACACTCTTTTGCTTCGCATTGATATCGATGAAGAGCCTTGCTTGCTCGCTGGGTGCTAGGCCATCAAACGCCAGGACAGAAAGATGGCTTTTTGCAGCCCTATCGTGACCGGAATACGCGAATAGCCTATGTTGTCCGTCAATTATCCACGCCGACTTGTATGTTGGCCGAATACTGAGCCACCCAGCAACTCCACTATCTTCAGGATCTCCCTCTTGGTGAATCCGCTCAAACTGTAGTCGATTCTTATCGATGTTAACGACTATATTGGTGGGGAAGATGCCGTCGTCAGTAATGTATTGTCTGATCTTGCTTAACCGCCCTCTGTTTAGCATGCGCTGGTAAGTGCTGACGTCGGATTTTTTCCCCTTTGACCTGTGTGAGACGTAAGAGATCTTGAGCAGATAATCCGGGGTAATGGAGAAAGAAAAGCAATTGAACCCGCCCATCTTGGTCTTAATGGCTGGGAGGCGCAACTCTAATCCTGGCACAGTCTTGCCCGGAAGCATATCCGCTAGAAATTGATATCTAGCTGCGGGGCCGATATGGCTTACGAGGTGTTCGTAGTAGTCAAGATCGTGTTCATCGAACAAAACAATATTTTGATCCTTCGCCCGTGCACGGTCATTGTCACTGAGCAGAATGTTCGAGAGAAACATCGCCAAAACCACTTGGCGCTTATGGACGGCAGAAAACTGTGCCCTGGCGCTGGCAGTGAAGCGCTCTCGTATCAACCCATGTTTCGCAAGGTCGTTTTGGAACTGGGGCCGCTTGGTAGGATTCTCTGAGGACTTACATTCAATGGCGATCGCAATCTCGTCGTCCAGGGACGTCACGTCAATCTGAGAAGTTGGGCTGTCCGCATTCTTAGGCTCTAGGACGAGTTCAGCACCACCTTTCGCAGAGAGTAACGGAAAACGCATCCGATAAAACAGGCTCCAGACACGGTCTTCGAGATGATTGCCGTGTGGCTTCGCCTTTCGCAGCCTGACCGACTTTCTGTTGCGCTTGTCAACGGTCCAGCCTTCAGCAATGAACTGCTCGACAAGTGCAGGGTTGACGGTTTTCGTTTCGTAGTCGCGCGCTCGCGCTCTCGCTAAACCGCTGAGTTCGTCAATAGGGATAACGTTGTTTAGCATTTATGCTTCCCCGGCGCGTAAAAGACACATTCCGTAATACGGGAGCGAAAGGTGCTGGAAGCAGCTATGATTGAGTTTCGTTCAAGCGTTGTTGTCGCAAACCCGCTATACAGGCTCCGAATAGAAGAGTGGTCGGCATTACTCACAATGACCGTGCATCCTTTGGCGGCAACTTCCTTGGCGACTCGTGCGAGTCGCATCTGATCTTCCCAGGAGAAGATCTTGGCGTTGTATTTGATGAAGCCATTGTTACCATGTGCGACGGTGTACGGAGGGTCCAAGTACACGAGATCACCTTTTCCTGCACCACTGAGAGCTTGCTCGAAATCCTGATCCCGCACGATGGCGCGTTTCAGAAGCCTGCTTGACATGCGAATTCTTTCGGCGTCACACGTTTGAAGATGTGTTTTATACCCATAAGGAACATTGAACTGACCGTTAAGGTTCACGCGATAGATGCCGTTGAAGGCAAGGGTGGTGAGATAGATTAGGCGGGCTGCGCGTCCGGCGTCGCTTTTGGGTATGCTCGACCTGATTTTGTAGTACTCATCTTCTGTGTTCCTGAGCGTACGAAGGGTGCGGATGACAGCCTCTGGTCTGTCTCGAACCTGCGAGTATACGTGGATAAGCTCAGAATTCTTATCAGACAAATACGCTCGCTTGGGACCCAGTGCAAAAAAGAGAGCGCCCCCACCAAAAAAGGGTTCGAAATATCGATTGAAGTTGCGCGGAACCAGGGGAAGGATAGAGCCGAGCAGATGGCGCTTTCCGCCGGGCCACTTCAGGAGCGGCGGGCAGTGGACCTCGCGAGGCTCAACTTGGGTCCAGCTCCTACTGGTCATTTGGATGAGCGTGATTGTATAGGCCTATCCTGCTGAATACAATTATGTTGCCGTGTTCGCGGGGTCGGGAAATGGCACGATCGAGCCACGATCGTGACGTGGTGGAACCGATGATCCGCAGACACCGCAAATCAACAATGTTGAGTTCTATACTACGTGGAATTGCCCCGTCCTTCTTGAACCTCTGGAAAGCGCTCTCGCTCATGAGCACAATGGAGTCATAGCCCTTTCGCAACGCCGCGCGGCGTAGCTTCGCGTCGAGCGCGAATCGTTTCGGGACTCTTATGTCTGGATGGGACTCAACTCGACCAATTAGCTTCCGTTCGATGGTGTTGTTATCACCGACGACTGGAGAGGCTATTGTCACCCTCTCGGGCACGTCGTCAGGACGGCCGTAAAATTCGGCGTCGGCAAAACTCGAAGCTAGGAATTTTCCCGGTTTCTCATACGCCTTCGGGTCTGCTGGCGTTACGTGCCACCAGTCCTTCCGGTTGACATGCTTAATAAGCCTCTGAATATCTTGCCGCATTATAGTTCTAGTCCATCGGTGCGTCGGCACTGTCGACAATTCTATAGGACACGATCACGGCAACCCGGAGGAGACGGTTTCATCCGGCTATGCTCTTTGGGGTAACGTAAATGGCGTAGCTCCGTTATGCGCCCTTCCTTCTAATCCAGCAAGGAAACAACGGGTCCAGGAAAAAATAGTTGCCTTTGTAGCGATCAAGGATGTCTCTCGAATCCAGCGACTGCAGAGCCTTCTGAACAGAAGACGCTGGTCCGAGACGAAATTCTTCGCGAACACCTTGGGAGTAGATTTCGGATGCCCCGCGGTAAGCGATCGCCTGCAGCGCTGCGCGTTGCCGTGCTGAAAGTTGTTCCCAGAGAAGCTCATAGTACGTGGATTGGCTCGTGACAAGACTTTCAATGACGGATTTCACGTCTGATTGACCAAGTTCGCGTTTATCCTTCAGTTCCGCGTAGTCCCAAAGCTCGTGGGCGATACGCTGCACGTCATATGGAATCAAGTCAGCAGAAGCCAGCAGCGTTTCTAAGCCAGGGTCGTCAAGCGTCCTGCCCCTCTTGCGAAAATGGCGAGCAATGGAGTCCTTCCAGTCTTTTGCCGAAATCTTGTCCAAGAACATCTGAGGGCCGGCCTTATGAAATGGACGTTTGGCAGATAGCATTTCTTGCATCAACGAGGGTTGAGATCCTGCGAAGACGTACCCTACCTCTCTTTGCTCCTGAACCTGGTTCCGTATGGCGTTTTCGACTGAGCCTCCATTGAATTGGGAAATCTGCTGAAATTCGTCGAGGCATATTGCCATGCGAAATCCTGCGTTCTTGGTCAACTCTCCCGGAAGGGCAAAAACGTCGGGTGCGATTGGCGAGGGATCAAAGCCCGCCCCTTTACCTAGGGACAGACTGATCTCCCCTGTCGACATATTGATATTGATGTCAGGCTTTACCTGTCGGGCGAATCGCGTAGCCCAATCTTTGACCCGCTCCCAAGGACCGGCCGCACGTAGCACTTTCTCAGCAAATTTTTCCAAGAATTGTGCGTAGCTTGAGTAGCTGCTCACCGTTAGATTGACGGTATGAATGTGTCTCTTCTTCAATTTGAGAAGCGCCAGAGCAACCAGGGAACTTTTTCCGAAGCGCCTAGGAGATAACAAAAACACCTTTTGGCCATCTGCCAAGTCTCTGACGAGTTGGTCCAGTTCGTCAGTTCGGTTGACGAAATTTGCGTCGTCAATGATCTCGCCAAAAACGAAAGGATTTTCCTGAGATGCCATAATACGCTGATTAGCGTAACGCTAAATGGCGTAATAAGCAAGTGCCGGGACCCCAGCCGGGTACGCCGATTAGCGTAACGCCAAATGGCGCAACGGAGGTGAGAAACCCTGAAAATAAGCCCTGATTGGGGACTAAAGGGCGATGCGTCGAATGCGGTAGCATTCGAGGCACAATGAGCGGAGCTTCAGGATTTCGAGGGTAATGGTCATATTCTTTATTTCATGCATGGGATATCCATTTTTGCCCATTTTCACCCGATTCCCGCGCCAATGGTAAGCGATATCCATTCATACCCATTCACATCCGGTTCTTCTCCAAAGAGCTGGAAACCATTGGTGGCCTTCATTGCATGAGATCAATTACAACATGATTGTTCGGGGGTTACCGAAACACGTTGTGAGCGTGGTACTCCAGATTCTCTAATGAAGGCTTTGCCCATGCCTCGGTTGGCTCCCGGAGGACCTGGCCTTGAAGCTTGTAGTAATCCTTCCCGTTCTCGAATTCCTCCCTGATCCTTTTGCTCACGACAACACAGCGATCCTTCGGGTCAACGGTCAGATAGCCTTCGTCAAAGAGTCTGTGGAGGTCACTCCTCATAAGCATACCGTTTGAGAGTTCATGGCGTTTCACCAGCGAGTACGGCTTGATGTGTGCTGCTTCCAGGACTGGCAGTGTGCGCTCTCCCGTCATCGCACATCTTCGTGAATAGGCGTCCGTGACGAGAATCCGAAACAAGCCTTGGCCGAGCCGAGGAAGGACGATCTGTGGTTTGCCGAAGCCGTAGGTCTCAATCGCTGCAACCGTAGCCGTGCCGGGCTCCAGAACTGCCGCACGACTTTGCGTTAGTCTCTCCGACACCGCGTCCCAGAGCTCCTTGCCCGTTCCGGTTTCTGAATCGTATCCTTTGCCGGTAACAGTGTTCAGCTTGAAGTCTGTGGGACAAAGAATCCAATCTGTCCGACTCCAAAAGAACGGTTCGGCCAGCATAATGCAACCAATCGTGGGATTGTCCTTGGCTGTAATGGGGCTGCGTCTGTAGTACGCGATTCGCTCTCTCATTTCAGATTGTGATCGCACGCCGTTTGCCTCCCCGAACGCGTCCCACAGCAGATTTACGGGGAGTTGTAGGAACCGTGTGAAGAAGCCGCCACCAGCGATGAAATTGTCAGGCGAGTGGAGCTTGAAAAGCAATATCTCGCCCGGTTGCAGCGCCTTGAACGTGGCATCTGACGATGGACGCCAAAAGTTCACTTCCTCGACTTCCGGCTTCGAGGCGTGGAGAGCAAACCAGTCTTTGTCGGTAACGGCGACGTAAAGGCGCATTGGGACACTACAGAAAAAGAGAAATATACGCTAAGCCCTCAGCAATGACCACGAGTTGCTTCCGCGCATCAGTCCCGCAAAATCCCCACCTATGGCTCGGACGCCTCTTGGCGTTATGCTCAGTACGTGATAATCCGGTGTATCACGTAGGGGATAACTGAACCAGCAGCTGAGAAAGGCTTAGGAGTCAGGGATCACTGAGGCTGGGACCACATTTCTGAGGAATCGCCTGAGAAATACGAACCACTAACCGCCTTGAAGCGAGAGTTGTCGCCCCTTTAGCACATCGTGCTTTCTGAAGCGAACGATGGCTTTGTGAGATGTTTGGAACAGGGTCGCGATTGGAGCAATCTGGGAAATTCTTGGAAAATCGGGATTGCAGCTTTGTAATATATCCTTGGCTTCGTCAAAACCTGTGCTAGGAATCCCCCCAAGTTCCAAATCAGTGCGGCGGATCGACATCGGGGCCAATATGTTAACTGTCTCCCTGACATTTCCGCAGAGCAAAAATGTCCCGAGTGATCAGATCTGATCTGCTCACTCGGGACGAACGACGCAAAGCCAGAAGGACAGCAGTAACAGCGAGCTGGCCCACGGTCCCAGTGACCGTATCTTAACGACAACGTCAGAATGGGAACGCAAGCTTCGATTGCTCCCCGGCTGCTGTACCATTGTCTGTCTCTGTCTGCTCGCTACCGTTGCTACGGGCATTGCCCGTTAGCTAGGCATTGCAATCCGCAAGAAACCGGATCGCCACCCTGGCTCACGCACAACGCGATACATGCTGCGCATCCTATCGGACTGCTTGGCGAAACTGCCGTACCGACAGATGCGACGCCTGACGACCTATCCGTTCGGCTAACCGGAGACGACTGAGCAGGTATTCTCATGTTGTTTGCTCCTTTCTTTGGATTTATTCCACCTTTTGTCAGGAGGAATATGTGTGGCTACAGCGAAGTAGCCAGACTTTGTTGTCTTGCCAAATTAACAACCAAACCCAACCTTGTGTGTCATGCTGCAGTTGGCGAACACCGAGCAGACGCTCAGCACACTTCCCAGTTTCGGATACTTCCGACTGACACCGGAAGGACATCGCTGACATCCACCGTGAATTTATAGACATGATTTGCCTGTTCAAGTCGTTTGACTGGGTTGAAGAAAGTCAACTTCACATCCCAACAGTCGGCACCTGGACGACAGATCGGACTTCGCTCGTGATCGATAGAGCAAAGACGCATATCGTTGTTTAGGGCGGCTTTGAAAACGTTTGTAACTTGAAACGCATTCGTCACGGCGTAGTTAATGGCTCTCTCTTGAGGAGCAAGGCCTAGGTTGCTGTAGTCGTAGTAGACACGCTGCAGGAAGTTCGTGACGGCGGCTGTTACGTTTTCATCGGACGCGGAATCTTTTTCAGTTTTCTTCCCCTTGGAGACGCTTGCCTGTCTTGGAGCAGCCACGACGGCCTTAACGAGCCTGCTGATGGACCAACTGAGTAGACCTCTCGGATCTGGGGCTATGACCGGAACGCACTGCCCGTTCAGCAGGGTGACCTTGCCAGCAATCACTCCGGGAAGGGCTACTTGCTCCACCCTTTCCTCGCCCTCTCGCGTGTTCTGCTCCAGGAGAGCCTGGCGAAGCTTTTCGTAGGCGCCAGCCGCAAACGGTCCACATGGTCTGATTGCGTAGATCGGGGTAGACTCGTGATTTAATGTCCAAATCACCGCGTCAGCCCACTCGGGTCTTGGGATTCTCTTGCCGGACAGAGTCGGTTCGCCTTCGAAGAAGGCTTCCAATCCCTGTGGCGTATTGAAGTTAACCTTGGCCTTACCTTCGTCGGCCGGCTGAGCCTCCTGGATGAATGCATCCCGCCGGGCTTCCGTACCGTAGTCATACCCGAGAGTGCCAAGGGCATATACCAATTGAAGCCTTGCACTAGAACACGTGCAGCTGCCTTCTCCTCCTTTGCCGCCGCAGCTGCATTCGCTTCCGGCTTTACCCCCACAACTGCATTTGCCGCTGCTTCCTCCGCAGCCGCAGTGTGATGGAAATACGCGGTTAGCCGCCGAAAGCGTGCTTTCTCTGGTTGGACTTGCATGTGAACTTTCTGTGGGAGCGACAGGTGATTGGCCAGGCCCCGTAGTTGATACTGAACTTGGTTGTATTTCCATAGTTTGGTCAGACATATGCTCTAAGTCTCCTTCCATCGAGAATTCGTTCTTGCTTCGATCTGAGCTGAGGGTGAAGTCAATATTTCCCGTCAGTGGAATTGCTTTTGCTACCGGTGGGAGAGTCGTAAGCGCATCCGCACCCACCTGATCCGACATCGAAGTGGTGCTCTTTCTGAGGTTGAGCGCTTCAAGAGCACCTCGGATATTGATTCTTCCTGCTAGGAAACGCCGGCACTCTGAAACGACGTCTTCATTGCAGGGAAACGCGCTTCTTAGAATGGCGTCTCTGATAGCGGAGGGGTCAGGCTTTCTTCCGTGTTTCAGTTGTAGGCTCAGGAGCAATGCCGCAATACCCGATACGATCGGAGTGGCATAGCTTGTGCCACTTCTACGATCCAATCCTCCTCCAGGGGTAGCTCCTACTATGTTTTCGCCCGGCGCCATGATGCCTTGGATCTGATACGTCGGCCCCCAATTGCTTGACCGCAAAGGTCTGCCCATCGAATCCATCGCACCTACAGCTAAGACAGAAGGTGCTGCTGCCGGGACATGCAAACATTCACACCCATCGTTTCCCGCTGCCGCCACGACAAGGACCCCGCTTTGAGCACACAGCCGTATAGCATGGGCCAGGTGCTCATCCGGTTCACCACCTGGGGCGAGCTGACCTCCACTCACGTTAATGATCTGGGCGCCTTCAGCTAAGGCCTGAATAATGGCGCGTGCTAAGTCCAACTGCGAGGACGGCGTCGTCTTTCCATCTGAACCGTCAGAAAAAATGGGCATTAACACACCTCTGCATAGAGGCGCTAAACCGGCAACACAGCTGTGGCGCTGCCCAAAGATGACACTCGCGACGTGCGTCCCGTGGCAGCTTGCCGGTCCATCATTACGGACCATGGCAGCAACATCGCCGACTTTAGAGAGCTTGGACCCAGAGAAGCATGGGTGTGAAACGTCGACGGGCCCGTCCAATATCGCGACGCAGATATCCGCGTGTCCCTGGCTTAACGTGTACAACTCGTTAAGACCGTCCAGCATGAAAGGTGGTATCACCAAATCAACTCGGGCTCTATCAGAGGCCTCCTGATATGGTTGTGTCATAGGGCAGCCAGCCGCACGAGACTCTTCTTCCGGGTTCTCAGAGCGAGCAAGCACAGGCAGTCCGTTCCACCATTACGCTTCTCGCTTTCCGGAGTTTTCAAATTAATCGACCCCCGATATGTCACTAAACGACAATTTCAGACAAACTCCTTTTTGCGGGCACCCTCAGGGATGCTGTGCTTGTTGGTATCTACCGAAAAGGCTAGAATCGACGAACTTATCTTCCCCTGGGGCTCCGTAAGAAACAGCGCAGCAAACCACTGAATTGGGGGTATTGCAAAGCTTGACGCGCTATTCGTCCACGCCGACGTGCGAGCTAATTGGAATCTGTGCGAAGTCGCGCGAGGTAGCAGCCTGGGATGAATTCGTCTCCCGCTTTCATCGGCCTATCGGCCTCTCGGTCCTTCGCGCGGCACGCCTATGGGGCGAGACCCCGCAGCAAGTGGTCGATGACCTCGTCCAAGAGACATACGTAAAGCTTTGTTCGGATAACTGCCGTTTGTTGCTGGCCTTCGCAACTCAACACTCCGATGCCATCTCCGGGTACATCAAGACAATCGCAGCCAATTTAGTCCACGATTACTTCAAGTCCCGCTATTCTCAAAAGCGTGGTGCTGGCCGGCCACAAGAGTCGCTGGAACATATTGATCCAGTCGCCGGAGTTGAAATCCTTGGTGGCCCAGGAGCGATAGAGCGCCAGATCCTCCTCAAGGAGATTGACCAGTACCTTGATGAGTGCTCAGTCGGTCCTGAACAGGAACGGGACCGCCTTATCTTCTGGCTTTACTATCAGCAGGGGTTCAGCGCCAAGGCGATCTCCGCCTTGCCAACCGTAGGACTCACGGCAAAGGGCGTCGAGAGTGCAATTTTGAGGCTCACGCGTCTCATTCGGGAGCGAATTGTTAATGTTCGTGTGAACGATGACACGAACAGAGATCAAAAAGGATTTCGAGCAGCAGAATCGTATTGATTAGGAGAAGTTGGTTTTGACACGACCTTTAGACAAACACCTTGACAATGACGAGATCGATTGCCTTATTTCGTCACAAGCGGAAGGCACCCGTGACGCACGGCGATTCTCGGAGCAAACAGGAGAAGCACAGGACCACGTAGAGTCTTGCCCGGACTGTAGCCGGAAGGTACAGATGCACAAGTCCGTGCAGAGGGAGATTTCGCGGCTTCAGTCTGGCAGACGGGAGGAGGCAAGCCCAAGTTGTCCTGGTGAGATTGACTGGCTACACGTGGCCGCGGGTTTAATGTCCGAATCTGATGCAAGAAAGCTGATGAATCATGCATCTGAGTGTGCTTATTGCGGACCATCGTTGCGTCGAGCCATCGAGTTCCTTTCTGACGAAGCCACGCCCGACGAAGAGTACGCTCTGGCAGAACTTCGAAGAAGTCGAACAGTTTCGCAGAAACACCTCCCCCGCAAGCTGGGTCGACTCGGACCGCTCCAAACTGAATCGGGTGGAGAGGCGACTTACTGGAGCAGACGACGGGTTATCTGGCCGAATGCAGCTCTTGTGGGGGTTGTCGCGTTGTTGCTAGTGATTGCCGGATGGTGGAAGCTCACCCTTTCCCGTAAACCATCTGCCGAGCAATTGCTCGCTCAGGCCTACACGGAGCAGAGGACATTAGAGCTGCGGATTCCGGAGGCCAAGTATGCTCCGATGCGGGTCAATCTCGGTACCAAGAAGTCGCATTCCGACAGACCACCGGCCCTGCTAGACGCTGAAAAAATGATTGCGGAACATCTCAACGCTCGACCGAACGACGCCCGCTGGCTTCACGCTAAGGGGGAAGCGGATATTTTGGAGGGCGATTTCGAACCGGCATATCGAAATCTGCAACTAGCAAACAGCCTTACTGAGGGTGACGTGGCGATTCGAATCGATCTGGCAACGGCCGCCGCCGGAATTGGCAAGTACGGCGAAGCAGTGAATATTCTTAGAGAGATTACACATTCAAACCCGAAGAACTCGGTTGCTTGGTTCAACCTTGCGCTCACCTGCGAGAAATTGGAGCTCATGGCGGAAGCTGCCAGCGCATGGAATTCATTTCTAAGACTGGATTCCGATTCACCATGGGCAAGTGAGGCGCGAATAAAACTCCGAACAATAGAACAGAAGCTAGACGCGTCACCACCCACGAGTGGGAACTCAGCAGAACCAAAAGAGGCAGTAATCTTAGCCGGTCTGCAGAGAACGGTCGTGGACGAGAGAATCGAATCATACCTGAATTTTGCCGTTTCCGATTGGCTGCCACGCCTTGGCGCGGACGACACTTCAGCACGAGAGGCGCTAGAGGCGACGACTTTGGTCGCTACGATGGCAGCGACACAGCATCAGGATCGCTGGTTGAGAGAGATTCTTTCGGATATCGAAGATGATTCGGCCATTCAAGATGCTTTGTCCTCGCTTGCTGAAGCAATCGAAGATAGCCGAGAAGGCAATTACTCTAAAGCCAGGGAGGCAGCGCGTCGTTCGGAAGGGCGATTTCGAGGGCATGGCTCAACCGCAGGGGTATTGCGCGCACAATTCGAGCAGCTCTACGCCGATCATCTTTCGCAGCAAGGAGAGACTTGTTTCACCGAGAGTGGCTTGCTGCTCCATGATTTGCGCGGGAGATCTTACGCTTGGCTGGAGGTGCAGACTGCACTTGAAAGGGCGATCTGCGCCAACATGACAGGGCGTATGGGCGAAGCAAAGCTCAGCGCCAATTTGGCGCTGGAGTTGGCTCATGCGCACCGGTATAACGCGCTTCACCTGCGAGCGACCTCATTGACTTCAACTCTAGAGTGGACTATGGGCGACTTCGAGGGTGCTACACAACTCGCAACGGATGGTTTAAGAGAGTTCTGGTCGGGCTCGTATCCGGCAATGGCTGGGTATAACCTTTATGCGGTCCTGGACTCGGTCGCACAGGACTCAGAGCAGTGGTTCACACAGGTTAGTACTGGCCGGGAAGCACTGCGCCTCTTGTCTTCCGATCCGGATCATGCCCTTCGCGCCGTTATGCACCAAACCCTTGCAAATGCCGCACTTTCCTCCGGTGAACTAGACGTCGCAGATGAGAATTTTCGGGCTGCGAATCAACAACTCACTCTGGCCTCCCGGGGCGGATCAACCCGAACATCATGGGCTGTCGCTGAGGTGGGTATAGCCAGGATGGAGTATCTCAAGGGACAATTTGATTCGGCGTGGAGGCGACTGCAGAACGTCGAGCCCCTACTTGCCAAAACATCCAATCGCTTTGTGCTCCTAGATTTCTACTTAACGAAGGGCGATCTGCTCGTAGCAATGGGGGGGCAGTGGAGGGGAGCTGAAGATGCCTTCAGCCATGCAATTGCCGTTTCCGAGCAGGGACTGGCCAGAATCACCACCGAACGGGACAGATTGGTATGGACTCGCTTGTATGAGCGTTCTTACCGAGCAATGATCGAGCTAGTCCTAACCCGAAGCCCATTACAGGCTTTTTCATGGTGGGAATGGTATCGAAGCGCACCCTTGGGCGAAATCCAACGAGCTAGGCTCAGAGGTGGCATTATCCCCGCGAGTCGGAGAGCTTTTCTCAAAGCGGAAGACCGCAAGCATTTTCTTTCCACCTTGATTGATGAAGATACCGTGTTGCTTTCTTACATTCTGTTCAAGAAAGAGGTTGGGATTTGGATCCACACTTCAACTGGCACGTCATATCGGAAACTGCCTGTCTCGCCGTTCGACCTACAAACTTTAGCAACACGATTCGCCCAAGACTGCGCGAACCCGAATTCTGACCCGAGTACGTTGCACAACGAAGGGCGGCAGCTGTTTCAGATCCTCGTGCGGCCATATGTCGATTTGATCGGATCACACCATAAACTCGTCATCGAAGCCGACGGGCCACTGGACAATATTGCCTTCGAATCGCTCGTGGATGATCAAAATGGGTACGTCGGAGACGATTACCGCGTTTCCTTCTCGCCGGGTTTGATTTATCTCTCTCAAGTAAGACTCCCAATACGTTCGCTGGCAGCAAGTCGGGCACTCATCGTAGGCAACCCCAGCGCGATTCTCTTGACGAACGAGGTGCTCAGTGCCATCCCACGAGCCGATGAAGAGTCTCAACACATTGCCCAATTGCTGCCACAATCGCAGTTATTGATTGGCCGCGAGGCAACCTCGTCAGCAGTTTTGGAAGATATTCAAAGGGCCGACATCTTCCATTTCGCGGGGCATGCAGTGGTCACTAAGAATGGGTTGGGCTTGGTTATGAGCGGGACATCGAGCACGACTACTCCAGAATTCCTCGACGCCTTGGACTTCGGAAGGATGCATCTGGGGCACACAAGGCTTGTCGTGCTCTCGGCCTGCGCAACCGCAGGAAATGGTGACCATACGCTCAACGAAGTAAACAGTCTTGCTCGTACATTTATCAGTTCTGGAGTGTCTCAGGTTCTAGCGAGCCGGTGGTCCGTGGATTCAGAAGCGACAACGGATCTCATAGAAGGTTTTTATTCTCGACTCCTTGCGGGAGAATCAGTGAGCAGCGCGCTTCAAGGGTCTAAGCTCGAAATCCGCAAGAAAGCGCGGTTTTCACACCCCTTTTATTGGGCTGGTTTTTCAGTGTTTGGTACTGCGTGAAATTAATCACCTAAGGAGACGCGTAATGACTAAGTTTCGAAGCCTTCAGAATATGCCACTTGCTATCAACGTGATTGGCCCGATGGCTTTCAACAAGAGCGGCAAGGTTTTGGATATCTGGCTGCCGATACTGTCTAAGAAATATCGCCACCAGTTAGCCATTGGAACCAATGTCGAGAGCCAAGAGCTCGGTGATTTGTCCGAATATTCGCTAAGCGACCCTAATCCCCAGTGCCACTCCAAGCCCTCGGGACATCAAAATCCACCCCCAGGTAAGCCTTCCATTCCTTATCAAGATACCGCTGTAAACTATCCTCCATCTTCGTTCTATGTTCATTTCACGTTGCCGAGACCACAGTGGATCATTGGGCTCAGTCCCGTTTCATGTAAGATTTATAAAGGTGGCACTTCGCCGGCCCAGTTCGAGAATGTTCCGGTAGGTTTCCGTTTGTTCTATGAGAAGGCTGGACTGCCGGTCCTAGAATCAAGAAGCGACCCGCAATTCACATATCCCCTTCAATTCGATCCTGCAAATGCCGAACGACAACTAGAAGCATTCATCTCCTACTCACCTTATAATTTTTCGGACTACGGCCACCACGAGGCGAAGAATGATTTTGCAAAACTGACAAGAATGCTAGGCTTGAAAGTAAATATTGACTTCGAATTTCCTTTCATAATCGGGGATAGTAGGGTTGCGAGCAAGCCGGACGGCGAGAAAAAGTGGAAGATTCTGAATGGTCCCGCGAAGGATTGCAAATCACCCAATATGCTGCTCACGGAATTGCCTGTGATGGCAGAAGAAGAAGAATGAGCGCGATCACGGCTATCGGCCGCTTTTCCGAAATCATGCTTGCTTGCTCGTCCCGAGTACCCTTATTCGACACCCAATATATTAGGTTCTCTGATTCATTTTGCCGACGTAACCTCGTATATTAGGTGCATGTTGCCCCTGTACTTACTAGGCGAGCAGATCGCCATCAAGCGCAAATCACTCCACCTGACGAAGCCCACGCTTGCAAAAAAAGCCAGGGTCGGACTCTCCACGCTCGACGCCCTGGAAAACGGACGGATGGGCGAACTGGGATATTCCAAGATCACCAATATTCTCGCGGCGCTGGGGCTGGAGCTGAAGCTTCAGCAAGCAAGCGCGAGCCGGCCGACGCTTGAAGAACTCATGGAAGAGGCACGGGATGATGATGGTCTGGACCGACGCCGCTGAGGCGGGAATACTCGAACGCATAGAGGCTGCGATTGCGGACACCGCAAAGGAACTGCACGCCTACATTAAAGCGCACGCGGACTTCTCTGAGATAGGAAATCGCATGCTCCAGAAATGGGAGCAAGGTGTCGCGCTTTCGCTTAAGGTGGCCTGAGCAAATTGCTAGCAGCGCAGAAGCTGTTCGGCAAATCTGCCAGACCTGATGATAATGTTTGGGCATGACAAGGCGCGTTCCTTTGCCTGAGCCCGTCGCCCGGATTTATAAGGCTGCCGCTGAGCTTGAGGCCCTTTATCCGGGCAGAAAGTTTACGCCCGACGGCCACTTGGTCGGCTCCATCGGAGAAGTGATTGCTGCAGAAGCTTTGGGCCTGACTCTCTACCCGATGTCCAAGCCAAGACACGACGCGTTCGACGCGAATGGGGACGTTCAGATAAAGCTAACCGCTGGGAAAAGCATCGCAATGTATACATGTTGCGTTCGCCTCGTTGTGCTCCGGGTCGTATCGCCGGAAGAGGCGGAGATCGTTTACGACGGGGCGGGTCAACCCGCTTGGGATGCGGCCGGTCCGATGCAGAAAAACGGACAGCGCGCCATCAGCCTGTCTAAACTCCGCGCTATTTTCACAATCCATGATAATCGCTAGAGATCGAGCATGATCCATGTTGGGGCGTGGTCGCTCGCGTTTTCCTGCCCACGTGCCCATCGGTCAACACCACCGTCCACGAGCCGGACCGACAAATTCGGTGAGAGCAGAAAGTGATCGAGTCGCATGCCTTTGTCCTTCTGCCACCGTTCAAATTTGTAATCCCAGAATGTCCACAGCGGCCCTTCCGGATGTAGCTTCCGCATAGCGT
>Ga0182015_10003897_pt1 | contig 16397 bp, 14 predicted proteins | sample 712P3MmetaG_FD_120478 | JGI IMG/M metagenome (GOLD analysis project Ga0182015, IMG submission 120478) | Permafrost microbial communities from Stordalen Mire, Sweden - 712P3M metaG | ecosystem: Environmental > Terrestrial > Soil > Wetlands > Permafrost | place: Sweden: Stordalen | collected... | reverse complement strand
GTGATCGGCAGCTTCATGGGCATCCCGCCGGAGGACGACGAGGCCTGGGCGCGCCTGATGAACATGATGATGGGGCCCGGCGACCCTGATCTGAACCCGCACGAGAGCATCATGGCGGGGGTCGAAGCGGGCGTCGCGGAGATCTTCGAGCGCTGCGGGAAGCTGATCGCGCAGCGCCGCGAGACCCCGACGGACGACCTGACGAGCGTGCTGGTGCACGCCGAGGTGGACGGGCAGAAGCTCGAGGAGCACGAGATCGTGATGGGCTTTTTCCTACTGATGGCCGCCGGTAACGACAGTACGAAGGCGACCTACTGCAGCGGCATGAGGGCGCTGATGAAAAACCCCGATCAGCGTCAGCTGCTGCTGGACGACCCTTCGCTGATCCCCGGCGCCGTGGAGGAGTCGCTGCGGATGTTTCCCGCGTTCGCCAACTTTCGCCGCACCGCAACCTGCGACACCGAGCTGCACGGGCGCCAGATCAAAGAGGGAGACAAGGTCGTCATGTGGTACGTCTCGTCTAACCGCGACGAGACTCGCCACGAGGATCCAGACCGTTTCGACGTTCGCCGCACCACCGAGCACCAGGCGTTCGGCGCCGGCGGTCGTCACTTCTGTCTGGGCACAGCCCTGGCCCGGCTGGAGCTCAACACCCTCTTCGAGGAGACCCTCAAGCGCTTCCCTGCGATGGAGCCGGCGGACAGACCGACGATCGTGGAGTCCTGGTTCATCAACCAGCTCAAGACGCTCCCCGTGCGGCTGTCGCCCTGAAGTCGAAACTGCGCCGCTGGTGTGAGCGCCGGGGAGTAGCATCCGCCGACATCCCGCATACCCGATTTGGGAGGTCCCGATGGCGTCGGTGCAGAGCAACCTTGAGAACGTGTTGGTTGGCGATCCCGAGCTCTGGCGGGACGGTCCGCCACACGAGTTGTTCCGGCGATTGCGCAACGAGTGTCCCGTTCACTGGACGGCACGTATGCCTGACTTCCCGAAAGAGGCCGGGTACTGGTCGGTCACGACGGCCGACGATGTGCATGAGGTGAGCCGCGACTGGCAGACGTTCTCCTCCGAACTGGGTGGCATCACGGCGCTGACCGACTCGCTGCTGCCGCTCGAGCTCACGCGGGCGATGTTCATCGGGATGGACCCCCCAAAGCACGACCGCGTCAAGTCACTCTTCCAGGCGGGCTTCACGCCGAAGCGGATCGCCGAGCACGAGGATGAGATCCGCGCGATCGTCGTCGACGTGCTCGATGGGTTGGAAGGCCCGCCCGCCCGCGAGACGTGCGACCTCGTCACTGATGTTGCGCAGCCAGTCGTCTCGCGGGTGATTGGCAGCTTCATGGGTCTTCCCCGCAAGGACGACGAGATCTGGGCACGGCTGATGAACACCATGCTTGGAGCGGGCGACCCGGATATCAACCCGGAGGGCCCGGAGGCCGTAATGGCGCGGGATGTGCCCGAGGTCTTCGAGCGCTGTCGTGTGCTGATCGCCGAGCGCCGCGAGCATCCGACGGACGATCTGACGAGTCTGCTGGTCCATGCGGAGGTGGATGGGGAGAAGCTCGAGGAGCACGAGATCGTGATGGGCTTCTTCCTGCTGATGGCGGCCGGCAACGACTCTACGAAGGCGACCTACTGCAGTGGGATACGTGCGCTGATGGAAGACCCAGAGCAACGCAAGCTGCTGTTGAACGATTCGGCGCTGGTGCCCCAAGCGGTTGAGGAGTCGCTGCGGATGTTTCCCGCCTTTGCGCACTTCCGCCGCACCGCCACCTGCGACACGGAGCTGCACGGGCAGCAGATCAAGGAGGGCGAGAAGGTGGTGATGTGGTACGCCTCGTCCAACCGCGACGAGACGCGTCACGAGGACGTCGACCGCTTCGACCTGCGGCGCACCACTGAGCACCAGGCCTTTGGCGCCGGCGGCCGGCACTTCTGCCTGGGTACCGCGCTCGCACGCTTGGAGCTGCGGGTGCTGCTCGAGGAGACACTCGCGCGCTATCCCGCGATCGAGCTCGCCGGTACGCCCGAATATGTCGAGTCTGCATTCGTCAACCAGCTCAAGACGCTCCCCGTGCGGCTGTCGCCGTCGTAGGCCGCCGTCTGGGCCGTCGTATAGTTGCTCTCGCAATGATCGATGCGACGCTCTACAGCGACCCGGCCTGCCCGTGGGCCTACTCCGCGAGCCCGGCGTTGCGCGTGCTGGAATGGCGCTATCGCGATCAGCTGCGGTGGCGGCTCGTGCTGATCGGTCTCACCGAGGACGCCTCCCAATACGAGGCGCGCGGATATACACCTCTGCGCGCCGCGCGCGGCCAGCTGCGCTACCGCCGCTACGGAATGCCGCTGTCGCCAAACCCAAAGGCGCGCATCAGTGCGACCGCTCGCGCCTGCCGCGCGATCGTCGCGGCGCGAATCCTCGAGCCCGGCAGCGAGTGGCGCGTGTACCGGGCGCTGGCGCTCGCTAACTTCACCACGCCGCTGCTGCTCGACGACGATGCGCAGCTCGCCGATGCGCTTGGCGCAGTGCCCGGCATTCGCGCCCAGGAGATCGTCGCGCGACTCGACGATGACGAGGTGAGCGAGGTATACGAGCGCGACCGAGCCGAGGCGCGAACCGCCGTCGGCTCGGCCTCGGAGCTGCAGGGTAAGACCGCCGTATCGGATGGTCCCGTGCGCTACACCGCGCCGTCGGTGATCTTTGAGTGCGAGGGGCGAGCGCTACAGGCGGGCGGCTTCCAGCCGGTCGAGGCTTACGATGTGCTGGTCGCCAACCTCGACCCGGCGCTCTCGCGTGAACCCGTCCCACCCTCGCCCGCGCCACTGCTCCAGTACTTCACCGACGGCCTCACCACCCAGGAGGTGGCGGCGCTCTTGACCGAAGGCAACGACCTGCCCGATCGCTCGGCCGCTGAGACGGCGCTGCTCGAGTTGGTCGCCTCGGGCAATGCGGTGCGCCGGCCGCTCGGGGATGACGCGCTCTGGCAAGCGGCCTGAGCCGGCGTTCATCATGCTCACTCCACGATCGTGACCGGCCCGTGCGCGGCGAGGCTCACGGACGTGCCGGCCGGTAGGGCCTGCCCACCCTGCACCCGTGCGAGCAGTACCTGCTCGCCGCCGGACCCGTCGATGCGGATGTGGAGCAACGCGTCGTGCCCGTAATAGCGGCACTGCTCAACCTCTCCCACCAGTCTGTCGTCGGCCGACTCTCCGCGAGGGCGTACCTCGAGCTGCTCGGGGCGGACCATCACGACCCCGCTCGTCATGCCGGGTGCCCCCGCACCCGGTGACCCGGGGTCCGAGCGCAGTGCCAGCATGCCCAGCGAGGTCCTCGCTGTGCCCCGTTCGAAATCCGCGTCGATCAGGTTGACGGCGCCCAGGAACTGCGCCAATCCGACATCGACTGGCAGCGTGTACAGCTGATCCGGCGTTCCGTCCTGGACGATCGTGCCGTCACGCAGCACCGCGACCGTGTCAGCGAGCGACAGCGCCTCCTCCTGATCGTGTGTGACCAGCACGGTCGTCACCCCCTGCGCGCGCAGCAGCGCGTGTACCTCCTCCCGCACGCGGGTTCGCAGCGAGGCGTCCAGCGAGGAGAACGGCTCGTCCAGCAGCAGCACCTCCGGTCGACGCGCCAACGCTCGGGCGAGGGCTACGCGCTGCTGCTCGCCGCCGGAGAGCTGATGGGGATAGCGGTCCGCGAGCGACGCCAACCCGACCATCTCCAGCAGCTCTCCCACCGCGGCACCGCGGCGCTCTTCGCGGGAGAGACCGAAGCCGAGGTTCCCCTTCACTGTCAAATGCGGGAACAGCGCGCCTTCCTGAGGTACGTATCCGATCCCGCGACGCTCGGGCGGGACGTATGTGTGTCCGTCGTCGAGCACCCGCGAGCCGAGCGAAACTCGGCCCCGCTCAGCACGCTCGAAGCCGGCGATCACCCGCAGTAGCGTCGTCTTGCCGCAGCCCGACAGTCCCAATACTGCTGTCAGCGAGCCGGCCGGCACATCCAGATCCACGCCCCTCAGCACCGGCTGGGCGGAGTAGCCCTTCCACAAGTCGGTGACTGTCAGCTCGCTCATCGCTGTCCCATGCGCGCCAGTGTGAGCATGCGGCGGCTCAGCAGGTATGCCGGCACAGCCGAAATGGCGACCATCAACGCGGCGTAGGGGGCGGCGGCGCCATAGGAGAAACCGCTTGTGTATGCCCAGAACTGGGTCGCCAGCGTGTTCACGCCGGTTGGGTGTAGCAACAGCGTCGCCGTCAGCTCGGTCGCCGCGGAGATGAACACGAGCGCGAACGCCGCCCCGAGCCCGGGGGCGAGCAGTGGCAGGGTCACCCGCCACCACACGACCACCGGGCGTCGGCCCAACGAGCGTCCCGCCTCCTCCAGGCTGGACGAGGTTTGCGCCATCGCCGAGCGTACGCCCACTACGGCGAGCGGCAGGAACAGGATCGCGTAGGCCACGATCAGCTCCAGCGTGCTCTGGTACAGGGGCAGGGCGTAACGGACGGAGAACGACACGAGACCGAGTGCGATCACCAGTCCGGGGAGCGCTTGCGGTAGATATGCGAGGCGCTCGATCAGCAGTGTCAGGCGGTTGCGATGGCGCATCGCCAGCGCCGTCACCGGCACCGCCAGCGCGGTCGCCAATGCGGCCGCAGCTGCGGAGAGCTCGGCCGTGTGCCAGGTATCGGTCAGGATCGACGCCGGCGGCAGGGTGGTGGACCCTCCCCGCACCAGCCAGTAGACCAGAGAGCCGATGGGCACCCCCAGCCCCAGTCCGCTCAGCGCGAGCAGGCCAACCAACGCGGGCGCCCTCCAGCGGCCTAGCGCCACCCGCGGCGCCGGGCGCCGGGCGCCCGTGCCGCTGCGCAGCGACCGTCCGCGTCCGCCGAGGGCCAGCTCGCCGCCGAGCACAGCGACGCTCAGCAGAACCAATACGAGCGACAGCGCGCACGCCGCGGCGGTGTCGAACCCGAGGTTGAACTCTGTGAAGATCGCCACGGTGAACGTCTGGTACTGGACGATCTCAAAAGCGCCGTACTCAGCCAGCAGGCCGAGCGTCACGAGCAGACAGCCGCCCAGCACCGCTGGTGAGATCTGGCGCAGCGTCACCCGCCAAAACGTCCGCCATGGTCCCAACCCGAGACTGCGAGCAACCTCCTCCAGGGCCGGGTCCACGCTGCTCAGGGAGGCGGCGACCGGCAGGTACACGAGCGGATACAGCGACAGCGTCATGATCAGCACAGCGGCCAGGTATCCGTGCAGCCCCGGCTCGAGCGAGACCCAGCCAAAGCCCACGACGAAGTCCGGGATGCCGAGCGGCAGCACGAGTGCAACAGCCCACAGGCGGCGGCCGGGCAGTGTTGTGCGCTCCACGCACCAGGCGCCCGCCACGCCGATCACCGCGCACAGGACGGTGCTCGCGAGCGCCAGGCGCACGGTGTTCCACAGCAGCACCGCGGTGTTGTGGCGCAGCAGTAAACGTTCGATTTCCCCCCAGCCCGGCTGCTGAGCCTCGTCGATCAGAAACACGAGTGGCAGCAGCACCAGCCCGGTGGCAAGCAGGCCGCCGGCAATGCTCACCAGTGGCCAGCGCCGCCGCCCGGACCACGTGCGTGTCCATCGACTCGACCTCGGCGCGATCGGCGACGGTGCGGTCGGCTCGAAGGGGGCAAGCGTGCTCATCGGCTCCCAGCTCCTACAACAGGCCGAGCTTCTGCTCGAGCGCCAGCGGCGCGCTGCCGTTGCCCAGATCACTGATCGTGACGGGCGCGAGAGCCAGCTCGTCGAACGGCTTCAGCGGCTGGGCCGTCAACACACCGGAGCCGATCGGGTACTCGTAGCTGTGGCTGTGGGCGAGGATCTCTTGCCCTTCCTTACTCACCAGGAAGGCCACGAACTTCTGTGCGGCGGCTTGACGGGGGCTCGACTTCAGCACCGCCTCGCCTGACACGTTGAGCAGGTAGCCCGGGTCGTGCGGCGCGTAGTAGTGCAGCGCCGAATGCATGCCGCTCTCACCGACCTCGTCGCGCAGGCGGTACCAGTAGTAGTGGTTGATGATTCCCACGGTGCTCTCGCCGTTGTTGACCTGCGCCACGACGGTCTCGTTGTCGGGGTAGACCTTCCCGTTGGCCTGTAGGCCCTTCAGCCATTTTTCAGCGGCGGCCACGCCGTCGAGCTTCGTGATCGCGGTGACCAGCGGCTGGAAGTCGGTCTCCGATGGGGCGAACCCGAGCTTGCCTTTCCACTGCGGTTGCGCGAGTTCGAGGATTGAGCTCGGCAGTTCCGAGGCCTTGATCTGAGAAGTGTTGTAGACGAGCACCGATACGCGCGCGGAGACTCCCACCCAATCGCCTTGCGGCGAGCTGTACTTGCTCGGCACCGCTGCCAGGGTCGAGGCCGGGAGCGGGGCGAGCAGGCCCTTTTCCTGGAGGTCCTCCAACACTGGCGTGTTCTCGGTGTAGAAGACATCGGCCGGAGAGCTCGAGCCCTCCTGCAAGATCTGGTTACCGAGCACGTCCTCGTCGTCGGAGCGGACCTCGACTTTGATTCCGGTCTGCTTTTCGAATCCCGCCACCAACCGCGCGGTGGTCTGTTCGTGCTGGCCGTTGTACAGCGTGATCGTGCTCGCGGAACCCGATGATCCGCTCGTGCCGCCGCAGGCCGTTAGCCCGATCGTAATTGCGAGCAGGATCAGCAGGTAGAGGGCAGCGGCAGTCTTGTGCTTGGGCATCGATATCCGATCGGATGAGTAGGAATTACGAACCGCAAGTTATCACAGGGAATTAGGGTCGCCTAACCTCAATTCCCGTAACGGCCGATATCCCGAGGTCACCCTCCGCCGCCGTTTCCGGGAGAATGGGCCGATGCACGTCACCGCAAAGGCCGATTACGCTGTGCGAGCGGCCGTGGAGCTGGCCGCTGGGAGCCAGGATTCGCCCCGCAAGGTCGATCAGGTGGCGCAGGCCCAGGACATCCCGGTGTCGTTCCTGGAGAACATCCTCACCCAGTTGCGCTCCGCCGGGATCGTGCGCTCCCAGCGCGGCCCCGAGGGTGGCTACTGGCTGGCCCATCCGGCCGATGAGGTGAACCTGGCGCAGGTGATCCGCGCGGTCGAGGGCCCGTTGGTGGGCATTCGCGGTCAGCGACCGGAGGAGATCGAGTACCACGGCTCCTCAGAGTCCTTGCGGCAGGTGTGGGTCGCGTTGCGCGCCAACCTGCGAAAGGTGTTAGAGCACGTCACGGTTGCCGACGTGGCCGCGGGCAAGCTGCCGAAGGAGATCCTCGCCTTGACCAAGGAAGAGGAAGCCTGGCACACCCGCTGAGGGCCCCTCAAAAGCTAGGTGGCGAACACGCGGGGTGCAGGCAGGCGCACCGCGAGGATCTGCCCCTCGCTCAGCTCTAGCTGCTCGGCCTGCTCGCGTGTCACCTGGGCCCACAGGTCGCTGCCGTCCTGGAGCTTCAGCTCGACGCGCACCTCGAAGCCGAGATGCACGACGCGCTTGACGAGCGCCTCGGTCCCGGTTGCATCGGCGGCGGGCAGGATCTGGATGTCGTGCGGCCGCACGAACGAGTCGCCGAGTCGGTTGACCGGCCCGACGAACGACATCACGAACTCATTGGCCGGGCTCTCATACAGCTCGCGCGGCGCGCCCGCCTGCTCGATCCGGCCGTGGTTCATGACGACGATCTGCTCGGCGACTTCCATTGCCTCCTCCTGATCGTGGGTGACGAAGATCGTCGTCACGTGGATCTCCTCGTGCAGCCGGCGCAGCCACTCGCGCAGCTCGGCGCGGACCTGCGCGTCGAGCGCGCCGAACGGCTCATCGAGCAGCAGCACCTGCGGCTGCACCGCCAGCGCGCGGGCCAGCGCCATCCGCTGAAGCTGGCCGCCGGAGAGCTGGGAGGGGTAGCGCCCAGCGAGCCCTTCGAGGCGCACGAGACCGAGCAGCTCCTCGACCCGGCCACGGATCTCGTCCTTCGGCCGCTTGCGCACGCTCAGGCCGAACGCGACGTTGTCGTGGACGGTCATGTGCTTGAACGGTGCGTAGTGCTGGAAGACGAAGCCGACGCCGCGGGTCCGCGCCGGTGCCTGCGTGACGTCCTCGCCGCCGATCACGACCTCGCCGCTGTCGGGTGTCTCGAGGCCGGCGATGATCCGCAGGAGCGTCGACTTGCCGCTACCGCTCGGACCGAGCAGCGCCGTCAGTGCGCCGTCGCCGACCGTGAGGCTCACGTCCTCCAGCGCCACGAAGTCCCCGAACCGCTTGCCGACGTTGCGGACCTCGATCGCCATCAGCCCTCGGCCTTTCTACGCGTGCGGCGCGTGAGCAGGTTCATCGCCAACAGTGTGCCGAGTGCGAGCAACGCGAGCACGACGGCGGCCGTGTAGGCGCCGGTCGAGTCGAAGTTCTCGAAGCGGTCTTGGACGTAGAGGGGCAGTGTCTGGGTCTGGCCCTCGATGCGCCCGGAGACGATGCTGACGGCCCCGAACTCGCCGAGCGCGCGCGCCGTGGTGAGCACGACCCCATAGACGACGCCCCAGCGGATGCCCGGAAGCGTCACGCGCCAGAACGTCTGCCAGGGGCCGGCGCCGAGCGTCTCGGCCGCCTGCTCGGCATCGGTGCCGAGCTCGCGCAGGACGGGCACAGTCTCACGCGCCACGAACGGCAGCGAGACGATCGCGGTCGCGATCACCATGCCAGGGATCGAGAAGATCACCTGGAAGCCCTGTTCGGAGAGCCAGTCTCCGAACCACCCGGTTTTTCCATAGACCAGGATCAGTGACAGGCCGACGACTACGGGAGAGATCGCGAAGGGCAGATCGATGATCAGCCCCAGCACAGCCTTGCCCCAGAAACGGCCGCGCTCGAGCAGCAGCGCGATGCCGATCCCGAAGATCGTGTTCAGAGGAACGGCGATGGCCACGATCTCAATCGACAACCAGAAGGCGTGCTCGGCGTTGGGTGCCGTGATCGAGTTCCAGACAGGCTCGAGCCCGTGTTCAAAGGTGCGATAGAAGATCATCGCCACCGGGGCCAAGAGCAGCAGGCCGAGATAGACGAGGGCGACAGTGCGCAGGCCGAGCTTTCGGCGATGGGCCGCTCGTGCGGTATCAGTGGCGGGACTGGGACCGGAGACGCGGCCGGCCGAGGAGGGGGAGATGCTCGCCGCGCCGCTAGAGAACATGGCGTGACCTGCGCCGCAGCGCGAACGTGAGCAGGGCAATGACGAGCAGGGCCGCGAGCAGCAGGACGACCGACACGGCGGCCGCCGCGGCGAGGTTTTCGTCCTGGATCTGACCGAAGATGTAGACCGAGCCGGCATCTGTCTTGAACGGCAGGTTGCCCGTGATCAGCACGAGTGAGCCGAACTCGCCGACGGCGCGCGCGAAGCTGAGCGCGACGCCGGAGATGATCGCCGGCGCAAGCGTCGGCAACACGATCCGGCGCAGCACCGTCCACGGGCTGGCGCCGAGTGAGGCGGCCGCTTCCTCCATCGCCAGGTCGAGCTCGAGCAGCACGGGCTGTACGGAGCGCACGACGAACGGCAGCGTCACGAACAGCAGCGCGAGGCCGACCGACGCTCGCGTGAACGCGACGTCGATCCCGAGCGGGCTGTTCTTGCCGTAGAGCGCGAGCAGCACGACGCCGGCGACGATCGTGGGCAGCGCGAACGGCAGGTCGATCAGTGCGTTGACGATGCCCTTGCCGGGGAACTCGTCGCGCACGAGCACCCACGCGACGAGCGTCCCGAACACGGCGTTGATCACGACCACGATCGCCGAGGTGATCAGCGTCAGCTTGATCGCCGCGACCGCCTCTGGGTTTGAGACCTCGCGCCAGAACGCGTGTGTGCCGCCCGTGCTCGCCTTCGACAAAAGCGCCGCGACGGGCAGCAGCACGAGGATGCTCAGGTAGATCCCGAGCAGCCCCTTGCCGAGCGCACCGGCCCCGCGCGCGCCCAGGGCGGGCGCGCGGCGGGCCGGTAACGCTTGCAGGCTCGCGCTATTTGGACGTTGAGACACCGAGCGACTGCTCGATCTTCGTGACGATGCCCGTTTCCGGTTCGAAGAACTGCTTGGTCACCGTCTTCCAACCACCGAGGCTTTCGATCGTGAACAGGCTCTTCGGCGTCGGGAACTTTTCGGCCCCCGGCACTCCGGAGATCACCGGGCGGTAGCCCTTCGACACCCAGATCGCCTGGCCGGCCGGCGAGAGCAGGTAGTTGACGAACTTCTGCGCCTCCGCGGTGTTGCCGCCGCTCAGCACCGCGATCGGGTTCTGGATCAGGATCGTGGCGCTGGGGACAATGTATTCGATCGCCGCGCCCTTCTTCTCGTCGGAGATCGCCTCGTCCTCGTAGTCGATCAAGGCATCGCCGCGGCCGGCGAGGAACGTCTGCAGCGCGTTGCGCGCCGAGCTGTCCTGGCTGACGACGTTTCCAAACAGCGCCTTCAGGTATTCCAGCGCCTGCGCCGGGGTCTTGCCTTCCTTCAGTTGCGCGCCGTAGGCGGCCATGATGTTCCAGCGGGCGCTGCCCGAGGTGAACGGGTTCGGCGTCAGCACTCCCACGCCCGGCTTGATCAGGTCGTTCCAGCCGGTGATGTGCTTCGGGTTGCCCTTGCGCACGATGATCACCGCCACCGAGTTCGTGACGAAGCCGTGCGTCGCGTTCTGGTTCCAGCTGGGCGAGACGAGGCCCGCCTTGACGAGCTTTTCGACGTCCGGTGCAAGCGAGAAGTTCACGACGTCGGCGTGTAGGCCGTTGGCGACCGCGCGGCTCTGTTCCCCGGAGGGGCCAAAGGACTGGCTGAAGCTGACACCCTTGCCTTCGCTTGTCGCCTGGAAGGCCGGGATCAGCTTTTCATACGCCCCCTGCGGGGTCGAGTAGGCGACGAGCGCGAGGCTGTTGCTCGAACTCGAGGACGAGCCGCACGCGGTGAGGCCGAGCGCGGCGGCGAGCACGGCGAGTAAAGACACTGCGACGGTGAGGGTGCGTGTTTGCATAGCCACTTTCTGCATAGGGAACACCAAGAGCATGAGAATTGAATTGCAGCAAATTAGCATAATCCTGCTCGGGATTAGGCTCAATAGGATTCTCGTTTATCGTGGCTGTTCAGGCAGGGCGCGTCGTTCAGGCGGGGCGCGTGGCGCCGACCGAGGCGAGCTCATCGGCGATGCAGGCCTCTTGAACTCGTCTCGGGTCGATCGGGAACGGCTCGGGAACGCCGCTGGCGCTCACCCGCACGCCAACGCCGATGCGCGCCAGATGCATCGTTCCGAGCGTCTGCGTGTAGAGGTGATTGGCGGTGAAGTCTGGATCGGCGACCGTGAAGAGGCCCTGCTGAGCGCCGAGGGCAAGAATCTTGGAGAGCTTGTCCAGGCAGGCGGCCATGCTCTGGCCCAACCTTATCCAGACGGCGTCAGAGACCGTTTCGCGCAACTCGGTGGCGGGCCTGCGCATCAGCGACATGCCGCAGTCCAAAAACGCCGGGTGCTCCAGGCAGTAGTCGGTATAGCGTCGCCACCCGTCCTCCAGGCGCACGATCGGATCGGGCTCTACGGGTATCTCGTCCAGATGCTGAGCCAACTCCGAGAGATAGCTCGCCAGCGTCAGCACGAACAGCTCCTCCTTAGAGGAGAACAGCCGGTAGATCTGCGCCCTGTTGATGCCGACGGCGCGCGCGATGTCCTCCATCGGGGCGTCCTGTAGCCCGCGCTCGTCGAACAGGAGGCGAGTCGCCGCGACGATCTCGTGCTCGCGCTGGCGACGCACGCGCACGCGGCCCGAGGCGGTCTGCGGATTGGCGGTTGAGCTGGCCATCGACCGTACTCTAGCGCGACTGTAACACAGTGTTTGACAATCAGTTACTATTTGTCTAGATTGCTGTCATAACGGCCATGTTTGTGGCTATATCGCTTGCTTCGAGCCCCTGTATTCAAAGGAGAGACTCACCTCATGTCCGCCACCCCCGTTGCCAGCTCCGACGCGACCGAGGCCGCCGAGGCCGCCGTGGAGGCGATCACCGGCGCGGCCAGCCAAGACGTGACCTTCTCGCTGGCGCTGAACCAGGATCAGAAGGACATCCGTGAGTGGGTGCACGGCTTCGCTGCCGATGTGATGCGCCCGGCGGCGCACGAGTGGGACGAGCAGGAGAAGACCCCCTGGCCGATCATTCAGGAGGCCGCGAAGATCGGTCTGTACGGCTTTGAGGGCTTGGCGCAGTTCTTCGCCGATCCCACCGGCCTGACGCTCCCGATCGTCAACGAGGAGCTGTTCTGGGGCGACGCGGGGATCGGCATGTCGATCATGGGCACCGCGCTGGCGGTTGCGGCGATCTTCGGACAGGGCTCGGGCGAGCAGATCGGTGAATGGATCCCGCGGTGCTTCGGCACGCCGGAGGACCTGAAGGTGGCGGCGTTCTGCGCCTCGGAGCCCAACGCCGGCTCTGATGTCTCGAACGTGCGCACGCGCGCCAAGTTCGATGAGGCGACGAACGAGTGGATCATCAACGGACAGAAGGCCTGGGCGACGAACGGCGGCATCTCCGACGTGCATGTGGTGATCGCGACCGTCGATCCGGAGCTGGGCTCTAAAGGGCACGCCGCATTCGTTGTGCCGATGAGTGAAGCCAAGGGCATCTCTGAAGGCACGAAGGTCTCCAAGCACGGCCTGCGCGCCTCGCACACCGCGGACGTGTTCCTCGACGACTGCCGCGTCCCCGCCGGCTACGTGCTGGGAGGCAAGGAGAAGCTCGACGAGCGCCTTGCGCGCGTGCGCGAGGGCAAGAAAGGCAAGTCCCAGGCCGCGATGCAGACGTTCGAGTCCTCGCGCCCCACCGTCGGTTCGCAGGCGCTCGGGATCGCCCGCGCCGCTTATGAGTACTCGTTGGAGTACGCGAAGGAGCGCGAACAGTTCGGCAAGAAGATCATTGAGAACCAGGCGATCGCGTTCACGCTGGCGCGGATGAAGATGGAGATCGACGCCGCGCGCCTGCTCGTCTGGCGTGCTTCCTGGATGGGTCGCAATCAGGTCCCGTTCGAGAACGCCGAGGGATCGATGTCCAAGCTCAAGTCGGGCGAGGTCGCCGTGTGGGTGACCGAGCGGGCGATCCAGATCCTTGGTGGGAATGGGTACACGCGCGAGTTCCCCGTCGAGCGTTGGCACCGTGACGCGAAGATCTACGACATCTTCGAGGGCACCGCTGAGATTCAGCAGCTCGTGATCGCTCGCGCGATCTCGGGCATGCACATTCGCTAGCGGCGCCTCCCGCTACTAGCCGCCGTCTCGCGGTTGCCTCGGGCTATCTGGCCTGGGGCGGCGTGCCGCGCGCGGTCGCCTTCGCGCCTCTGCCTGCGGGCCTCCGGCTACCAGGCCTGGGGCGTGCCGCAATGCGGACACGAAACGGTCGTGGAGACCGGCGCGGCGAACAGATAGCCGCACTCGCAGATGTAGGAGGCTCGATCGAGTGGGCCTCCGGCCGCGCGCACGCGCTCAACGGCGATGTCGAGAGGCTGGTGGGTGGAAATCGCCGACTTGGCCTCCGCTGTCTTGGCCTCCCGCTTGTGGGGCAGTGTGGGCAGGCGCCCTACCCGGTGCTCGGCTTGGCGCTTGGGCCGGTGCCGGCGCGGCTGGCGCTCGGTGAGGGGGTGTAGGAGGCTCGATCTCATAACGCTCTACTCATAAGAACTCGGCCCACATCGGAAGGTTTCGCTCCCGAAACGTGATTTCCTGGCCGAATAGTCGGTTACGCGAGGCGGAAACAGGTTTGAGATACTGATGGGAGATGAATCCCGCGCGCAAGCGAACGGTGCGGCTGGTAGTCGCGTTGAGCGTGGCTGTGGTGCTGGCCAGCGCGCTGATCTACACGAGCTTCAGCGCCGCGTCTCCGGCGCTCACCCCTAGCCAGCTCTTACGCCAGGCTCAGCCCGGCCGCAGCTATCTGCTGACGGGCACGGTGCTTGCCCACTCGGTGGCGCGCGATGGCGCTGTGCTGAACTTCAGCGTCGCTGATCGCGCCGGAAGCACGGCGACGGCGGTTCCGGTGGCCTACACCGGAACCGTCCCCGACCCGTTTCGCGAAGGGCGCGAGGTGATCGTCACCGTGGAGAAGCAGGGCGGGCGGTACGTAGGCGAACGCAACTCGTTGATCACGAAGTGCCCTTCGAAGTACAAGGAAGCGCCCGCCTCCGAGAAGCAGAACTCCTAGATGGCCGCCCTCGGCCGCGTCTGCCTGCTGCTCGCGCTCGTGGTTTGCGCGTATGGGATCGGCGCCTCGATCTACGGTGTGCGCACAGGACGGTTCGAGTTCTCGGAGTCCGGGCGGCGCTCGGTGTACGCGCTGGCGGGCATCTTGACGGTCGCCTTCGCTGTGTTGGAGATCGCGTTCTTGAAGAACGATTTCGCCTTCAACACGGTCGCCGATACGTCGAGCAGGACGACGCCGACCTTTTACAAGGCGGCGGCGGTGTGGTCATCGCAGGAAGGTTCATTGCTGCTGTGGGCGTGGTTGCTGTCGCTGTGGTCGAGTCTCGTGCTGTTTCTCACGCGCAAGCGCCTGCGCGACGTCGCGGCGTACGCGACGGCGATCCTGCTCGGCTTCGGCGGGTTCTTCGTCTCGCTGATGGTGTTCTACGCGCAGCCGTTCGCCACCACCAACCCGGCTCCGAGCGAAGGCGTGGGGCTCGACCCGCTGCTGCGCTTCCCAACGATGATGATCCATCCCCCGATGCTCTACTCGGGCTACACGCTGTGCACGATCCCGCTGGCTTTCGGCATGGGGGCGCTGTTGGCGCGAAGGGTCGACGCCGAGTGGATCAGGGTGATCCGCCGCTTTGCCTTTGCCGCGTGGTTATTCCTGGGAATCGGCATCCTGCTGGGCGCGCGCTGGTCCTACTCGGAGCTCGGCTGGGGCGGCTACTGGGGCTGGGACGCGGTGGAGAACGCTTCGCTGATGCCGTGGCTGACGGGTACGGCGTTCCTGCACTCGCTGATGATCCAGGAGAAGCGAGGGATGTTGAAGGTGTGGAACGTCTCGCTCGTGCTGGCCACGGGGACGCTGGCGATCATGGGCACGTTCCTGGTGCGCAGTGGTGTCTTGAACTCGATCCATGCCTTCGGCGGCCAGACGCTGGGCGTGCCATTCGTGGTGTTGATCGCGGTGCTGATCGCAGCCTCCATCTATCTGGTCGTCTCGCGCCGGGAGATGCTGCGCACCGAGCATCGGTTGGACTCGCTCCTTTCGCGCGAGTCGGTGTTCCTTGCCAACAACCTGGTGCTGGTGGCGCTCTGCTTCGTGATCTTCTGGGGGACCTACTTTCCGCTGATCTCCGAGGCGTTGACCGGTCATGAAGCCTCGGTCGGGCCGCCGTGGTTCGACCGCTACACGGTGCCGTTGGCGCTGATCCTGGTGCTGCTGAGTGGTATCGGGCCGGCGATCGCCTGGCGCCGTGCGACGCTGGCCAATGCCCGGCGCAATTTCGTGGCGCCGATCGCCTGTGCGATGCTCACCCTCCTCGTGCTGCTGGCGGCCGGTATTGCCCACAAGGCATTCGCGATCGCGATGTTCTGCTGCGGGGCTTTTGTCCTCGCCAGCATCTCCCAGGAGTTCTTCCGCGGGATGCGCGCGCGCGGGGCGATGGCCCACGAGGCGCCCCCGGTCGCGCTGGTGGCGCTCGTGCGACGCAACCGCCGCCGCTACGGTGGCTACATCGTGCACATCGGGATCGCGGTCCTGTTCGTGGGGATCGCCGCCTCGTCCTCGTTTCAGCACGCCTCCGAGCTGGGCCTCTCGCCCGGACAGTCCTCGCGGGTGGGCGCCTACACGATCCGCTACGTGCGTCCGACGGCGAGCGTGACCCCCGACTACGACTCGGCAGGCACCCCGGCAGGTCGTGAACTGAGCGCGATCATCCGCTCTGAGCGGGGCGTGACCCTGGGCCCCGACACGGCGCGCACAGGCGCGACCCTCAGCCTCGGCGCGGTGCTCGACGTGAGCAAGGATGGTCGCCATGTGACGACGCTGTTTCCGAGCGAGGGGTACTACGCCTCTGAAGAACCCACACAGGGGTCGGTCGGGCATCTGATCGGAGGCCAGCCGGTGAGTCACGTGGCTCTGGACGCCGGCATTACCCGCGACGTGTGGACCGCGATCGCGCCGAACATCGAAACTCCGCGGCTGAAGCGGATCATCGCGCTGGGCAACAAGACGCTCCCCTACATTCATCCCGGAGAGGGGATCGTCGCGATCGCGGCGATGGCGAGCGCTTATATGCAGAATCCGCCACAGGCGCAGTTCCACCTGATCGTCTCACCGATGGTGATGTGGATCTGGATCGGCGGCCTGATCGTGGGCGGTGGCGCCCTGATCGCGATCTGGCCGGCGCCG
>Ga0182015_10003895_pt1 | contig 16400 bp, 13 predicted proteins | sample 712P3MmetaG_FD_120478 | JGI IMG/M metagenome (GOLD analysis project Ga0182015, IMG submission 120478) | Permafrost microbial communities from Stordalen Mire, Sweden - 712P3M metaG | ecosystem: Environmental > Terrestrial > Soil > Wetlands > Permafrost | place: Sweden: Stordalen | collected... | reverse complement strand
TGGTTACAAGACTTACCAAACCGGCGCGCCTTATATGCGCGCCCTTTTCATGGATTTTCCCGACGACCCGAAAGTGGCCAGCCTATGCGACGAGTACATGTTTGGTCCGGCGTTTCTTGTAGCCCCAGTCACCGAACAGGGAGCGACCAGCCGCATGGTCTATCTGCCGGCGGGCACCGATTGGTACAACTACTGGACTAACGAGCGCGTCCACGGCGGGCAGACTATTAATGTTGCCGCTCCAATCGATACGCTGCCTCTGTTTGTGCGTGCCGGTTCGATTGTGCCTCTGGGAGCGCCAATCGAAAGCGCGAATCAAGTGCAGGAGATCGCCAAGGTGCGCGTGTATCCCGGAGCGAACAGCGACTTCACGCTCTACACGGATGACGGAAAGACCTACGCGTACGAAAAAGGCGACAGCAGCACTACTCATCTGCACTGGGACGATGCCGCACAAAAATTAAGCCATGAGGGAGTCCCGGCGTGGAAGAGCTCGGATGAGCAGATCCTCGAAGTCACGGGGCGTTAAACCCTTAGGCCAGAGGCACGGCGTTTCTGTAAGGCTTAGAACGGCGCGGTCCGCAGGGGATGATCCAGGCACTCGAAGGCCGCCAACCGGCAAAGGACAATTCAGATGAAAGCACAGACAGTGAACAAAATCGGCTGTTCGACAGATGGCCGTTCTGGCTGGTTCGTCTGCTTGATACTGCTCTACGCGATTGCGCAGCCGTCACCACTAAGAGCGCAAATTCTTGGGAAACTGCCCCCTCTGCCTCCGATTACCGTCGCCCAGGCCGAGGACGGGCTCACGGCAAGAATTGGCGATGAGAGCCTTCACGTTTCGGTTTGTAAAGACTCCGTAATCCACGTGGTGGCGAGCCCAAAGTCGCTTGATTCCATGAAGCACGAGCGGCCCTGGATGCTTGATCCCAAGCAATCGTGCCCCGGAGCGCAGTTCCAGTTCTCACAAGCCGGTGATATGGCGACCCTGACAACCGCGACTTTGAAGGTGGAGTTTTCACTTATACGCGGGAACCTGAGATACAGCAACGCCGGAGGCGAAAAGCTGCTACAGGAGAGGGATGCGGTAGCCCGCACTTATGAATCCGATCGAGTAAATGGGGAGGACACCTACCACGTAACCGATCGTTTTCGGCCCGACGCCACGGAGGGTTTGTATGGCCTAGGCCAGCACCAAAGTGGAATGTTCAATTACCGCGGCAGCACGGTCGAGCTGGGGCAGAACAACACCGATGTCGCCATTCCTTTCTTGGTTTCCAGTAAGGGATACGCGCTGCTGTGGAATACGGCTTCATTTACATATGCCGATAACCGGTTTCCATTAGAGTTCAGCTTCAGTTCATTGGCTGGTGACGCGGTCGACTATTACATGATCTACGGGCCTGAGATGGACCAGATCATTCACGAATATCGCAGCCTGACAGGGCATACGCCCATGCTTCCAAAATGGGCCTACGGTCTGTTTCAATCGAAGGACCGTTATATTTCCCAGGACGAGATTCTTGAAGTTGCGCATCGCTATCGCGAACAGCACATTCCTCTCGATGCCATCGTGCAGGATTGGTTTTGGTGGAAGACCGAAGGCGATCCCATCTTCAATTCCAATTACCCCGATATTCCCGGGGAACTAAAGACGCTGCATGACGAACATGTTCATGCGATGATCTCAGTCTGGGGCCTGTTCGATGCCAAGGCAGAAAACTTTCAGAAGCTTGCGGCCCTCCACTGGGACGTGCCCAATACCCACGTCTACGACCCCACCAATGCGAAAGCTCGCGATTTCTACTGGGAGAATTTAGCCGGCAAGCTTTTCTCCCAAGGCTGGGACGCCTTTTGGCTGGATAGCGCGGAGCCAGAAGAATATTGGCCGCACTCGGGAGACGCCGTTCTGCGCGACAAACAACTGGCAATCGGCAGCGGTGCGCTCTACACCAACATCTTTCCTTTTATGCACACAACCGGAGTCCAGCAACATTGGAGGGCAACGACAGATCAGAAGCGGGTCTTCCTGTTGACGCGATCCGCTTTTCTAGGCCAGCAACGCGTAGGGGCAACGGTCTGGTCCGGCGATGTCTATAGCACATACTGGGCGCTCAGCCACCAGGTGCCGGCCGGCCTGAATTTCGCGCTATCCGGTTATCCCTACTGGACCACCGACATTGGCGGATATCATCAGCCTTTCGATCGGCCGCCCGAGGACCCTGGGTATCAGGAACTCTACACGCGTTGGTTTGAGTTCGGCGCCTTTTGCCCCATCTTTCGCACCCACGGTCACCGCGCCCACAATGAGCTGTGGACGTACGACAAAGTTGAACCCATCCTTCTCAACTACGACAAGCTCCGCTATCGTTTGATGCCCTACATCTATTCGCTCGCCTGGCGAGTAACGGATCAGGATTACACTATCCAAAGGCCGCTGGTTATGGATTGGCGCACCGATCCGAAAACCTGGAACATTGGCGATCAGTTCATGTTCGGGCCCGCCATTCTGGTCGCTCCCGTGCTCAAGCAGGATGCGACGCACCGCACGGTTTACCTACCAGAATCCCCGCTGTGGTACGACTTCTGGTCAGGGGCATCCGTGAAAGGAAGCCAGGAAGTTGAGGCTGAAGCTCCCCTCGACCGCATTCCTCTATTCATCCGCGGGGGCTCCATTGTGCCTTTCGGACCCGAGATCGAGTATGCGGACGAAAAGCCGGCCGGTCCCATTGAGCTGCGCATTTTCCGCGGGGCCAACGGTAAGTTTGATCTCTACGAAGATGAGGGAGACACTTACAACTATGAAAAAGGTGCTCACGCCCTGATTCCGTTGCGCTGGTCCGAGGCAGACAAGACACTGACGATAGGAGATCGCCAGGGCGAGTATTCCGGCATGCCTCAGCAGATCACGTTGAACATCGTTTGGGTATCGCCGGGCCACGGCGTGGGAGAAATGGTGGAAACCAAACCGGACAAGGTTGTCAACTACGACGGAAAAGCAATGTCAGTCGAGGCACCGTGATCAAGAAGTGCACAGAGTCGGGAAAAATCTTTGTCGTCCGAGCTGCTGCAAGCGAATACTGGCAACTCCACAAGTGCCAGAACGATTTGCCACAGCTGCAAACTTTAGGGATAAGGGCGAGGTGGAGCGCTATGATTCCTAAGGCGAGGTGGCTACTCTACAGGTCAATGATTTTGATTCTGGTGTCCTTTGGTCTTTTGGTGCCTTCGGGCCTGCAAGTGAGGCTCTCGAGCGAAACGCTGCCCCCGGCAAGAATCGACGATGAATTGAAGGAAATGATTGGGCAGTCAGATTATCAAAAACTTGGCAGCCGACTGGAGAAGGTGAACGCTGATATCGTAGCCAAGGGGCTGCATAATTTTCCTGGGTCAAAGGAAAAGCTCCTCACCGGATATGCCTATGGAGAGTATTACGACTGGGATCTCTACTTTGAAAACGTCTATCTTTCCTATTTCGGCGTGAGCCAATACAACTACAGCAATTTCAAGGTGTTTCTTGAGCGCGAACAGCCGGACGGTTTCGTGTCCCGCACCCTCGGCATTGTCAATCCCAGACCCACGCAGATGTTTAAGCCTTTTCTGGCGCAAATTGCAATCTTGGGTTCCAAGCAAAATGGGAACGACTACGAGTGGCTCCGCGAGCGGTACTACGAGCGCTTGCAGAAATATGTCGCGCGATGGTTCCAGTACGACTCGGACCACAATGGGCTGCCGGTTTGGAATAGTTCAGACGCCAGCGGCATGGACAACGAACTTTCCCGCGCTGGCGACTTGGATTCCTTTCAGGATGAAGGAGTCGATCTGGCGTGCTATCTGGTTCGCGAACTGCAATCCATGGCGATCATCGCCGGCAAATTAGGCAAGACCTCCGATCAAAAGATGTACGCTGAACATGCCAAACAGCTCTCCGCATTGATTAACGCCGTCTTCTGGGATGAAAAAGACGGCTTCTACTACGACCGCAATGAAAAGACGGGGAAAACGGTCAGAGTAAAATCCGTAGCAGGGTTCACCCCGCTATGGGCTGGCGTCGCTACTCCGGAGCGCGCCAAAAGGCTCGTCGAAGAGCACCTCTTGAACGAAAAGGAATTTTGGTTGAAATACCCGGTCGCTACCTACGCACAAACCGAGCCTGACTACTACCAGGGGACCCGCAACGGAGAGTGCAACTGGCGCGGTACGGCCTGGGTCCCCATCAACTACATGATCTTCCACGGCCTCTTGCGGTACGGATATACCGACGTCGCCAGACAATTGGCACTCAAGACCTTCCGCCTGGCCATGGACGAAAATCCGGTGACTCGGGAATTTTACGACGCCGATACGGGCAAGGGGAACGGCATGAAACCATTTTGGGGATTCTCTAGCTTGGCATACGTCATGCCGCTTGAATACCTGACTCAATACGACGCAACCGACCTGGACGCACCGGCAAAGCCGCTGGTTCAGACAGAACTGGGGATAAAGTTTCCGTGAGTCTTGGTAGGTCTGTTGAGGGTATTATCGCGCGGCCACCTTCGCGTCGACTTCTCGGGAACAGCGCCAAGTCGTTGATACCTCAGCAGATTCTCTGCGACCTTGAGTTCGGCGTTCCTGCCCCTAGACTAGGAAAACAGTGCTTGACAGTTGTTTCCACTTCACGGTAACGTTTCGCCCCATTAGAGCGAAACCATTTCCGCATCGCGGTTTCATAGTACATCTCTTGATCACGCGGATGAGGTGAAACCGGGAAGCAGGACCATGGGAACAATAGCTGAGTCGATCATCGCGGGGCCGAAAGAGAATTCCTCGTTCACCGACGCTGAAAAAACGACGATCCTCCGTGAACTGCGCAATATTCTTGACAGTCAGCCTTTTCGGAACAGTGTGCGCGGCAAGCAATTCCTCTCTTATGTGATTCAACACAAGCTGCAAGGACGCGACGAGTTTCTTAAAGAGCGAATGATCGGAATCGAGATCTTTCACCGCAAAGCGGACTATCCCACTGCGGACGATTCCGTGGTTCGAGTGCAGGCAGGTGAAGTTCGGCGGAGGCTGGAACAATACTACTATGCTGCGCCAAGTTCATCACCGGTCCGCATTGAACTTCCGCACGGCTCGTATGCTCCTGAATTTCGTTGGGAAACCGCGCCGCCATTGGACACAAAGACAGCTCCCTTGCCGCAGAAGAAACGCCGCCTGTCCTGGGGAGCTATTGGCGTGGTCGTTGTCGGCCTTGTACTTCTGGCGGGTCTCGTAGGAAGACTTCCCAACCGTACGCCCAAGGGCTCCGCCCTGGAACAATTTTGGTCTCCGGTTTTTGCCACTTCGCAGCCAGTGCTGATCTGCCTGGCCAGACCGGTGTTCTACCGACCATCGCTCGAGCTTTACCGGAGATATTCAAAGACTCATCCCGGCACCTTCCAGACCGAAGTGGAAAGATATGACCAACCCCTTCCTTTGGACCCAAAGGAAAGGCTGGTCTTCGGCGACCTGCTTATTTACCACGAATACGGTGTGGCCGATGGCGACGTGTACGCGGCAGCCCAGCTTTCGGCGCTGTTCGACCACATTGACAAGCCTAGCCAGGTCCGAATTGGGCCCAATTACTCGTTTGCAGATCTTCGCAATTCCCCGGCCGTGCTGGTGGGAGCTTTCAACAACCGGTGGACGCTGCAGATGACCGCCAACCTGCGTTTCGCGTTTGTGGAAGAGAACGGAAACCTTAGGATTCAGGAAAAAGGTCCTGCGGGCAGCTCCAAATCCTGGGTACGCGGCTCTGAGCAAATCGGGGAAGACTTTGCCGTTGTTACCCGGTTGCTGGACGCTAAGACCGGCCAAGTGCTAATTGCGGCCGCCGGATTGGGCGCGCATGGGACGCAAGCAGCCGGTGAGTTCATTTCCCGGCGCGACTATCTCGAAGAGGCCTTTCGGACGGCTCCATCGGACTGGCAGAAGAAAAATCTACAAGTGGTCCTGGAGACCACCGTGACCGATTCGGTGGCAGGCCCGCCTCGCGTTATCGCCACCTACTTCTGGTAACGCGGCCTGCACATCGTGGTCCAGGTTTACTCTTTATGGAAATCCGCTAGAAGCCGCGCTGCAATTTTCTTCAAAGCTTGCGTCTCTTGAAACCCACCATCTCCTTTACCTCCGGTACGTTGTTTCCTTCCCGCAATACATACAGCCGATTCACCTCAAGGTTCTTGAACACATCCAGCTGGCTAGAGGGCCAACGAACTTCCACCAAATCGACCATGGTGGCCTGGTCCAAACCAAAATGAAGGCGTAAGTCGTTTTGCGAATAGTAGCCGCTTCCGCTATGGACCTCGTCAACCTGCACCAGAGGCACTCCCGACGCTGGCGTCGGCCTCGCTACCACTCGCACGCGCGCGCCAATTCCGGTACGGTTTGACTTGACTCCGACAGTTTTGATTTTGATCCAGTTTCGACGCCCCTCCGAGTCACACCGGAGCAGTTGCGGCAGAGAATTGACACAGTTCACCACCACATCGAGATCACCGTCGTTGTCATAATCCCCGAAACAGCAGCCGCGAGCGGGGACCGCAGCGGTTATGCCCGGCCCTCCCTTTTCGCTTACATCCTCAAATCTCTCATTGCGCAGATTGCGATACAGGTACTTGGGCTCGGCGTAGGGCGCTTCCGTCTTGGAAGTATTCACCTCGGGATAAACATGGCCATTCGCCATCAAAATGTCCAGCCAGCCATCATTGTCCATATCAAAGAAACCGACGCCCCACATCAGATAACGGGTGTTAAGACCGAGCCCTGACTGATAGGTCTGGTCATCAAATGCGCCGCCGCCCAGGTTCTTGTAGAGCGATGCGGTATCGCCCGCAAAATTTGTTTTCACGATATCCAGATTGCCATCGTGGTTGTAGTCCCCAATGGAAACGCCCATGCCGGCTTGCGGCTTTCCATCGGGAGAAAGTGCGGCTCCGGCCTCGATGGCCATATCCACAAAGGTTCCGTCTTTCTGGTTTCGATAGAGCGTAGCGGCGTTTGAGTCGTTGGCGACATAGATGTCGGGCCAGCCGTCGTTGTCCAGATCGGCGACGCACACGCCAAGGCCATACACACCGGTTGTGCCCCATATTCCGGATTTCTCGGAAACATCGCTGAAAACCCCATTTCCGTTGTTGTGGTATAGGATGTTTTTGCCGCCGGGGAGTCCCGGCGGGCCGCAGGCAACCAGGATTCCTTTATATGTGCACGGCCCCGACTCCGGAAGCGGGGCCGTCTTCAGATCAAAATCAATATAGTTGGCTACGAACAGATCGAGGTGACCGTCGCGGTCGTAGTCGAGGAAGGCACAGCCGGAGTTCCAACGGGTTCTGGTCTGCAACAACCCGGACTCTACCGTCACATCGGTAAAGGTTCCGTCTCCGTTGTTATGAAACAAGACATTCTGCCCGTAGTAGGTGACAAACAAATCATCGTAGCCGTCATTGTCGTAGTCTCCGACGCAGCAGGCTTGTCCCCAACCACGCCTTCCCAGCCCAGCTTGTGCCGTCACGTCTGTAAAAGCCCCGTCCCGATTGTTCTTGAATAGATGACAAGTGGGCTCGTTTCCTCGGGCAAAATTTTCCAGGCGCCAACCGTTCACCAAAAAAATGTCGAGCCAGCCATCTTGATCGTAGTCGTAGAACGCAACACCGCAACCGGTGGTTTCCAGGAGGTACTTGTTCTTATTCTCGTCGCCATAGATGGTTTTCGCGTTGAGGCCAGACCCAGCCGCCACATCGACAAACTGCACCCCGAGTGGGGTATTCATGATCGGGGATGGCGGCCCGGGCGCCATGGGTTCGGGCTGGCTGTCGTAGGACCGCTGGGAACCCGCAACGCCTTCCTGCTGCGCGGCGAACGCCCATCGCGGTTTGGCCATGCTCAATACGTCGGCAAAGGTCAAGACGAGTGCCGTCCGGCTTAGAGATTTAAGGAATTGGCGGCGACTCCCCAAAGGATGGACCATGAAAGAAGAATGTCTGGACTCGACTGCGAATTAGTATTTTCCCCGGGTTCGCCCGGAGCCGTTTTATCGGTCTCAGAGGAGCGCTTCGGGCTCGCCGCCGCGTTATTACTCTCGCCAGAGCGGCGGGCGCACCTAAGAGACGACGCTCCTGCGAACCGGGGCATCATCTACGACTACGCCTGAAACACAGACCGGATCGGCCCGAGCCCACGCCGATCGCCTCGTATAATCTTGTTAGGTTTCTCATAGCCGTGATCCGCGGTGATCCCCCGAGACCCAGGCGGGAGCGCCAACAAGGAAATCGGTCCCTCGGATAGGCCGGCCCGCGATTTGTCAGCGCGCCCGCCATCGAAAAACGAATCATGGGCCATAAGGATGCCTTGCTGTATTGCAACTGTGACCGCCTCTGTTCGGCTGCCGACTTCCAGCTTTGCAATGATATGCCTGACATGGTTACGGACGGTGAAAGGGCTGACTTGGATTACGCGGGCGATCTCCTTATTGGTTAAGCCCTTTGAGACCATTTCCAGAATTTCTAATTCGCGCGGACTAAGACTCAAGCGAGGCGTTCGTTCGGAGATTCGGGCCATGATCCATTGCGGGAGGTAACTGCTTCCCGAGTGGACCGCATGAATCGCCTCAATGATCTCACCGCAAGATGTGTCTTTGCGGAGATAACCCCTTGCTCCCATTTCGACCGCCCTGCAAACTTCTTCGTCGGGCTCAAAGCTCGACAGAATGATTGCCTGGGGTGGACTAGGAAGTTTTTGTGATGCCAGCAAGGTTTCGATGCCGCTCATTCCCGGCATGTGAAGGTCCAACAGCAATACCTGGATCGCACAGTGCTTCAGGAAAACTAATGCCTCCTCGCCACCTGGCGCCGCGCCAACGACATTTAGCCCGGCTTCGGTTCGGAGAACGCTGCTAAATCCCGCACGCACCACTGCTTGGTCATCTACGATGAGAAGTCGAATGGATTCTTTTGCCGTAAAGTCTCCAATTGAGATCTGCGAAGTACCGGCGACACAGATAGTTAGGGTGATTTGTCACGCCCACGAACCAAGCGCCCTTGCCCTGATGGCAGACTTGCTCTTCAGAGACTCCGGTTCTCGAAGCCACTGGGGAACACCCACGGCTTAGCACTGTAATCAGCGGCGAACGGCACCAGCTCGCTGTCGCAACAAGCCTCCCATCGAAAGTCGGCATTTTCAAGTAGTTCACGGTGTATTACAGGTAGGTAACAGGCATTGTTCCAGCCAGCTCCCAACCCGAATAAGGTACTTACCTCGAGCCCGACTCATTTGGCTCGGGCTCGGAGCGCTGGCTTGCTTCGTCACGATGCGAGCCTGTGTTTCCAAGAAGATAGCTCGGCCGTTGGTACTTTTGCATGCTCGGGTACGAACAATGGAATACCAGATCTTTGCCAATCCCGTGACTCTGGGGCCTCCTACGCCAGCAAGGTCCATCTGAAGCTGGCTGGCCGGAAGATCGGTTTGGAGACAAATGGTCAGCCCGCAAGCCTGGGGGTGGCGACCAGCTGAAACTAATGCAGCAGGTCCAGTTACCACCGCCATAGGTGTATATGGCAACGCGCCGATCGGGTCCAAGTGTTGGGAGCGCCCCCATGAATCCCTTTTTCTACAGCGAGGAAGCAGGGGCAAAAGGGCTGCCGTCCCTTTCCCCTGCACTCCAAATCCCCGCTCAACCCAAGCCTTCGCTCCGCTCCGGACGTTTTCAGTTGACGATGCCGAACACTTCCTGCACAATTGTCATGCCAGCCTCGCTTCGCTCCGACTGCTGTTCACCTTCGTTCCGGAACGCCGTTCAGCTTCCCTCCGGAATCGATGTTCACCTTCACCGGAATGCCCACAATTGGCGTGGGTTTGAGCTTTCAGCCTTTTCCGGCGTTTTCCGAGTAAGCGGGTACCTGTTTTACTCGTAGCCTGAGGAGTGCGAGGGTCCATGATCGTGGAGCATTGACCCATGGATGGTGTTGGAAAGCGGGAATGTGGATGCGTCCCTCTGCTGGACTATAGGTCGAACGACTATGGAGAAGTCTCCTCACTGTTAGTTGCCGGGCGGCGGCGGAACAATTCAGGCGTTTGGGACTTCGGTTGATGCTGACTGGCCCCATTGCCTGGGCAGGCAACTGGCCTCGACCTGGGATGTGGAATGGCGTACCTATCCCCCAAGCATTGACCGAGCGCGGCTTCAGTGTGTATGGAGTGGGAAGCCTCACCCACGATCGTCTCAGCGTTCTAAGCGCGCTTTCCAGGCGTTCCTGTTCAGTGCGCCTCTGTGCATGGTCACGTACTTATCCTCCGGCGTGCTGCGAAAAAGCTGATAGTTCAAGGTTGTCATTAGTATGCCCGGAGCGAGTTGTGATTGGGTGATGCCGTCTCCCCGGTAGTAGATGCGGGAATCCCCATCGGAGAATGCTGGAACCCCCAACACGGGAGGCAGCACCTCAGTGGCGGACTGGATCGGCGGTGCCGAACAACCGGATGACGTGACCATCCTTCTCGCCCGCGCTCGTTGAGCCCTCATTTCGCATTCATCAATTCACGTAGTGCGAGCTTCCTTCTTGAAAAGCGATTTTCATCCAGCGTGGCGATCCAACACCAAATTATCGGTGAGTCCTTCTCCTATCTTCAACCGTTGCGGCCGCTTTGGCCGGAGTGGCTAGGGGACAAACCGGGGGATCCTCCAGGTCCACCGAGTTGGCAATCGTCGCTCTGAAACGATCTTGGCGCCAACTTTTCGCTGGAAAACGGGGCGACAGGCAGGAAGAGGAAATTGGCCCGGTTCAATTCACTGCGGAACGGTATGCTCAAAAATTGTGTATTCGGTACGGATCGGGCCTCCGAAGTGGACTGGATCAAAGCCGAAGACAATTACATTCGCATTCACGCGCAGGGCTCTTCTTACCTGGACCGAGAGACTCTCTCTCATCGCTCTGCGGCCGCTTGGATCCCCAGCGATTCATTCGCGTGCCCCGCTCTGCGGTAATCAATGTCGACAAAGTGAAGTCCATTTTCCGCTGAACCGGAAGGAGGTCGCGGTAACTACCGGTGAGTATGAATTGGTCTTACAGGGTGGGGTACGAATCGCGACTTAGCCACTTAGCCGCACGTATCGCGATGAATTCTTTTCCCGGCTAGGAGACGCCAGACCGGCTTCACCGGATTTCAAGAAGAGGTGACTCTATCAAATTTATCGCTCGGCGACACTGATCGACCTCTGGCCAGAAGTGGGACGTATGCGAACGGTATGAATTTACCCAGCAAGCCAGGCGGCCCATCCCAAACACAACGACAACAGCAGGCCAAAGATGGCCGCGGGAGGAGCAAATGACTTGTAGTTTAGGACCAGGCCCACAAGTTGTGCTTTCGGAGACGGACTAGTGGATGGGCCCAAAGTGCACGTTCTCCGGAGCGGAGGGCTCGTCGAGAAACTGAAGCGTTGTGAGCGGTCCAAGGTCGGCGGGCGCAGTCCAGGATACGAGCGCCCACACCACTTCCTTCGATGGCGTCAACTCCAGCGCCTGCAGAGTGCCGGTGCGCTCTTCCGGCTTTGTGTTCCACTCGTTCACCCAGTTGCTGACGACGGTATTGCCGTTCGGCAGCGGCCAGGCCTGTTGGAAGGTCGAGAACCTGTAGTCGGGAACATCGGACTGAGCGAATGTCCACACCGCATCTCCACGGCGGGTTATTTCGCGCACACCGATCCTGTCGGTGATCAAGAGGTTGCCATTCAAAAGGGGTGTGACGCCCCAGGGGGCGTCGGCCGGGAACGACCACAACTCGTTGCCGTCGAAGTCGTACTCCACCACTTTGTTCAATTGCGTGTTGGCGACGACCATGGTTCCGTTCGGGGTGAGCCGGACGTGACGGAACTGCCCGTGCGCGCCGGACGGATGCCTGGTGGGAAGAATAATCTCCCGCTCCGTGACACCGGTGACGATGTTCACCACGCGCGCTAGGGCGGGATCGCCGTTGATGACGAACAGTACGTGGTCGCTTCCAATCGGCACCGCGGTATGAATCTCTTTGCCGGCCGGCGCGTCGTAGTTCCAGACGACTTTCTTGTCCTGGGTTATCACGCCTACGCCAAATTGATGCGCGAACAGGATGTTACCGTCCGACAGCATGACGGCGTCGCTGATTTCGCCTTTCCCCGCGGGGTCGTCGTAAGTCCATACAATCTCACCGTGGCGCACGATGAAGATGCGGCGGTCGTGCGATTCGCCGCTGCACATGAAGTCGTGCTGAGCAAGTCCTTTGCCGGGAAGGTGCGCGGGAACGGGAGGCGCGGGATTCGGCCAGGAAATCTGTGCCGCCTCCAGCGTTGTGGCGACACAGAGCAAAATTAGAACAAGCTTGCGCATTTGCCATTGATCCATTCTTGGTTAGCAGTCGTATTTCAGAGCAAATTGAATGTCGCGCGATGGAACCGATGCAGATGTGACCGCGCAGCACGACGAAGAGAAAGGTAGTACCAATAAAAGAAAGCTGTCAAGGCAAATGTTTCCACGCGGCAAACGGGAGGAGCCGCTCAACAACATACGCTCACCCACGTGATCATTTAACAGATGCTGCCCTACCGGCAGTCGGTTTTTCAATGTCTTGCCATTGAAGATCAAGTCCGTCCTCCACTGCTCCATCGCCGTTGTAGAGCGGTGCGAGATAGATTCCGTGCCGCACGGCAATTGTCTCGATTTCCTCAACCCGCTCCTGAGTGATGAACCCTCTTCCCTGGGAGAAGGGCTCGAACCGGCGGTCTAGAGCAAGGGCCATGCCTTCCAGTAGACATCCATGAACCACATCGGGGAACGGATGCCGATTCAGAATTCCATGAAAATCGGGCGTGAATCGCAGTCCGCCCGTGATCTGTCCCAGGCCTCCGAAGAAGACTTTAGCGCCAGGCATCTCCGCGCTGGGGGACAGGTTCTTCGGGTAGCCTGCATCGCAAACGATTGCGTCGGGCGCGATCCGGCCCAACAGAAGCGAAGGCGACGCCAGACTCGCCGCGCAGATCACCACGTCGGCATCTGCGGAGAATTGCTGGAGGCCCGTCGCAATCTCCACCTCAACTCCATCGGCTTCCAACTCCGCGGCGAGCCTGCGTAGTCGCTCCAGGTTGCGTGCGCTGAGCAGCACGCGCCTCACGATAGGCGCCAAACAACGGGCGCAGCCGGAGCCCAAATCTCCTGTGGCTCCAACGATGAGCAGCGTTGATCTTCGGAGGTCTCGACCCTCCAGCGCGCACATCTTCTTGATGCCCTGAACGATGAAACCAACCGTCAGCGTATTACCTGTCGTGAAAACTGTATCGTGTCGTTCCGGAAGTTGATCGAAGTTGCCCTCGATCAGAATGGAACTGAAACCGCCGAGACTCACGATTTTCGCTCCTGCCTCGATTGCGTAGGACGCCGCCCCTCGAACCCGGGCGATGTTATCGCGCAGGTAGGCGTCTTCGAGACGGTCGGGAGGAATGAAGGCATCGACGGGAACGCTATTTTCGACCCTGGGAAGGCAGATGTGGCCCGTCCTACCAACATCCCCGGCCAGAAGGTATCGCAGGGCAGCTATTCAGCCTTTGTGCCAGCGCCCGTGCCTCCTGAACTGGAGTGGACACCGCGGCTGATTGGGGCACTCTCGGATGCAGATCGGCTGATCGGAAGATTAGCGGGCGAGGGTGGTCGGCTTCCCAATCCTCATATCTTGATCCGGCCTTTCGTACAGCGCGAAGCCGTTCTGTCGAGCAAGATTGAAGGCACTCAGGCCACCTTGGGGGAACTGCTTGCCGCTGAGGCGGGAGCGATCGTGGATCGAAGTCCCGAGGATCTTCGAGAAGTTGGCAATTATGTAGTGGCTCTTTACCACGGAATCTCGCGACTCAAGAAACTTCCTCTTTGCGTCAGGCTTACCCGGGAGTTGCACGAAAAGCTCATGACGGGCGTTCAGGGGCACCAAGCAGCGCCCGGACGTTTTCGTAAGATTCAGAATTGGATTGGCAAGCCTGGCAGCACGATCGCAACTGCTTCCTACATCCCGCCCCCTCCAGGAGAGGTCGAGCCGTGTCTCGCGGCCTGGGAAGAGTTCCTGCATGGATCGACCCTGCCGCCTCTCGTGACCATTGCGCTGGCTCACTATCAGTTCGAAGCCGTTCATCCGTTTCTTGATGGCAACGGCCGAGTCGGACGCCTGCTCATAACCTTGTTCCTGATCGAGCGCCAGATCCTCCCGACACCGCTGCTCTATTTGTCGGCGTTCTTTGAAGCATCAAGGCGAGACTACTACGACGGCTTGCGTGGGATTAGCGAGCGTGGGGCATGGAACGATTGGTTGGAGTATTTCCTGCTGGGAGTCGCCCGCATGTCTGAGGATGCGTTGAGTCGAGCCATGCGCATCAACGGACTGCTGGCCGAGTGGCAGAAGAAAGTCTCCGGAGAATCGAGCAACAACCCGTTGCGTGTAGTCGAACTCTTGGGGGCAAATCCTTTCATCACTACAAAAGGAGTGGCGGACAAATTGGCGATCGCGTTTACGACCGCGCAGCGCGCCATCGAACGACTGGAACGTGCGAGTATCGTAAAACGGGTAGGCGATGCGAAGCGTGACCGAGTCTTTTGCGCGACTGCGCTCCTGGATATCCTCGAAGAGCCGGCTCGTCTATCGAAAACCGGGGACACCCGTCTGTGACCAAATGAGCATCGTTATAACAGTTCTCGATCCTAATAAAGTTGTTTAGGTCTCCGACACACTCGTCACTGGGATTCTGAACAAATCGGTTCTCTCAGAGATCGCACGGAAGACGATTGTCGTTCTCGGCAATAGGACAACATTTGTAGTCGGCTGGGTCGGCCTAGCCATCGACGCAACAGGACGGCATGAAACGGGACGCTGGTTGTGGGAGGCACTCGTCACAATGGCCGCCGTTGACTTAACGATTGACGAGATTGCCACTCGTCTAGCATCAGCGGCCACGAATGACTTCGCCCACCTTCAGGCGGCTAATAAATGTCTCGGTATCGTGATGGCAGGCTGGGATTCCGAACCGTTTGTTGTCATTGTGTCGAACTATCTCGAAGTTTTCACCCACACATTTGCCCACAGCATCCGTGCACAAAGCTCCGCAACATGGCTTGAGACGTTCGATCAGCCCCGAACCCCCTCGTGCAGTCAATTCCCTCAGAATCGCCTTCCGCCAGGACTAGCCTCGTGACGCTTGCAGATCGAGAATTTGTTTTACCGTTCGTCTACGGGCGAAGATTTTCGGCACCGCCGGCAACGGCTCGCCCGCCAGTCGCTTCCTGACCAACCCGGAGAGGAAGTCCACGAAGGGCGCAATGTCCTCGCCGACACTCGCTTTTTCGAGAGCGTTCATGTAGGCGTTGCGGTCGGTTACCGGAATGACCGTCCACGGGTATCCGCCCGACGCCATCATCGTGTTCATCAAGAAGCGCCCGACGCGGCCGTTGCCATCCATATAAGGATGGATGTAGACGAAGATGAAATGCCCAAGCACCACGCGGACGGCCGGGTGCGGCTCTTCGCGCAGAAGGTCGAAGAACGTCGGCATGGCGTCCCTCACCGCCTCCCGGTTCAGCGGCACATGCATCGACTTGCGGATATAGACTTGGCCGTTGCGGTAGCCCGCGAGATCGGCGGGCTTCAGCAGGCCGACGGTAACGCTGGGGGCGAACAGCTCTCGATACCACGTGCCATGGTCCGCGTCCGCGACCTCTCCCGGATTTTCCCCCTTCAGAATTTTGCCGAGGCTTTTCTGCACGGACTGAAAGGCCTGCCAGTAGCCGCGCGCCGCCGTGGGGTTTCGCTGTTCGCGGTCGCCTTCGTCGGCTTCCGGATTCCAGGTGCCGCTGCGGACGCGCTCGATAAGAGCGGGCGTGACGCGGTAGCCCTCGATCGACAGCGAATGATAGGCGTCCGTGACATAGGCGTCTTTGACGCGCTTGAGGTATGCGTCGATATTGCGCGGCGGGCCCGGCGCTTTTGGGAAGCGTTCGATGACTGGCTCTCGCATTTTCTGCCAGAGCAACCGCAGCCTGTTTACGTAAGGAGAGGTTTCGCGGACCCCGATGACCAGGGAGGGCTTGTCCGTAAAGGGATCGTTTTCCCGCACGGCGTAGCCGGCCGCCGTCATCGTTTTCACGATATCGTCCGCGATGCGGTCGCGGCCGATGTTGCGGAAGGCCCCGGCCAAACGGCCGGCAATCACCGTGTGACCGCCCTCAAGGAGCTGGGCGAGAAGGCCGGAGGCGTCCCGTATCATCGGCAACACCGCGCGGACATCCGTAGCGTTGTTCGAAAAATAGTTGGGGGAGCACGCGATCAGTGCTGATTCCACCGAGAACAGCCGCAGGCCGGCCTCTTCCTTCCGGTCA
>Ga0182015_10003894_pt1 | contig 16400 bp, 13 predicted proteins | sample 712P3MmetaG_FD_120478 | JGI IMG/M metagenome (GOLD analysis project Ga0182015, IMG submission 120478) | Permafrost microbial communities from Stordalen Mire, Sweden - 712P3M metaG | ecosystem: Environmental > Terrestrial > Soil > Wetlands > Permafrost | place: Sweden: Stordalen | collected... | reverse complement strand
TTTTCTTTCGCGCACGCTGTTCCCGCCCGAACAGGCGATGGCCCTTCTGTCGCAAAGCCCAGAAACTTGGCAGGCGGCCGTTTCGGCAGACCACTCCTCAACATCCAGAGCTCGAAGGCAACTGCCTCCGGATCCGTGCGTCGATTGGAGAAGCTGGATGGAACAGATTTCAAGTGAGGCTGCCGGACTGAACGACGCATCGAAAACTTCCTGGCTCGAGCTGCGCTCCTACATGGTCAACGTCCTCCTTCGCGACACCGATGCGATGAGCATGCGCCACTCGCTGGAAGTCCGCGTCCCATTCCTTGATCATCCCGTCGTCGAGTTCGCGCTAGCCCTCTCAGACGCGGCCAAACGCCACGCAGAACGCCCAAAAGCATTACTCGTCGCCGCGCTGGCAGATCTCCTCCCCGAAGAAGTCGTAAACCAAAACAAGCGCACATTCACATTGCCGTGGGAAACATGGCTCCGAGGCCCTCTGCGCGACCGCGTCGCAGCAAGTTTTGCAAAATGGGCCCCATCTCTAGAACCGCGAATCCCCCGTCAGGCCGCGGCAACCGTCTGGACCGATTTCCTCGCCGCCCGAACCAGCTGGTCCCGCGCCTGGAGCTTGTACGTCCTAAACGAATGGGTGAAACGCCATCTGGGGTAATCGTCTGACTTGGTTCGATGTCATTCCTCACTATTCAGAGCCCATAGGTCGATGCCAAGAAATCGCACGATCAAGCTCAAAAGCCCTTCGCGGAGCGCTAAAGCGCTCCTCCTCCCGCAAATGCGGGGGCTCCCGCCATCTCAGAGCGCGCCCCTTGCATGCCTTTCGGGGGAAGCCCCTGCTTCAGCAAGGGGAGCTGGACTTCAGTCCAGCGAAAGAAAGCTTGTGCCGCGCACAATCTCTTTTCATTCAGAGCCCGTAGGCTCCCGCCTCCGGGTCCAATCGCGATGAACTATAAACTGTGCTCCAATATCGCAATTACGTGCGCGAGATGCGGCGCACGCCATTGGCTCCTGCCGGCCCACTAAAATATTTGGGACTACGAACGGCCCAGCTCTGGAGCAAAATCGAACGCCTCACGTATCCAGCCGGTGAGCGGCTCCTCGACTTGGTCAGCGTGAACAAGCTTGAACAGATTGCAATACCTTGCTTTCTTGGTAGGGCCATGCATGGATCTGAGCCCTTCGATTTCACGTGGAAGGAAGAACCATACTTCGAGAAATGTCTTCTTCGGCCTTACAAAAAAATAACAGACCTTCCTTGCAAACATGATCGAAAGGGCTGAAGCATAGATGCGCTGAGCGCCAAGACCTGCGGCAAAGGCACGAAGCTTTTGCCAGGCATTACGAAGATCCTCATCAAGTCCGTCAATCAGCTCTGCTTCGGTGAAGGCCCTTCCCTGCTGAGCTTCCAAATGGAGAGTCACCGAGCCTTTTACATTCGAAGGGTCGGAGTGAGACTTCCGGGCAGGAGAGCTTTTAGCCGGGGATTTGGACTTTTTCGAAGTCTTAGATTTGTTGAGACCTTTGTCTCTCGCACTCAATGTTCTTGCCCGCCTCGACTTGCAAGGCCAATAACATAGCCGCCAGGGTCCTTCAACCAAATCTCGTATTGTCTGGGTGCTGGATTAAATCGGAATCTCCGATTTGGACCTCTGTCTCGCGCATCATACGCGTCCCCTGCCCTCGACAACAACGAATTTGCTACTAGGGCAGTCCCCGACGAGTTCAGCAGTGTGTCGTCGGTGGGTTTTGTCCCATCTGAAAACCCCGCTTGCTACTGTGCGATCAATCTCTCAGAGACTGCTCCGACCCTCCTGCCTCAAAAGGACGAGGCCCCTGCCTCCGGTTCCGCTGCTGCTCGCATCCGTAAAGCAACTAATCGCCGTAATCAACCGCGCACAGAGGTTGTTTTGTTAGAGTTATCTAATATCCGTCGATTCGGGAGCCCTAGATCGTGGTTTTGAAAATCAAGGGAGAGCTGGCATGAAAGCAGCAGTTGTCACGGCAGCGGGCAAGACACCCATCTATGGCGATTTCCCCACACCCACTGCAAAGGCTGGGGAAGAACTCATTTCGGTACGAGCATCCGCATTGAGTCAGTTTTCAAAATCGCGAGCTTCGGGGTCGCACTACAGTTCCGACGGCGGCTTTCCCTTAGTCGCCGGGGCGGATGGTGTTGGTGTAACGCAGGATGGGAGGCGAGTCTATTTCGTCTTGCCTCGGGCGCCCTTCGGGGCTCTCGCCGAGTTCTGTCCAGTGAACTCCAATCAGTGCGTGAAACTCCCGGACGCTCTCGATGACATCACTCCCGCCGCCATCGCAAATCCTGGTATGTCGGCCTGGGCCGCGCTCGTGGAGCGCGCTCACCTTGTGTCCGGTGAAACGGTTCTAGTCAACGGTGCGACCGGGACGGCGGGCAGACTTGCTGTTCAACTGGCGAAGCACCTGAGAGCGGGCAAGGTCATCGCAACAGGTCGGAACGCGGAAGAACTGGAGGAGGTAAAAAAGCTTGGAGCAGATATCGTCATTCCGTTCACTCTGGGCATGCTGCACCCATCGGGAGCAAAGGACTACGAGAATGCTCTCAAGCAGGTCTTCGCCTCAGGGATCGCTGTCGTCATCGATTATCTTTGGGGTGAGAGCGCGAAAACGGTGATTGTGGCGATCGCGAAAGCTGTAGAGGACGCCACGCCTGTCCGTTTCGTTCACGTGGGTGGAGCTAGCCGTGAGGAGAACATCGATCTGCCAGGTGCGGCGCTCCGCTCATCGGCGATCATGTTGATGGGCAGTGGAGTGAAAAGTGTACGTCTGTCCGTACTGCTGGAAGCGATCAGGAGCGTCTTCGAAGCGGTTCAGCCGGCAGGCTTAAAGATAGCAACCAAGGTCGTACCGCTTTCTCAGGTGGAAGAAGTTTGGGACAAAGCCGCCGGCAAACCACGTGTGGTTTTCTCCATCGGGCAGCTCCTGTATTGACGTTGCGTCGCACGCAGCACGATACAGAGCGTTCGTTGGATCGAGCGCTCTGCCTTTCAATGCGACGGAACAGTGTTTCGAGAGTACTGCTGTAGAACTAGTGCTTCGCGACAGTTTCGTAACAGGGCGACGTGGTACCGGAACCCTTACAATACTGACATTTGCTTTCCCCCAAATCTTGGGCTACGTTGGTCGCGGAGCTATGTTGAGCAAAATTATCGGCAGACCGAATAAAAGGGGGACGAACAGGGAATTCCACTCAATTCTAATCGATACACCAAAACGATTAGAAACACCGCTAAACCACAGAAAACAAAGCATCGGAGCCCGTTCTAATCGTAACAAAAATAGCCCCCCCTTCAATAGCCGAACGTCTCTGCCAAGCTTCGAAGGCGCGGGGCGCGGCAACTCCGCCAAAGCCACGGAAACGAGCGCATGATCATTCTCGGCATCAACGCCTACCATGCAAACGCGTCAGCAGCGATCGTCGCCGACGGCAAGCTGGTCGCCGCAGCCGAAGAGGAACGCTTCAATCGCGTAAAGTACGCTGCCGGATTGCCCGTCCACGCGATTCAGTATTGCCTCGCCGAGGCCGGAATCCCGCTCACGAAAGTGGATCACTTCGCCATCCCGCGAAACCCGTGGGCGCGCATGACCACGAAATTGTGGTACGCGGTGCGCATGCCGAAATTCGCAATGGAACGCGCGCAAGTCATGGCGCGGTTCTCGGGCCTGAAAGAAGAACTTGCCGCCGCGTTCGAACTCGATCCTCAATCCATCCGCGCGCCATTCCATCGCATCGAGCACCATGTCGCGCACCTCGCCAGCACTTACTTCGTCTCGCCTTTCGATCACGCCGCAGTCCTCTCCGTGGATGGTCTCGGCGATTTCGCAAGCGCAATGTGGGCCACTGGCGAAGGCAACGATCTCCGTCCCTACGGCGCCACAACTTTTCCGCACTCGCTCGGAATGTATTACACGGCCCTGACTCAGTATCTCGGCTTCTGGAAATTCGGCGACGAATACAAGGTGATGGGCCTCGGTGCTTACGGCACCCCACGTTTCCTCGACGAATTCCGCAAAATCGTGCGCGCCGATAGCGGCATGAAACTGCGGCTGAATCTCAACTATTTCACGCACCAGCTCCAAGGCCCGGAAATGACCTGGCGCGACGCGGGCACGACTCCGGTTCTCGGAAGATTGTTCTCGGCCTACCTCGAAAAGCGACTCGGTCCAACGCGCAAAGCCGACGAGCCGGTCGAGCAGCGCCACCGCGACCTCGCCGCAAGCATGCAAGCGGCGCTCGAAGAGGTTTTGCTCAAGCACGTTTCGGAACTGGCCGAACGCACGAAAGAAAAATCTCTCTGCCTTGCCGGCGGCGTCGCCTTCAATTGCGTCGCGAACGGGAAAATGCTCGAGCGTACTCCGTTTGAGAAAATTTATGTTCAGCCTGCTGCCGGCGATGCCGGGCTATCGGTCGGCGCTGCATTTTCAGTCGAGCATTCAATTCTCGGTCGGCCGCGAAGCTTCGTCATGGAACATGCGGGCTGGGGTCCGAGCTATTCGCATGCGGAAATCGCCGAAGCCGTGCGCCAGCGGATTCCGAATAGCGATGGCATAGAGATCGATGAAATGGATGAAGACCCACTCGCGCAAGCCGCGGCGCGCGAGATCGCCGATGGACACATTCTCGGCTGGTATCAGGGCCGCGCGGAATGGGGTCCACGCGCGCTCGGTAATCGCAGCATCGTGGCCGATCCGCGTCGCGCGGAAATGAAAGACATCCTCAACCAGCGAATCAAGCACCGCGAAATGTTTCGACCCTTCGCGCCGTCTATTCTTGAGGAAGCGACTGGCGAGTATTTCGAATGCACGCATCCATCGCCATTCATGACCTTCGCGTATTCCGTGCGGCCAGAGAAACGCTCCGTGATTCCGGCGCCTACGCACGTGGACGGAACGGCGCGCCTACAAACCGTTAGCCGCCGGACAAATCGGCTGTACTGGAAACTCATTCGCGCTTTTGGCGACCTCACGGGCGTGCCGGTCGTCATCAATACATCGTTTAATGACAACGAGCCGATCGTCTGTAAGCCTGAAGAAGCGCTCGATTGTTTCCTGCGAACGCGAATGGACACGCTCGTGATGGGCAATCTGATCCTGCGAAGAAATGCGCCGAGTCCTGCGAACGAAGGCGGGGCCGAAGTCTCGACTCGGCGAACGCCATGACCGCCCAAGAAGCCGCCACGCCGTAGAGCCTACGTGCACATCCTACTCCTCAACGAGTATTACCCACCGGACACGTCGGCGACAGCGAAGATGGCAAGCCTTGTCGCCGAAGAATTGGCCAAGAGCCATCGGGTCACCGTGATTGCCGGGCGCCCTTCGTATGATCCCGACGAGAGGTATCCGTGGTCCTTGCTGCGCCGCGATGTGCGAAATGGCGTGACGGTTGAACGTGTCGGCTCTACCACGTACTCGCGCCACCAGATGCGCGGGCGCGTTTCGAATTATCTGAGCTACCTGGCGCTGGCCGTACCGCGCGCGCTGTCAATGCGAGCGGACGTCGTCCTCGCGATGACGGACCCGCCGGTCGCAGGAATCGCTGGCGCCTTCATCGCGCGGCTATCAGGGACCGCATTCGTCTACAACATTCGTGACCTCTATCCCGACATGGCCATCGGCGGTGAAATCGTGCCCGCAAATAGCTGGGCTCGCCGTTGGGAAAGTTTGCATCGAAGCGCGTTACGCCACGCCACACGAGTGATCGTTCTCGGCGAAGACATGCGCGATCGAATTCTCACAAAAGGCGTCGCGCCCGATCGCGTGGAAGTAATTCGCGATGGCGCGCACCTGCCCGAATCGCTCGCCGCGCAATCGCATCCCATCGCGCAAGATATTCGCAGCGGTTTTCGGTTCGTCGCGATCCACGCCGGCAATCTCGGATTTTACGGCGCGTGGGACACACTGGTTCGCGCGATGAAACTTCTCGAAGGAGACAACACCGGCCTGGTCTTCGTCGGCGAAGGCGCGAATCGCGATCGTCTCGAACTGTCGGCGCGCGAATCCTCGAATGTCCGCTTTCTTCCATTCCGCCCGGCCGCGGAGATTCCATACGTCATGGCCGCCGGTGACGTCCATATCGTCACGGTGAAGCGCGGCCTCGAAGGCGTCGTCGTGCCAAGCAAGCTTTTCTCGATTCTGGCGGCCGGACGTCCCGTCCTCGTTGTGGCGCCCGAACAATGCGACACTGTCCGCATCGTCCGCGCGAACCAATGCGGCCTCGCCGCAGATCCGGACGATCCCGCCGCAGTCGCCGCGGCGTTGCGCAAATTGCGGTCTGACCCTGCTCTTCTGGAAGGCATGGGGCGACGCGCACGGGAAACAGCGAAAAAATATGCTAGAGTGGATGAGCTAAAGCGATTCGTTGGGGTCGTTGAAGAAGCAGCTCGAAATGGGAGTTCGCGACCTCGGTGATTGCAGGATCAGCCCCGACTCAGCCCCATAGTCGATTTTGAATGTCGTGTTCCACCATAACTTGAACGCTGGATGGTAGATATGCCTAAGGATCTACTGGCGTTTTTGATTGCGTTCCTGGCCTCGGTCGGGCTCACGGCACCGGTTCGCCAGCTCGCACTTCGCATAGGTCTCGTAGACAGGCCCGGCCCGCGCAAAGTTCATCTCAAGCCGATTCCCCTCCTCGGCGGCGTTGCGATCTACTGCGGTTTTATTCTCGCCGTTCTCATCACCCTGCGGACACCGACTTCGGGCCAAATCATCAGCATCGTCGCTGGTGCAACGCTGCTGGCTCTCATCGGCTTTCTAGATGATGGCGGCTTGCTTCACCACCAGGTGAAGCTGTTCGTTGCCATGCCCGTGGCGGCGGCGCTGCTCCTCGCGTCAGGCATTCGGGCACATCTGGTATCTGCATTCGTGCCGGGTCCTGCTGGCGTGATTCTTGATGGCTGCCTAACCGTTCTCTGGGTCGTGGGAATCACCGCTTCGTTTAGCATTTTGGACCATATGGACGGACTCTGCTCAGGCATCGCGGCATTTGGCGCGCTTTTCTTCACGCTTTCGGCAAATCAGGCTGGGCAGGTGATGGTTCGCACTCTCGGCGCAGCGACCCTCGGAGCCGCGCTCGGATTTCTCGGCTGGAATTTCAATCCTGCAAGAATATTCATGGGCGATGGTGGCGCGATGCTTCTAGGTTACTTGATGGCGGTCTTGAGCCTGAAGCTACGGCCCGAAGGTTCCGACTCGCAAATCAGCTGGTTCGTTCCGCTTTTGATCTTGGGTGTGCCGATTTTCGACACGACGCTGGTTTCGCTATCGCGCTCGCGGCGCGGCTTGATTCCATTCACCTCGCCAGGCAAAGACCATACTGCGCACCGGCTCGCAAATCTCGGCTTGGGCCAGCGTGGTGCTGTCTTGGTTCTGTACGGGCTGGCGTGCGTCTTCGGCGGCCTAGCTCTCTTGCTCCCGCAGCTGTCGCGAGGCGAAACGTATACTGTCGTGACTATCGCTGCCATGCTCGGCATCGTGGCCGTCTATTTCCTCGAGAGCGTACCGTTTGAGCGTCAAGGCAAGGTGCCGAAGTCGTCCGAGGAGAACTGCGTTTGAGCCACAGTGAGTGATGGAGAGATTGAGAGGTTCTATCGTGATTTGCAGTTGCGAGGAACCGATGTACGAGTCGGGATCGAAGCCACTGGGTAGCGGGCTGGTTCGAGCGGTTATTGGCGGAAGTGGGCACCTTGCTATAGATTGGAGATGTGGCTGAGATTAAGTCCATACGAGTCCGCAAGCAAAAGACGACCGCCAGGATGCCCAACTTCTATTGAAGCTGCTGCTGGAAAATAACTTTCCTCGCGTGTAGGTACCCAAGTCCGGAAAATCGTTATCTACGCCAACTGCTCTGGCAACGACATGGACTGTGCAAATGCGGACGCGAATCATGAATCAGTCGCAGGCTCTGATGGTGAACGAAGGCAAGCGCTAGAAGAAAGAGCTGAAGTGAACAAGGACGAGCCAGCCAGAAAAGTACCCGTTGGGCTCGCTGGGCCAGCCAGTGCCAGCGAGATTTAGTGGAGCTGGATCGGCTGAATCCAACCATTCTAAGGAGACTTTGAAGCAGTAATCATGGTTGAGGTCTTGATCGGAGAGATGTTTGGGTCGGACCTAAGCCGACCGCTAGATCACGAACAAGCTGCGGTCGTCTGATGCGGAGGTCAAAGAACGAGGGCGGAGCAGCGTCTGAGAAATGGGTTACGCGGGCCGCAAACGAGAACAGTCAGGTGGCAAAATCCAGCAGTCGGGGCGGGCTGACCTCGCTCGAGGCCGCTGTGGTGGCAAATTCGTTTGTGTCAAGGGCAGGAGAAGCGTACGATGCGCGAGCGCGAGGTCCAAGTCAGAAATCCCGTTCAACATCTCGGGCGGCGGCCATGAAAAGGAAAATTGATGGTTCGCTAGAGGTGTCATGCTCAACCTAATCCAACGAGTGCTGGAGCCGCTTCCCGTGCGCGGCAAGGGGCGGTTGGCTCACCTATTATTGTCGCGATGCAGAAGGCCCCTGGTGAGTTGCCATCCTGCGTCCCATGTCACCGTTCAGCTTCGACCAACTGAGCGCGCCGAGCGGCTCATGTGGGCTGGGGTTTATGAGCCGTCCTTGGTCAAATTCCTTAAGGATTCATTAAAACCGGGCATGGTGTTCTTCGATGTCGGCGCCCATATCGGCTATTTTTCGACTATTGCGGCCAGCATTGTAGGCGAACACGGTGCCATACATGCCTTCGAGGCATTTCCCGAAAATGCCGATCTTTGCAGGACTAACTTGCGGCCATTCCCGTGGGCGATGGTCTATCCTTCCGCACTGAGTGATAGAAGCGGGACGATGCCTTTCTACGGTAACAAGAACCGCGGCGAATTTGGATGGTGCACGTTGTTTCCAGCGCCAGATGCGGACAGCTTCGGCGAAGTTCCTGTTATAAGTCTAGATGAGTGGTGGCGTACCCATGACCTCGAACGTCTAGACGTAATTAAGTTTGACATAGAAGGCGGCGAGCCGAGGGCTATTCAAGGTGGGCTGGAATTGTTGCGGCGCTTCAAACCAATGATATGCGCAGAAGTCAATCCGTGCTTGCTCAAAAGAGACGGTCACACAATTGAGGATGTAACGTCGCCACTCGTCTCCCTTGGCTACCAATGTCGGACGTCAGGCGACATGTTGTTTGCGAGTGCGCGATAGTATGCCCTGAGGTGCCTAGCGTCCTGACACTCTCCGATGGGCCGTTCAATGGCAATTTCGCTGCCGGCGATCGGGCCGTAAGTCATTCCATTTGCCATCCTACTCATCCCGACCGAGATAAATTCTTCGATTTCCTGAGTCGCATTGAGCGCGGTTCCACGCGCTTCTTTCGAAGCATTCGAAAAGTTTTCCAGCGCTTGAAATTCCCCGTTGAGACGTTTAGGGTCCCGTTTCGAGCCTAGAGCTGCAAAAGCCAAGAAGGCCATGACCGGCACGAGTTTTTGACGCGGTGTTTGAAAGAGCCTTCCTCCGTGAAGGTCCCCCCATTGGGGAGAGTGAAAGATCCCGGCAATCGTTCCCGTTAGACTATGGGACACAATTCACCTCATCTCCATTTCCAGAAACGCCCGGACGGTTCGGCGTCACGCACCGGCTGACGGCGGAATAACGGAGCTCGGAAGAAGCGCGGGACGGCGTCGCTCAGTTGATCCCGGAGTACAATTACGATCGGCCTCATCGCGGAATCGAAAAATCGCGGCCCGCGGGAAGACTTCTTGGCTTTCGCAAATGTAATAACGTAACGAGGCTCAGATTGTCTAAACTAGGGAGAGCACATTACCATGAAAACCGCAGGCTGCACTCTGGCGCTTATCCCACTCCTGCTCTTGCCTCTAGACATTAGAGGGCAGTCGCCTACGAACGGGAATGGTGCTCCGAAAGGAGCTTGTAGTGCAGGGGCCATTTACACCGAAAACACATCAGGAAATATCTACAGTTGCCTTGTATCGAGCGGCAGGACTGGTTCTTGGCAGCTTACTGGTGAAGGGCGCAGTAGCGAAGTCGCGAGAATCCAATATGTATCATCCGGCGGAAACGATTCCAATAGTGGCTTGACTTGGGGGGCTGCTAAACAGTCGGTGTACGCAGCGCTGGAAGCGTTGCCGGGCGGCTCGAAGAGTCCCCCGACTGCGGGTAGTGGCAGGGTTGAGATAGCTGGAACCGTTTCCTACGGTGGGTCAGCTACCGATGGAGGCTTGTGGCTTTTTGGTAGCCGCGATCCTAATTATTCGGCTGGACTCCCTGGCTGGCTGCGATACACGAGTCCTCTTACTGTAGATTGCGCCGTCCCGAATGGCTTTCCAGCACACGGGCACATGCCGATATGCACAGAGAGTTGGGGTGGTTCAGTCGATGGTATTCATCCAGCCTTCTGGTTTTCGGCGATGAACAGCGCTCCAACGCTGAACAATCTAGGTTTTTCCTACCCAGGCACGGCTGGGAAGATCGGCATAGACTCAAACAATAATCGGAACAGTGGTGGTACGGGCGCTGGACAGGTTCAGAGTCTCTATTTTAATAACGTTAGCACTCAGCTCGCCTGCTCTGTTGGAACCGGCACTGGCCCAGGTATTGACATTGGTTCTAATTCTTTTTGGCTCTATTTCGACAAAATGGAACTGGGCGGGTGTTTTGCCGAGCGTTGGACGATCAGCGCCCTAGCGCGATCCTCTAACGTTGTCACCGTCACCACCTCGGCAACCAACGATGTGACCGTGGGTGAAATTATCACTCTGCAAAATACGACCGACCCTAGCTTTGACGGTTCTTACGTCGTCACCGGAGTGGCCCGGTCTCCTCAGACTCAATATACCTTTGCTCAGAGCGGTCCTAATGCGACTTCGAGTGCTGGACAAACGTTTGGTGCAAGTTCTGCGGCTCTATCCATCAACCCAGGAAGCGGCTCCGGCAGCGGCCTGATTTACATAAGCAATTCCGGCACCAACTCCGGAAGCATCTGGTTCGCGGCGGGTTCGAACGGCGGTGGCCTATATGTGGATGGCCTAAGCTATGAGGGAGACGGCTCCACGCCCGACACGCCCCCGGTACTCGTTGCCCATTCTACAAACACAGGAACTTGGGTACACGTTCGCAACGTGGAAACGTCTGACACAATCAACGGTGTTGCAGCAGTAGAGGTGGACGGCAATCCTGCTAATGCAGCAGCCTTTATAGAAGCAGAGCACGTGCAGGGGAGTGCCCCCCTTATCGGCCCAATGACTGTCCTCACGGGCACGAGTGGATCACAGACGATAAGCCCCCTGCGTCAGGGGCAGATTGGCGTGTCGTTTGATCGTTTGATTGGATTGACGGATGCCGGTAGAAGGCCATTTTCGCCTGTCGCCGTTCGCACGGCCAACCTCGTAAATACCAATCCTTCATCGTGGACGTATCGCACTGGCTCGGGAACCATCACAACGGGAATCGCAGCGCCTGACGGTACGATGAATGCGGGGCAGGCAACGTCAACTTCAGGGATAGCAGAGGTCGGGTTTCCGTTCACCGGTTCTGACACACTTACGGTCGGCGACTACTATATTTTTGGTGGGTGGGCACGTTCTGCAACCAGCAACGGCTTACCTGTTCCCGCCATCCGATTTACTCTAAACTCGAGTGGGTTTGGGGCTGGAGACTATTGCGCTCCGCCACAAAATGGGAGCAATCAGGGGCCGGGGCCAGTCTACCTTAGCGAGCAATTTTTCACAGGTGATGGTGAGTGGGAATGGATATCCGGACTTTGCAAGATTCAAACGAATCCGACTAGCGCAGGCGTTCTCTTAACCGGGCAAGTTACCCCGTCCCAGACCGGTCATTTTTATGCTCCCATCCTGCTACGCTTCGCCGCAGGCTCAATCAGCGACAATGAAGCGTACGAAATCGCAAACAATCTTGCCAGTTACGGAGCAAATTGTCCGACTGGCTCCGTTTGCCAGCTTCCCACCCAAGAACTTGCTTTTGGCGGTTCGGGTCAATTCTTCGGAGTATTGGGCCATGCCAACACCGCAAATCGCTCCTACGTCTTCCCCGATGCTACGGGCAAAATTCCCTATTTCACGGCCGCACCAAGCGGCTGCGCGCAATGGGGAACGGGCGGCCAGATCAGCGGGACAAACGTCAATTGCGGCTCAACCCTCACAGGGCGGCTGACGACCACCGCCGCAGCGAGCGATGTAGTCACGGTGGCCGGTGCTACGCCCCTGTCTCATTGCACGCTGACGGCCGCGAACTCCTCGGCTGCGATCCATATAACTGGCACATACGTCTCGGACTATGCTTTGAATCGGATCACTGTCACGCATGCTACCGTCGCGTCCATGACTTATGATCTTCTTTGTACGCCGAATTAGTAGTGCATTAATTTGAGAGGCGAGGGCGCAGAGTCTGCACAGGGAAGGCCTGCACGTTGGACATTGCTAGATAGCTGCAGCTGAAAGCATGTGCGACAGACAGGCGTCTACGGTGAAGATGAATCACTAGCGAATCCTGGATAGAGACTCAGTTTGAGTTAATCGCCGCGATGGAGTCGCGCGATAAAATGGAGCCCCCGTTCAAATACCCACGATGTGGGGGCTGGATATCACCTAACGATGTTCTCATCTCGCTCGTCTTCAAATCTAACTCGCCTAACACGTCGGACCATTGCTGCCTTGACCAATAATTGTGCGGCAGCGCTACGTCATGAGCGTTTTCCAGCCCAATCCATGAAACGAAGTCTTCTTTCCCCAAAAAAGCTTTCTTGATTAGAGTCATTCACCCACGCGCGTTGCCTCCCTGAGCATGACGTACGGATGTGCGGTATGGTGCAGGACGTCCCCAAAGATCACCGCATCGAAGCTCGCATTGGGAAAAGGGGTGCGCGTGCCATCGAACGGGCAAACGGGTATTCGCATGTTTGGCCGAACCAACACGTCGCCCACCATGGAGACGCCGGACCGCTTACGTGTGGTGAGCAGATCGAGTGTCCCCGTCCCAACGTCAACGTCCAGAATGCGCGCTGAGGGCGGAATAAGAGCGGCCAGCTGATTTGACGGCATTCTCACTCTGCGGCCGAGGTCCAGTCGTTGGTGATGGAGACTGGGTCAATCCAAACTGCATCCCTACGCGAACCAGGAATCCGTTTGCGGAATTTGAGAGGTGCGATATACTTTTGCCCCGACCCGGCGGCGCCACCGAAGAAAATGGCCCAGGGCTCCCTCCGTGAGCGCTGAGGCTTACCGCGCTGGTCAATCTCAAGTCATCTATTCTGAGCAGCATATACGCGACGCGCGCGTAACGGGATTGCTGCACACGGTGAACTCGTTGGACGGAAAGATAGAACACACTCAATCTCGAACTCCTCTCTCACCACCAAAAACACCTATTGCCGTCGTCGGCGGGTCGGCTGCTGGATTGTTTACGGCTTGCCTCCTGGCACGAGGTGGCGCTTCCGTTGCAGTTCTCGAACGCTCCAACGCGTTAACTCCGGCGCCTCGCACTCTTATCGTCACGCACCGCCTGCGGGCACTCCTTGGAAGCGCGGCGGAGGTTTCGGTCGTCAATGAAATTCGACGATTCGAGCTTTTCACCGACGGCCGCTCGGCCACAGTGGGTCTGAAAGAGCCGGATCTGATCATTGAGCGATCCGCATTGATTCGCAGCTTGGCGGATGAAGCGCGCCGAGCCGGTGCGGAAATCAAGCTGGGCCTGCGTTTTCACGGCCTGCGCAGCGACGGCGCGGGCCTTGCAATCGAGGTCGAACACGAATCTGACGGGTCGCGCGAAGAAGTGCGAACGCAAACCGTCGTTGGTAGCGACGGCGTGGCGAGCCGTGTCGCGCAGGCCGCCGGTTGGCCGCAGCAGGAAAGCGTTCCCCTGGTTCAGGCCATCGTTCCGTTGCCGAAGGACATGTCGCCGGATACGGTGCGCGTCTGGTTCGTTCCCGACGACACTCCATACTTTTACTGGCTCATTCCGGATTCACCAACGCGCGGAGTGCTTGGTCTAATCGGTGAATCTCCCCAGGAAATGCGGAAGCATTTGGAGCGGTTTCTCGAAAAGCGACGGCTTGATCCCGTCAGCTTTCAGGGCGCGAAGATCCCCGTGTACAAGGGCTGGGTGCCCGTCGAGCGGCGTGTTGGCAACGGCAGAGTCTTTCTGGTTGGCGATGCGGCTGCGCAAGTAAAAGTGACCACCATCGGCGGAATCGTGACGGGCTTCCGCGGTGCGATCGGCGTTGCGGAAGCAATCTTGAACGGCGGTGAGAGCGCGGAATTGCGCCGGCTGCGGCGCGAACTCGACATGCATCTGCTTTTGCGCCGCTCCCTGCACCATTTCCAGCAAACGGACTACAGCCGGCTCGTCGACCTGCTGAACGTGTCGGCGCTTCAGAAGCTTGGCCAGTATTCGCGCGATGATGCCCTCAAAGTTCTCTTCCAGATTTGCGCAAGCCAGCCGAAACTCATTCTCATGGGTCTGCGCGGGCTGCTGACTGGCGGGCGGCTCTTCGGCGCGCCGCGGCCGTAGGTCCGCATCACAGTTTTTCTTTCCGGCACGCCTCCGTGACGCGTATTCTTTCACCCGCGATGGCTTCTGAAGGATACATCCTCGGACTCTCGGCTCTCGCGCACGATTCCTCCGCGGCGCTTCTCGATCCCGATGGAAATTTCACGGCGATCGAAGAAGCGAAGCTCGTCAGGTCGCGTGAAGCGTCGGGCATTCCGCGGGAGGCGATTCGCTTCTGTTTTGACAATGCGGGAATCTCGTGGCGCGATGTTGCATCCGTAGCCGTCGCTAACAATCCTCGGCGCGCCTGGCGCCGCGCGGTTGGCTTCCGTGTACGCCAGACTCTCATGGCTTCCATCTCGAGCGCGTATTACATTGATAAAGCGTTCGGCGAGTTGGGCCGCGAGCTGAATAATATTCGAATCTTGAATGGCCTCACAGGAGAACCTCGCGGCCGAGTGATTCCGCTCGATCACCAATTGTGCCACGCGGGCAGCGCCTTCTTCGGATCGCCATTCGACAGTGCGCTCGTCGTGTCGCTCGACGAACAAGGTGACGGCCAGTGCGGTGTCGTCGCGACAGGCGAGGGCACAAACTTACGCGTGGACGAAACGATTCCCTTTCCTCATTCGCTCGCCTGGGTCTATTCGCAGGTGGTGGAACTGCTTGGATTCCGGCCGCACAAAGACGAGCACAAGCTTCAATGGCTGAGTGTGTCCGGCACGTCCGAGTACGAGGCTGTGTTCCTCGACATGCTCCGCCAGAAACCCGGCGCGGCGCCTCATTTAAATCGCCGTTACTTCACACGTGGGTTCGCAGGCCGCTTCGCGTTCTCGAACGAACTCCGGAGTCGCTTGGGGCTTGCTCCCGATAAGCCGCTGGCTGATCCTCAGCGCACGAACATCGCTGCCAGCGTCCAGCAGGCCATCGAGAAAGTTGCTAGCGAGTATCTGGAGGCTTTGCGGAAGCGGCACGACGCGCGCAAGCTCTGCCTCGCGGGCGGACTCTTCCTTAATTCATTGATCGTCGCTGCGATCGAGAGAAACACGGGCTTCGAAGAAATTTTCGTGCAGCCCGCCGCCGGAAATGAAGGTACATCCCTCGGCGCCGCGTGGACCCTCTGGCATCGAAAGTTCGGCCGCCAGCGCGTCGCGCCGATGTCTGATGTCTATTGGGGGCCGGCCTATTCGAACGCCGACGTCAAGGAAGTTCTCGACAATTGCAAGGCCAGGTATCGCTGGCTCAATGGCGATGGGCCGAAGATCGAAGACGCTCTACGCCTGCTGCGGGCCGGGAAAATTGTCGCGTGGCATCAAGGCAGAGCGGAATTTGGACCTCGCGCGCTAGGTAATCGTAGCCTGCTTGCTTCACCGTGGGCGCCTTACGTGAAAGAAAATCTCAACGACTACGTGAAGCATCGCGAGTCCTTCCGGCCTTTCGCACTGGCCGTGCCGGAGGAAGATTGCGCACGATATTTCGACGCGTCACCTGCGGCCCGATTCATGGCTTCGATGGGCATTGCGAAGCCGGAAGTTCGGGAGGCGCTAAAGGATTTTCTATTGCCGGGATTTCAGGTCCGGCTGCACGTCGTGAGCCGCCAGACGAATCCGCTTTTCTGGGAACTGCTAAGGCGATCAGGGGAAGACGCGCCGGGCCCGTTGCTCGTGAATACTTCGTTCAATCTCTTCGGTGAGCCGCTTGTAGTCACGCCGCGCGATGCCGTCCGTAGCTATTTCTGCTCCGGCACCGACGCACTCATTTTGGGCAATTTCATTCTTTCGAAGTCGTAGTTCGCGGAGCGCCTCTCACTGTGTCCCATACTTTTCGAGCCATTTCAGCTCTTCGCGTACCTTGATTTTTCCGTGCCACG
>Ga0182015_10003893_pt1 | contig 16405 bp, 9 predicted proteins | sample 712P3MmetaG_FD_120478 | JGI IMG/M metagenome (GOLD analysis project Ga0182015, IMG submission 120478) | Permafrost microbial communities from Stordalen Mire, Sweden - 712P3M metaG | ecosystem: Environmental > Terrestrial > Soil > Wetlands > Permafrost | place: Sweden: Stordalen | collected... | reverse complement strand
TTCCCACATTCCCACCGCCACGGCGACGACGATGAATCTATGAAATCATCCCAAAAGGAGCCGTCCAAAGCTGCCCGCCTCAAACAGTCCGTTCAGGCTCATTCTTCAATTGGAAAAGACTGCGCTGATTGAGTACCGATCAGGATCTTGTTGAATTGATTTGGGGCGACAAACGATTCAATGGGACTGGGGCACTTCGACAGCAGCTTGACTCTTATTCCCGTTGGTACACAATCTGCCGGGAAGGCCAGATCGTTTTCGACGGATTCCTTAGCTCCCGCAGGGAAGAGTTTGCCAGCCCTTTTCACGGGCGACGCCTTCATCGCATCGGGCCGGAATCGACCCCTCCAAAAAAAATCGCACAAATCCTGTCACAAACGGCGCGCTTCAGCAACTTGAACTTAGTGTGTTCCGGCGGAGGCCTGCATTGCTGGAACCCCAAGGAGTGTTATGAAAGCCGCCCGGATTCTGTCCGCATCGACGATTTTCCCCTCATGCCTGAGAGCGCATGGAGTTCGCGCGCTGTTTGCCCCAACCTGCCGTTATGCGGCCGTATTTCTCAGCCGTCTGGCTTTGGTGGCTCTACTGTCTCTTTCCTTCGGCTCCGTGGCCCAAGCGCAAACCGCGCATTTGAGCAGCGCGCAAGACATTCTCAGTCTTCCCAGTGCACTTGATTGGCCTCAGGCCGTCGCGGTCGATGGCAACGGAAATATTTTCGTCGCAGATGCGTACAACAAGCGGGTTCTGGAACTTACGCCTTCCCCGGCGGGCGGCTTCACACAGAGCACAGTGGGCACAGGGTTAATCATTCCCTATGGCGTAGCCGTCGATGGCGCCGGCAACATATACATCGCGGACATCTTTCTTACGACACTGCTCAAAGAGACGCCGTCTCCGAATGGTTATATTCAGAGCACGATCGGGAGCAATCTGTATGACGCCGTCTCGGTCGCAGTGGATAAACAAGGCAACGTGTATGGCGTTGAAATCAACAACAGCTTCGTGGGCACACTGTTCAAGGAAACGCTGTCGGGAGGCACCTACACGCAGAGCTTTATTCCGGTGCCCGGCACTCACGGCGTCGAGAGCGTCGCGGTAGACGGGAATGGAAACCTCTTCGTTAACGACGGCTGGGACGGCAGTATCGTGTATGAGATGTCGCCGACCAATGGCAACTTGAGCTACACCACAACCGAGATTCTCACCGGGGGTGGCGCCACCGCCATCGACGCGAACAATAACGTGTATATCGCCGGGTTATTCAATATCTATAAATTGACGCCCAACGGCAACGGCTTCACCACCAGCTACATCCCTATAAATGCCACGAATACTCCATATGGATATTTCGACACCGCCGGCTTAGCTGTAGATATGAACGGCAACCTCTACTTCGACGACCTCTATACTTTTGAGCTTATTGAGGAGGCGAAGTCGGGCGGCAACTTCGGGTTGGTGAACGTCGGCAACACCAGCTATCCAGTCTCGATGTTCTTTACCTTCGACACGGCGGGCGAGCTCGGATCGACTTCGGTGAGCACGCAGGGCGCAGGCTCGCTCGACTTTTCCGATGCGGGTACAGGGGGTTGCTATTCACCATGGCCCTATAACGCCGGGGGCATTTGCGAGATCGATGTGACCTTCGCGCCCACCGCCGCTGGAGTTCGTTCGGGCGCGGCTGAGCTGCTCGATGTCAATGGAAACCCCTTCGCCGCAGGCTACGTGCAGGGCACTGGGGTGGCGCCGGTGGTGAACTTTGGGCCGGGCACTTCGATCATGGAAAACATTCTCTCCGATGGCTCCGCGGTGGCCGTGGATTCGACCGGCGCCCTCTATACAGTCGCACCGGGGAGTTCGACGGCGTTCAAGGATACGCCCGGAGGAGGGCCGTCTGGTTGGAACGAGGTGCCGATTGGAAGCGGACTGGGCTCCGCGACAGGGATCGCCATCGATGGCGCCGGCAACCTTTATATCGCGGACCAAGCAAACCGGGAGGTTGTGATGGAGACGCTCACATCCACCGGATACTTCCAGAGCGTGATTGCCAACCAGTCGAACGGCCTGAACGAGCCCGCCGGAGTGGCAGTGGATGAAAGTGGCAACGTGTATGTCTCCGACCTCGGCACCAACTCGGTGTTTAAGGAGACACCCTCGGCCGGCGGCTATGTGCAAAGTGTTGTTCCAACCAGCGTCCTGAACCAGCCCAATAGCATTGCCGTTGATTCCATCGGCACGGTCTACATCGCCGACACAAACAATAACCGCGTGTTGAAGGAGACACCGGCCGCCGGTGGATACACAGAGAGCACGATCGGCAACGGGCTGAGCAGTCCCACGGCGGTGGTGGTAGACGCATTTGGCAATGTGTACACCTCTGAAACCGGCGCCGGCGTCGTCATCAAAGAGACACTTGCGGCGGGCAGCTATCTGCAGAGCACCATCGAATCGGGAATTCAGCCCTACGGCCTCGCGGTGGATGGCAACCTCAACGTGTATATCGCCGGCTCAACTTCGCAACTGCTGATCAAGCTGGATGTAGCAGACGCGCCAACTCTGAACTTCGCCGCCACTGGCGTTGGCCAGGTCAGCTCTGACAGTCCAAAGGCGATTACAATGTCGAATGCCGGCAACGCTCCGCTCACGCTGCCGGTCATCGGCGGGCAAAACAATCCATACATCTCACCCGGCTACTTGCTCGACACCAGCGCTGCCGACGACTGCCCTGTCGTCGCTCCCACTTCCATTGCGCCGGGCACGCTTTCTGCCGGAACCTCCTGCCTGCTATCCATCAGCTTCAGCCCGCTGTCTGCCGGAACTAATATAGGCAACCTGACAATCTTCGACAATAACCTGGACGCGGCTGCCCCAACCTACGCCAGCCAGACCATCGTGCTCCTGGGAGCGGGCGCGGTGATCCAGTCGCAGACCATCAACTTCCCCGGTATCGCGACGCAGACGTCGGGAACGATGTTGAATCTCTCTGCAACGGCCACTTCCGGTCTCGCAGTAAGCTTTGCATCACTTACACCGGCGGTCTGCACAGTCGCAGGCAGCACGGCTTCGCTAGTCTCTGGCGGAACCTGCACCATCCAGGCCTCGCAGGCGGGCGACGTCCAATACAGCCCCGCTCAGAATGTGAGTCAAAGCTTCTTGGTCAATTCTGAAACCCAGACCATAACATTCCCGGTCATCGCGGCGCAGACTGCGGGATCGACGCTGAACCTTTCTGCCACGGCCACTTCCGGTCTCGCGGTGAGCTTCGCTTCACTCTCACCGGCGATTTGCACGGTTTCGGGAAGCACGGCCTCGCTGGTTGCCGCCGGAACCTGCACCATCCAGGCCTCGCAAGCCGGCAATAACCAATACAGCGCGGCTCCGAATGTCAGCCAGGGGTTCATGGTCAACCCGGAAACGCAGACCATCACGTTCACGGCCATTGCGGCACAGACCGCGGGAACGATGCTGAATCTGGCGGCGACTGCAACCTCAGGCTTACCCGTCAGCTTCTCGTCGACCACGCCTGCTACCTGCACGGTCGCGGGCAGCACAGCGTCGCTGATTGCAGCGGGAAACTGCAACATTGCAGCTTCACAGGCGGGTAATGGTCAGTACGGCGCGGCTCCGAATGTCAACCGGAACTTCAACGTCAATATTGACGCCCAGACCATCACCTTTGCGGCCATCGCGGCGCAGAACATCGGTGCTGCGCTGAACCTGTCGGCGACTGCAAGCTCAGGCCTGGCGGTCAACTTCTCGTCGACGACACCCGCGATCTGCACAGTCGCCGGCGGCACTGCTTCAATGATTGCAGCCGGAAGCTGCACCATTCAGGCTTCGCAGCCGGGCAATAACGAGTACAGTGCGGCTCCGAATGTCAGTCAGACCTTCATGGTAAGCGCTCAATCCCCGCAGACCATCACCTTCGCAGCCATCGCGGCACAGAACATCGGGGCAACGGTGAACCTGTCGGCTACCGCAAGCTCGGGCCTGGCAGTCAACTTCTCGTCGACGACCCCTGCGATCTGCACCGTTTCCGGCAACACGGCTTCAATGGTTGCGGCGGGAAACTGCATCATCGTGGCTTCGCAGGCGGGGAACGGTGCGTACGCCCCGGCTCCGAACGTTAACCGGATCTTTGCGGTAAATCTGTTCCCTCAGACCATCAATTTCGCGGCCATCGCGGCGCAGAACGTCGGGGCAACGGTGAACCTGTCGGCGTCTTCAAGCTCGGGACTGCCTGTCAGCTTCATATCGGGGACACACGCAGTCTGCACAGTCTCCGGCAGCACGGCTTCAATGATTGCACCGGGAAACTGCATCATCGAAGCTTCGCAGCCGGGTAACGCACATTTCGCAGCGGCTCCGAACTTTATCCGGATCTTTGCGGTAAGTCTGGACCCCCAAACCATCACGTTCGCAGCCATCGCGGCGCAAAACATCGGGGCAACGCTGAATTTGTCGGCGACTGCAAGCTCGGGCCTCACCGTCAGCTTCTCGTCGACGACTCCTGCGATTTGCACTGTCACTGGCAACTCAGCCTCGCTGATAGCGCCAGGAGCCTGCAACATCGAGGCCTCGCAAGCGGGCAACGGTCAGTATGCAGCGGCTCCCAATGTTAACCGGGGCTTTGTGGTTCGGCTGCTGGCCCAGACCGTTACATTCCCAGCCATTGCGGCGCAGAACATCGGGACAACGGTGAATCTGTCGGCGACTGCCAGCTCAGGCCTCACAGTCAGCTTCTCATCGACGACTCCTGCGATTTGCACTGTCACTGGCAACTCGGCCTCGTTCATTGGGCCAGGAAATTGCAACATTCAGGCCTCGCAATCGGGTAACGGTCAGTACGCCGCCGCCCCAAATGTTAACCGGGTGATTCAAGTAAAACTGCTGACACAGAGCATTACCTTCGCGGCCATTGCGGCGCAGAACATCGGCACAACGCAAAACCTGGCGGCGACCGCAAGCTCAGGCCTGACCGTTAACTTCTCGTCGCAGACTCCGGCCGTCTGCACGGTCTCAAGCAACTCGGCCTCGCTTATTGCGGCAGGAAATTGCATCGTTCAGGCCTCCCAATCGGGTAACGGTCAGTACGCCGCCGCACCAAATGTTAACCGGGTGATTGTAGTCAAACTGCTGGGCCAGACCATCACCTTCCCGGCCATTGCACCGCAGACCCGCGGGACAACACTCAATCTGTCGGCGACTGCAAGCTCGGGTCTGCCGATCACTTTTTCGTCGACGGCTCCCGCTACTTGCACAGTCTCAGGCAACACGGCATCGCTCATTTCGCCAGGCTTCTGCACTGTGGAGGCCTCGCAAACAGGTAACAATCAATACGCGGCCGCCGCGCCGGTTGCACAGAAATTCAAGGTCAATCCATAGCCAGGAACAACGCGCCGGAGAGCTTCCGCGTAAGGCGGAGTTGGGTTGATTGAGGATCGACGGGCCTTCTCAATCGTCAGACCTAACACCGCACGAGCAGGAACAAAGGCGCGATAGAACGGAAGCCGTCCAACGACACCGCGGGGTGAGAAGTGTTTCTCGCCCTGCGGCTCTTTTGCAGCCTTGTGACGAAAGAACGTCCTTCGGCCGAATAAAAGTCAATGCCCGTGGGTCCGGTATGACCAGGGCTATAACATGCCAAAATAGCGAACTAGGATTGAATCCGCTGCAATTGTCGGCCCTGGCATTTCAGTTCCTGGTTAGTTCTTACTTCCATCAAGATGAGTGGTCGAGCGATCTATTCTCGACAGAGGTTTCAAGAACCACACGGTTCCAAAATTCAATAAGAAAAATTGCTTCCATCCGCAGGCGATTTGGTAGCTATCTGAGCATCCATTCCTCTGCGAGAACTCCATGGGGAAGCGTCTCCCGGCACCAAAGGACCTGGTTTAATACCAGAGGGTCAATTCAGTCATCTTGCAAGCGATTGAAGAGGACGGCCGGCCATGGAGGGCGATTTTAGAACGCTTCTTTTCTGTCCCGAAGCCTTTCAACCTGACTATGCCGGTTGAGCCTGCGACCGGCTGGCCCGGCAAATGGAAGCAGAAACCTCTAGTATTAGTGAGGAAGAGAGAGTTCTGCATCGGAGAATTCAAAGATGAATCCGGAACAACTGAAAAGCATCGCGCAGGGCCTATTCAAGGGCGACAAGGGCCTTTTGGCAATGGACGAAAGCAACCCGACCTGCAACAAACGGTTTGCCGCGCTCGGGATTCCGCAGACCGTGGAGGCAAGACGAGCTTATCGCGAATTGATCGTGACGACTCCCAAACTCGGGGAATACATAGGCGGAGCGATTCTCTACGAGGAGACGATCCGTCAACAGAAGAGGGATGGAACACCATTTATCAAAGCCCTTGTCGATGCAGGGATCGTCCCCGGAATCAAGGTGGATGCCGGCGCCACGGATCTGGCCGGACATGCCGGCGAGAAAGTCACTGAAGGGCTCGATGGCCTACGCGATCGGCTCGGCGAGTACGCCGCAATGGGCGCGCGCTTTGCGAAGTGGCGGGCGGTGATTGCGATTGGGGATGCCATTCCCAGTGGAGGTTGCATCGACGCCAATGCGCACGCGCTCGCGCGCTATGCCGCGCTTTGCCAGGAAGCAGGTCTCGTTCCCATCGTCGAACCGGAAGTGTTGATGGATGGCGATCACACGATCGATCGGTGCGCCGAGGTGACAGGGGAAGTCTTGAGCGCAGTGTTCATTCAGCTTCGCATGCAGCGAGTGATGCTGGAGGGAATGATTCTGAAACCTAACATGGTGCTCTCAGGCCTGGAGTGTTCCACGCAGGCTGACCTGGATGAAGTGGCGGATGCTACGGTGAACTGCTTGCTGCGGGCCGTCCCTGCTGCCGTTCCGGCGATAGCGTTTCTGTCTGGCGGCCAATCCGCGGAGTTGGCCTCTGCTCGCTTGAATGCGATGAATGCCAGATTCAAATCGCGCATGCCATGGGCGCTGGCTTTCTCGTATTCTCGCGCCATTCAGCAGCCTGCCTTGGAGGCATGGCATGGTGAGGATGCGAATGTCCGGATTGCACAGGAGGCCCTGCTTCATCGGGCGCGCTGCAATCAGGCGGCACGACGCGGCGAATACAGCGCGGCCCTGGAGGCACAATGACAGGAAACAGGCACAACCGGGAAGGAAACAGCAGCGACATTGGCGAGCCCGATCCGGGTCCGTATTGGCGGCGCATGCACCGCGACTGGCGCTTCTGGATTGGCGCTGTCTTGCTTGCCGCAGCGCTGGCGATCTACGTTCTGAGCGGCGACCTGGCCTGGATTCCACACGCCACTCAATAGTTTGCTGTCTCAACCACTAACGCAGCGCGGGAAAGGCAGAGGCGCCGGATACCCTGCAAGCTGACCGATGCATCTGACATGATTGTGCGGAGCGGATTCTGGAGCTCATATAGGAAGGGGAGAATTGATGGAATTGGGAATGATCGGACTTGGGAGAATGGGATCGAACATGGTGCAGCGGCTTTTGCGGGCCGGCCACCAGTGCGTCGCTTACGACGTCCACCCAGAGGCGGCGCAAGCGGTCGTCAAAAGCGGGGCAGTCGGCGCAACGTCGATGGAGGATTTCGCTAAGAAGCTGACGGCCCCTCGCGCCATCTGGATGATGGTGCCGGCCGCGGTGGTCGATGAGACGCTGAAGACCCTCATTCCGTTCCTCGAAAAAGATGATGTGGTCATCGATGGCGGAAACTCCTATTATCACGATGACATCCGCCGCGCTGCCGACCTGAAGGCGAAGGGCATTCACTATGTAGACGCCGGAACCAGTGGCGGCATTTTTGGATCGGAGCGCGGCTACTGCCTGATGATTGGCGGGGACGACGATGTGGTGCAGCGCCTCGATCCGATCTTTGCGGCTCTGGCGCCGAGCATCGATTCGGCTCCGCGAACACCAGGCCGCGAGAAGGTAGGCGGCACCGCCGAGCACGGCTATCTGCATTGCGGCCCGAGCGGCGCGGGACACTTTGTGAAGATGGTCCACAACGGCATCGAGTACGGCATCATGGCCGCGTATGCGGAAGGGTTGAACATTTTGCACCATGCCAACGTGGGCAAGCAGAAACAGACCGAGGATGCCGAAACCACGCCGCTGCGGAACCCCGAGTACTATGCATACAACCTGAACATTGCCGACATTGCCGAGGTCTGGCGTCGCGGCAGCGTGATTGCTTCGTGGCTGCTGGACCTGGCCGCCATTTCTCTGCTCGATAGCCCGGACCTTGCGAAGTTTGAGGGCCGTGTATCGGATTCGGGGGAAGGTCGGTGGACGATCAAGGCGGCCATCGACGAGTCTGTTCCAGCCCCCGTCCTGAGTGCCGCGCTCTACGAACGCTTCAGCTCGCGTGGCGAAGACGATTTCGCCGAAAAGGTTCTATCGGCGTTGCGCTTTCAGTTCGGCGGCCACAAGGAGAAGGCCGCTGACAGCAAGGGAGGCGCCTGATGGCCCGGTCTCATTCGGACGCGCTGGTGATCTTTGGTGCGACTGGCGATCTTGCCCACAAGATGATCTTCCCGGCGCTCTACGCAATGGTAAAAAAAGGTGTCCTCGATGTTCCGGTCATCGGTGTAGCCTTTCCGAACTGGAGCATGGCGCGCTTGCACAGGCGTGTTTCAGACAGCATCGCACGATCGGGCGGAATCGATAATAAACGCGCATTTCAACATCTTCTCTCCCTACTCAAGTATGTGAGCGGAGACTATAAAGACCCAGGCACGTTCGCTTCAATCAAAGAAGTTCTGGGTAAGGTGCGGAGGCCTGCGTATTATCTTGCGATTCCGCCTTCTCTTTTTGAAACAGTAATCAAAGGTCTCGGCACAGCGGACCTGGCGAAAAATGCGCGCGTGATTGTCGAAAAGCCGTTCGGGCGCGATTTGGCCTCAGCACAAGAACTCAACAAGGTGGCGCATTCGGTGTTTTCGGAAGACTCGATCTTTCGAATCGATCACTTCCTCGGGAAGGAAGCGATCATGAACATCCTCTATTTCCGCTTTGCCAATTCGTTTCTTGAGCCGATTTGGAACCGCAACTATGTGGCCAGTGTGCAGATCACTCTATCGGAGAGTTTCGGTGTGGGGAATCGTTGCGCATTTTACGAGACAGCCGGCTGCTTGCGCGACGTAATACAGAATCACCTTTTTCAGGTCGTTGCGCTTCTTGCCATGGAACCCCCATCAGGCCGGCACTTTGGCGCGGTGCACAACGAGAAGGCCAAGGTCTTTCAAGCCATGCGACCGTTGACGTCCAACGATGTGGTTCGCGGACAATACGCCGGTTACCGGGATGAGCGGGACGTGGCGAAGAACTCCGACGTGGAGACCTTCTGCGCCCTGCGGCTCTTCATCGATTCGTGGCGTTGGGAGGGGGTGCCGTGGTACTTGCGTTCCGGGAAATATTTGCCGGATACCGCGACTGAAGTTCTGGTGGAGTTGAAGCCTGCGCCGCAGAGGCTTTTTGCAGATTCAGCACCGCTGACAGGCCGATCAAACTACTTGCGCTTCCGGCTCTCCCCCAACCCGGCCATCGCCCTTGCCGCGCGCGTCAAGCTCGCGGGCGAAGATTTCGTCGGAGAGCAGCAAGAGCTTTACCTTTCGGAAGAACGAACGGGCGACGAGACACCGTACGAGAGACTACTCGGGGAGGCGATGGCAGGCGACGGAGCGCTTTTCACGCGTGAGGACTCGGTAGAGGCAGCCTGGGTGGTTGTCGATCCGGTCCTCAAGAACCATCATCGCGTTCGCCCTTACAAGCGTGGCAGCTGGGGGCCAAAGGCGGCAGACTCGCTCATCGCAGCGGACGGCGGCTGGCATAACCCCAGTGCGGACTCAACTGGATGAAGAGCCGGTGGCCGGCCTCTTCTTCCCGCATCCGCTGAGCAAACTGGAACAGCTTCTTCTGTTCGCCAATGGGATGCTCTTAGGATGAATGCACATATCCGTCACGATCATGAAGAACTGCTTGCGAGTCTCACCGGCGGCAAGCTGCCACGCAATCTGAGCTGGAGCGAAGTAATCGACCTGATCGGGCAAATCGGCGAAGTCCTGCCGCATGGAAACGACCAGTTTGCCTTTGTAGTTGGCTCAAAGAGGGGCTTTTTCAAGAAGCCCAGTGCTCATAATCTCGAAGTTGAAGAGATTTCGCGGCTGCGCAGCTTTCTGAGGGAAGCCGGTGTCGCTGGCAACCCCGCCAGGGCCCATCCAATCGGGCAAATGGTCGTGGTGATCGACCATCATGCCGCACATGTCTATCACGACCTGGGTGGCAGCCGGCCTGAAGACGAAGTCACCGTGAAACCGTACGACCCGTTTGGATTCCAGCACCACTTGATTCACCGCAAAGAAGCTCACTACAAAGGCGAGCGTGTTCCTGAGGAGGATTCGTACTATGAGGAGATAGCCCGCGATCTGGTTCATGCACAAGCGATCGTCCTCATCGGGCACGCGACGGGAAAGAGCAGCGCGGTCGAGTTTCTCAGTGAATACCTGAAGAACCATCATCCTGAAACATTCCAGCGAGTCATCGCAACCGAGACGGCGGATCTTTCCGCACTGACGGAACCGGAGATCGAGGCGATTGCGAAAAAGCACCTTCGCATCGAGACAGCTGATCCCAGCTGATAGGAAGACTGGCACAATTGCGGTGAAGCACGTCAACGTGGTGCACGCTTATGATCCCTTTGGAATCTATCGCACTCCTTGAATCGCCGACTTAACGATCTCTAATCTTTGGATCGAGGAAAAATCAAATGACGCAGAAAATGATGAAGGCTGTCGTGTTGCACGCCTATGGAGACGTGAGCCAGCTCTCGTATGAAGATGCGCCTGCACCTGTGGCGGCGGCCGGTGAAGTGCTGGTGAAAACGATAGCGGTGAGCATCAATCCAATTGACTGGAAGCTCCGCAGCGGCGCCATGAGAGAGTTGAGGCCGCTCGCGTTCCCCGCGACTCTTGGTCGCGATCTCTCCGGCGAGGTGGTGGAGCTTGGAGAAGGTGTGACGGGCCTGCAGATCGGCGAGCGTGTTTTCGGACTCGTGAATCGCTCATATGCCGAATACGTGGTGTGCAAGCCCGAGGATTTGGCCAGAATCCCGGAGGGGCTTGACCCCATCGATGCAGCGGCGTTGCCTCTTGTGTTGCTGACCGGCACGCAGGTGATTGAAGTCGGCATTCGACCAGAGCCTGGGCAGGTGGTTCTTGTTACGGGCGCAATCGGCGGTGTTGGCCGCACTGCTGTCTATGTGGCCAAGCAGCACGGAGCATATGTGATTGCAGGGGTGCGCTCCAGTCAAAGGATAGAGGCGGAGAATCTTGGCGCGGATCGTGTGATTGCACTGGACGATTTGAAGGAAGTTGACGCGCTGCCAGAGCTTGACGCAATTGCAGACATGGTGGGCCATGAGACCATTGACCGGCTCCTGCCGCACATCCGGAAGAACGGTGTGCTGGCAAGCGTTGTTGGTGCGCCGGCCTCTTCGGCTGGACGCGATCTGCGCGTGGTGCCCATCCTGGTCAAGCCTGATTCAGCAAGGTTGGAAGAGCTCGGGCAAAAGGTGGCGCGCGGAGCTTTTTCGATTCCTATTGGCGGGAAGTTCGCGCTGTCTCAGATTCGGGAAGCCCAGCAACTCGCGGAGGCGGGCGGCATAGGCAAGATCGTGCTTACCCCGTGAAGGGCTGTCGATCTGCGACGTTGGAAAGCATTCAAATTGAGTCAGAGTTAATGCTGAATCGTGGTGTCAGTCCTGGTTGGCTTCTTGGTGATAGCGGCTGTTGACGGTAACTGCGACCGATCCCAGTCGCCTCCCAAGGCCTCAATCAGCTGAACCGAAGAGGTCACGTACTCCACCTGCAGAATGGCCAGTGACTGCTGATGTGAGAGCAACGTGGTTTGCGCAGTCATCACATCGATGTAAGGATCGATTCCCGTTTCGTAGCGCCCCATCTCAAGCGTAAGAAAAGTCTGGGAGGAGTCGACAGCTTCTTTTTCGCGCACAATCTGTTGCGACAGGATGCGAACCGAAGCGAGCGAGTCTTCCACCTGTTGGAACGCAGTGAGCACAGTTTGGTGGTACGTGGCAAGATCTGAATTGTAAGCGGCAATGTACTGATTGACTGTGGCACGTCGCAAGCCCCCGTCATATACCGTCTCGGAGATGGATGGGCCGATGGACCAGAAGCGGCTGGGCCATGTGAGCAGGTTTTTAATGGCCGAACTCTCCAGACCTCCAGTGGCTGAGAGCGTGAGCGTGGGGTAGAACGCCGCATCCGCAACACCAATCTGTGCATTCGCAGCAGCCATGGCCCGCTCCGCCGCGGCGATGTCCGGCCGCCGTTCAAGCAGTTGCGATGGCAAGCCCGTGGGAATTTGCGGCGGCGTGCTTGTCTTTGGTTTCACGGGGATAGAAAACGCCGAGGCAGGTTTGCCGATGAGAGTGGCAATGGCATGCTCATATTGCGCGCGGGCGATGCCGAGATTGATGGCTGCGGATTGGGCGCTTTCCAGAGTTGTCTGCGCTTCTACCAGAGCGATCCGATCGTCAACGCCCGTTTCATAGCGGGCGCGTTCACTCTCGACAGCTTTCTTGTCTGCCGCCACTGTTTCATCCAGGATCCTCTGCAACTCGTCCTGACCGCGAATCTCAAAGAAGAATTCAGCCACGCTGGCTTGCTCTGTCAGCTTCTCGTTCTCAAGATCCGCAGCACTTACCTGGGCGGAATACTGGCTGGCACGAACTGTGTTGCGGACGCGGTCCCAAAGATCAGGTTCCCACGACACATCGGCGGGAATGGCAAACAGCTGCGACTGCTTTCCGCTCGTTGTCCCGGTGGACGCGGCGGATGCAACGTTGGAGGATGACTGCGAGCGAGTGTACGAACCGCCTACGCTCACGGTGGGGAAGTACTGCGATCGCGCTTCACGCACCATCGCACGGGCCTCCATGAAGTTCTCAAACGCCTGCCGGATGTTCTGGTTGTCGATGTTGAGTTGATCTTCGAGCGCGTCGAGCTCCGGGTCGTTATAGATCTTCCACCATTTGCCGCGGTCCGCAGCATCCTTTGGCTGCGCAACAGCCCATCCATCGCCCTCCTTGAACTGTGCGGGGGATTCCTTGTACGCCGGGGGCGCAGTGATTGTGGGCGGGATGTACCTGGGGCCTACGTTGCATCCTGCCAGTGCAGTGCACAATGCAGCGAAACAAACTGCCGAGGTCACCGCCTGCCGCATCCGGGATTGGACTTTCGAATTGGTCATAGCGAGCACTCCAACGATAACGTCGATCAGGAAGCCTCTGCGGTCGCACGGTTGAGGTTCACGCGTTCTTTGCCGCTGAAGCGCAGGCGAAGGCTGTCGAAGAGCAGGTAGACAACGGGGGTGGTGTAGAGAGTCAGCATTTGGCTAACGATCAGGCCGCCGACGATGGTGATGCCCAGCGGGCGTCTCAATTCGGAACCGGTGCCCGTTCCGAAAGCCAATGGCAACGCACCAAACACAGCCGCCATGGTTGTCATAAGGATGGGACGGAAGCGCAACTGGCAGGCTTCGAAGATGGCATCGCGCGTCGACTTTCCGTGTTCGCGCTCCGCTACAAGGGCAAAGTCGATCATCATGATCGCGTTCTTCTTGACGATGCCGATCAGCAGGATGATACCGATGATCGAGATCACGTTGAGGTCGATCTTGAACAGCATGAGGGCAAGCATGGCTCCCACGCTGGCTGACGGCAAGGTGGAGATGATGGTAATTGGATGAACAAGGCTTTCGTACAAGATGCCGAGAACAATGTAGACGGCAAGGAGCGCAGACCCGATGAGCAGTGGTTCGCTGGCAAGCGAGGTTTGATATGCCGACGCAGTCCCGGCAAAGGAGCCGAGGATTGTGCTGGGCATATTCAGCCGCTTCTGCAACTGCGAGACCGCGGTTACGGCATCGCTCAGCGACATGTTCTCGGCAAGATTGAACGACATGGTGACGGACGGAAATGAGCTGGTGTGATTGATGATCAAGGGCGTGGTGCTTGCCTGCGCCGAGGTGACGGTGGAAAGCGGGACCACACCGCTGCCTGTGGTATTGAGGTAGATGTTCTTCAGGCCGTCGGGGCTCTGCCAGTAGGGCGGCGCGACCTCGAGCACGACGTAATACTGGTTGAGTTGCGTATAGATGATGGAGACTTCCGACTGTCCGAAGGCGCTGTAGAGGGACTGATCCAAAGACTGCGGCGTGATGCCCAACCGTGCCGCGGTGGGACGGTCATAGGCGATCAACTCTTGCAGGCCGGCGTTTTGCGCATCGCTGTTTACATCCTGAAAACCTTGAAGCTTCTGCATCCCTGTCAAGAGAATCGGGCCCCAGTGACCGAGATCGGCGACGCTGTCGGACTGAATGGTGTACTGGTACATCGCATTGCCCGCTCGCCCTCCGATGCGTAAGTCTTGCGGCGCCTGGAGGAATGCCGAAGCAACCGGGAGCTTGTTCAACTTTGGCCGCAAACGATCGATGATCGCCGGCGCCGTAACCTTGCGCTCATTCAGAGGCTTCAATGCGATGTAGAGCTGGCCCGTGTTCGATGCCCCGCCACCGCCCGTGGACGCAGTTACATTGGCGACCGCCGGGTCTGCCTCGACGACTTTCACGATCTGCAAAATAGAGTTGTCCATCATCGGAAACGATGCATCCTGCGGACCGCGCACGCTGCCTTGCAGGGCTCCAGTATCCTGCTGCGGGAATAAACCCTTGGGGATGATGAAACCGAGATAGAAATTCAACCCAATCGTCAGCAGCAGAAGAATCAGCATTGGCGCTGGATGCTTCAACACCCAGGCCAGGGATGCGCTGTACTTTGAGACCATCCAGCCAAATCCATTTTCTGAAATCCGATACATTCTGCCGTGCGTGGCCGCCCGCTCATCCTTGAGGATGTAGGCGCACATCATGGGTGTGGTGGTCAGGGAGATGACCATCGACACTACGATGGCCGTCGAGAGCGTGATGGCGAACTCGCGAAAGAGACGGCCGACGATGCCCGCCATCAGGAGGATAGGAATGAAAACAGCGATCAGAGACATGCTGATGGAGAAGATGGTAAAGCCGATCTCCCGCGACCCTTCAAGTGCGGCCTTCATAGGGGACAGGCCTTCTTCACGAAGGCGGGAGATGTTCTCCATGACGACAATCGCGTCGTCGACGACGAAACCTGTAGAAATCGTTAGTGCCATCAGCGAGAGATTGTCGATGCTGAAGCCGAACAGGTACATGACTGCAAAGGTGCCAATAAGCGAAACTGGAACCGCGACGACGGGAATCAATGTGGCTCGCCAGTTGCGCAGAAAGATGAAGACGACAAGAATCACCAGGATGACAGAGAGAACAAGAGTCCCTTCCACATCGCTGACGGATGCGCGGATGGTCGTTGTGCGGTCAAGAACAATGGTGGTCTTTATGCCTTGCGGGATGGAGGCTTGAATGGATGGCAACTCAGCCCGGATACGATCGACGGTGTCGATAATGTTCGCGCCCGGTTGGCGGAAGATGATGACCGTAATCGAGGGAACGCCGTTGAGGTATCCGGCGGCGCGAATGTTCTGCGACGAGTTTGAAACGTCCGCCACATCGGAGAGTCTTACCGCAGCGCCCTGGTTATAGCCCACAATCAACGGTCTGTATTGGTCCGCGTGCGAGATCTGGTCGTTAGTGACGATGTCTTCGGTGGTGAAGCCGTCGGAGAGCTGACCCGCGGGCTCATGTGCATTCTGCTGGGTCAGCACAGACTGCACGTTCGGGATTGTAAGTCCATGGCTGTTGAGCAGCGTGGGATTCACTTCCACGCGCACGGCAGGACCGGCGCCTCCGCCGACCGTTACTTGCCCCACCCCTGCAATCTGAGAGAGCTTCTGCGCAACAACTGAAGAAGCCTCGTCGTAGAGTGTCGGCCTGTCGTACTTATCCGAAGTTAGCCCCAGAATGATGATCGGAGCATCGGCGGGGTTTACTTTGCGATAAGTTGGATTGGCCGGAAGGTTCGCCGGTAGATAAGTGCGAGCGGCGTTGATCGCCGCTTCAACATCTCGTGCCGCGCCGTCTATATCGCGGCTCAGATCGAACTGCAAGGTGATTGAGGTGCTGCCCAGAGAGCTCGATGAGGTCATCTCGGTTACGCCGGCGATATGGCTGAACTGGCGCTCCAGCGGTGTGGCAATTGAGGATGCGGTGATCTCGGGACTGCCACCGGGCAAGCTGGCCGAGACTGAGATCGTAGGGAAGTCAACCTGTGGCAAAGGTGAAACAGGAAGAACGTTGAAGGCGATGACGCCGACGAGCAGGATTCCCGCTGTCAATAGCGTGGTAGCTACGGGCCGGGCGATGAACGGAGCGGAGATGTTCATGCGCCCT
>Ga0182015_10003892_pt1 | contig 16407 bp, 15 predicted proteins | sample 712P3MmetaG_FD_120478 | JGI IMG/M metagenome (GOLD analysis project Ga0182015, IMG submission 120478) | Permafrost microbial communities from Stordalen Mire, Sweden - 712P3M metaG | ecosystem: Environmental > Terrestrial > Soil > Wetlands > Permafrost | place: Sweden: Stordalen | collected... | reverse complement strand
TGGAATGGTCAGTTACGCGGCGGACTGGCTGGACAAACACGACCCCGACCGCGCGGCGCAACGGCTGTGAACATGAACGAAGCCATAACCGGCGGTTTGCCGCGTCCTCCGGATTTTCGGGTGGGTTCTCCGGAATCTCGCGCAGCCGCCCGGGCGAGGGCCGCACGCCGGATAAGAAGTTTCATTCAAGTAAGAATTATTTACGTCGGCCTTCGAGGCAGCGAAGGTCTGCCTCCGCCGGAACGGATCGAGTCGGAAGACAGCGTCACAGAAATTGTCCACGTCGCAGGGAGCGAATGATGAAACGAGGAGATTTCCTGATCGGCTCGCCTGAGTCGCGGGCAGCGGCACGCGCGATGCTTCAAATCGCGCATGAGAGGCCGGCCAACTGTTCAACTTCTCAGCAGATTCGAAGGGAAGGACGAGTCGGCCCTAATAATCGGGCCCTGGCAACCTTCAAATAACGGCGGCTTCTGGCTCGGTATCTACAGGTTCCGCGTGGCTCAAGCAAAGAAGCCATTAATCGTTTCCTCGACGCCACCGGAACATTCGCCAAGTAAATCGCATTACCGGACGTGTCCGATTGCTGCGTTATCAGGCAATAGAGCGTCGCACGGTTGCTCAAATTCGCCGTGCTTGCCCTACCATTTCCACCAGAACTTTTCTGGCTTCCTCCGCACTACTCACCTCGCGCAAGAATGCGATGCGGGCGCTACGCGTGCCATCTTGGGTTTTCAACCGTACGTGAAACCCGAGACGGTCGACCGAAGTCATCGCCGATTCCTGAGACTCGATTCCAGCAGATGCCCGCGCAAGCAGGACTAGCGCATCTCCGTGATCGGTATTCATGTGCTGGATGATGTCGATTGCAGTGTCAGCTAGCGGGTCCGATTTCGCGCCGTAGTATTCCGAGTCAGTGACCCAGCCCATCACGCCGAAGCCACCTACGTAGTAAACGTCCACCACCTGCATCCGGTAAAAGGAAAAGTCGTCAAAGTCCACCCAGTATTTGCTGTTGGCGTGTCGCGCTAGGTATAGTTCCCGTGCTCTGGCCACCTCCGGCACAGGTACCGGCAGAACATTTCCTAGCAAGGTGACCCTAGACGATCCCAAGGGATCGCCGATGGTATCAGGCTGGGTCGCGAGAAGACTGGAACGCGCGTCTGCCTGCACATTTTGAGTGTGCATGGCCATCGTGCTGATGAGGAAGACAGGATTCGCGTGGTCGTCCAAACCATACGGCATCACGGATCCGAAGGGGAACCCCTGCTGTTTACGTGAAACTGTCGAGAGACTCCCAACTCGGCCTAGATACACCAAGGTACGCGCTCGTTCGGCGAACGAAGGCTCAGCGACCGCGGGTTGGTTACTCGCCCCGCCCGAGCCCGCGTGTTTCCCTGCCGTTAATGAAGACATTCCTCTTCTCCCAAATGAACTCGGCACACGATCCAGGGATTTTTTGGTGTCCCTGGCTCCTGGAACACGCTAGCACGCCGCGGCATGACCTGTCTGTTTTAGAGGGAATGTACCGAATGGGCCAGTTTCCGATAAATGCGTTAATCAGGAGTTCGGCGATTAGACTTGACAAGATTCTGTTGTCTCGGTTTATAAGTGAGCCGCGCTGGCCAAAACGATTCGCACGGCGAAGGGAGACGACCCGATGCTGCGTCTGCTTATGTTGGCTTTTGTCTTTGCGTATGTGACTTTGCCGGCGGCCTCGGCTCAAGCGACGGACGCTGGCTATTCCGATGAGTTGTCGCCCTCGCTGGCGGGGAGTGCCAAGGCGATGCACGCGATGATTCGCCGAGATCTAACGGAAGCGGCAGAGAACATGCCTGCGGATGAATACGCCTTTCGACCGACGCCGCAGGTCCGGACCTTCGGTCAGATTATCGGTCACGTGGTCGATGCGAACTTCTTCTTCTGTTCTCAAGCTGCGGGCGAAAAGTCGCCAGCAACCGCTGACTACGAGCAAATCAGTGACAAGGCGGCGCTCGTTAAGGCGTTGAACGATTCGCTCGCCTATTGCGACCGGGTGTACGCAGCGACCACCGATGCTGCCTTCATTCAGCCGATGCAGATCGCGAATGTTGTTGGTACGGGGTCGACCAATACTGTCCGGGGCGCCGTGCTGATGTACAACGTTACCCACAATAACGAGCATTACGGCAACCTCGCCGTTTACATGCGTCTGAAGGCTCATGTTCCGCCCTCAACAGCTCGGGTGCAGCGGCGAAAGAATCAGTGACGCCTGGTGAGTCCCACCAGAACTTGCTGCAAACAACATAGGTCACGTCGATATTCGACGTGACCCATGTTGTCCCGCACAATCTCCGGCCTTGCGCCTTCGCGCAGCATACGGCTGGAATACGGAAGCTCCGAAATACCCTCTACTGCGCCAATCGGCCGGGTCGGAATCTCTGCAAATAGTGGTTGCAAGCATTCGCCGACAAAATGGAATGCGGGTGTGTACGTGCGATTTCTGCCATCGAGGCGCCTATGCGTCCGTCTGCGGGGATCAAAAGATAGGCGTGAATGTCGCCCGCATGCGGCCCGCTGAGCACCGTTGCCATACCCGAGATTTGTCCGCGCTCATTGATATTGCTGGCCGAGATTATGAAGAGGTTGGAATCCGCGGGAATGAGCGCGTTAAGGTCGGTCATCACACCGTCCTGCCAGATGAAGCCGTGGGACCAGTTGAAGTTGGAGTCAAAGCTGTTTCCCACCACTTGGCCCCGATCGTTGATGCCGGTGGCAAAGGCGGCAAAGTCTCCCGGCACAGCGCCGAGGTTTGTGACTGCGCCGTCCGCGCCGTTCTGCCAAACACCGGCATAGAAGGTTGTGTTGTCGGCACTGCCGACTTGCCCGACGATTTGGCCGCGGTTGCTAACGGCGTAGGCGAAATTGGAACCTGTACCTCCGAGATCCTGAAGCACGAAGGCAGTGTTGTCTTTCCACATTACAGCGTGCGTCGCTACGGTGCAGTTTCCCGAGTAGCCTACGGCTTGGCCTCGATCGTTAATCCCGAATGCGAAACCGTCTGGATCGTTGCCCACCAGAGGAAGAGCTTCGGCGTTGCCTCTTTCCCACAACGCCGGCAACGCAATCCGATTGTTCGTTGTGCCGGCTGGGCAGGAGGAGTCCAAAGCACCGTCTTCGGCAAATCCGACGGCTTCTCCGCGGTTATTAATGGCGCTGGCCTGCCCATTATTTCCGCCGAGCGTCGGAAGAGCGCTCATGTGGGCGTCACGCCAAAGAAACGGAACGCACGTAAGGTGTGTGCCGAAGCCGCAAATGTCTTCGCCGTTCGGATCTGGATTAGCTGTTTCGGACTGACCAACGGCTTCACCGCGGTCGTTGATCCCGCCCCAGTTAATCCAACTGTTGCCGTCGGGTTTTCCAAGCGTGCCCAGGTCGATGTTGAATCCGTGGATGCTTATCACCGCGCGGCCCCTTGAAACTGACGTAAACAAACTATTCTCGGGAGGATTCACGGTCCCATCCATGTTCTCCGTCCACCCCTGACTATTGAGGCCCATGGCCATGCTGAAGTTGTCTTTGGTGTTGTTAATGCCCAAATCGGTAATTTTGTAGCTCTGTTGAGCGAAAGCATCACTGAAGCAACCGAGAACAATCACTGCAACCCACGGTATCCAGAAATTCCGCAACCATCTTAGTGCGCTCATCTCTTCTCCTTTTGGTGAGAACAATGTCTTGAGAGCAGAATTGGCTCACAACTCCACAAGTACCTGCTGAGGGACGAAGTGAGGGAGCATATGATGTTCCACGTTCATAACGATTACGTGACACGACAGGCCGAAAACTTCGGAGTTCGAAAACGAGTGGCGGACTAACAAAATCCTGGGACGGTCCCCAAACGGATAGAGCGACTGTTTCTCCCACTTTTCATACCGTTATTATTGACTTTGGGATAATTATAGTTACCATACGTACTGGTTGGTATGTTGGCAGCTCACAAGAATTCGAAACGTAGAGCAACTCGGCTGCGTGATCCTGAGCGTACACGGGAGCGCTTGCTGCAAGCGGCATCTCGCGAGATCTACAGATCGGGTTTCCAGAGTGCAAGCCTAGACACAATTCTGGCCTCTGCTCGCGTCACCAAGGGAGCGCTGTACTACCACTTCAAAAACAAGGATGCCTTGGGATATGCCGTCGTCGAAGAGATCATCTCCCCTGACGTCCGCGGCACATGGGTGCGGCCTTTAGAGAAAGTCAAGGATCCTATCGACGCTTTGATCGGCATTGTTCAAGGTATATCCGTTCGGCCCGAGGTCGTATGCGGCGGCTGTCAACTGAACAATCTGGCGCAGGAAATGTCTCCTCTTGACGCGGGATTCCGGAAGCGACTGGAGATAATCTTCGATGCCTGGCGCGAGACCGTTGCCTCCGTTTTGCGAGAGGGCCAGATCCACGGAAGCGTTCGCCGCGACGTGGAAACCACTGACGCCGCCGGTTTGCTGATTGCGATGGTCGAAGGGTACGGTTCGCTGGCAAAGAACGCTCAGGATCCGAAAGTGATAAAGGCGGGGATCAAAAATATCGTGGCCTGGCTGAGATCTCTGCGCCAGCCGGGCAACCGCAAGCGGATCCGATTGCAGCGGTTCTAGGGAATGGTTCGACACCGGCACATACCAATCGGTTCGTAGGCTCGGCGAGTTCGCACATTCGAAACTTGCAGGCAGGCCGAGGCGGGACCGGACGAGGGACTGATGGAACGGGAAAAACGATCGGATCTGTCCCTCTGGCATATGCCACGAATCGCATTTAAGGCAAAGGGTAGCATCCTACTCTTGGATTTAGCCGACATCGTGGCGGTCCAAGCCGAAGGTAATTACGTTTCGTTGCGGCGCCGAACTAATCCCTATTTGGTGCACGAGTCCCTCTCGTCCGTGGCGGAGAAGCTCAAGCCCTACGGTTTTATTCGCATCCACCGCTCGGTCGTCGTGAATATTTCGGCCGTCGAGGAGATCCAACCTTTACCGACGGGGGGTTACAGGCTGCGTATAAAAGGCGGGAAGGAGTACTTGGTAACACGTACATACAAACATAATCTCAGAGATCTGGCTCAACTGTGGGTCGGCTCAGAGCGGCTTTGCGGCTAACAGACAGCAAGAGTTTTTGCCTCGGTATTCCTCGTAGCATTCCCGTCGTCCGCCTTGCGAAAAGCCAGCCCGTAAACAGCGCGGCAGAATGAATGCGCAGGCAGCAAGTCTTGCTCGGGCCGCTGCCGGGCGGTTGATTAAGTACGTAAATAACGCTTGCCCACGCTGACTCCTGATTAGTCGCGTAACCGTGCATTCAGGGCTAGGTTCCGATTGATGCGTTAATCAGGACTCTGGATTCGCATTCGGGGTTGCCGTATGTTACATGCTACAGCTATCGCATTTAACGGTTTCGCATTACACTGACAGAGTACGAAGATATGAGGTTATCCCTTTTCGGATCGATCGTCGGTGCGGTCCTAATCTTTCTACCCGCTGCGACCGTTCTCGCCTTAACATTCTACGTTTGGAAATCGCGTAAACGGTCGGATTTGTCCGAGAGGCGCGTCAAATCTTCAAATACCGTGACATTACACTTAAGACCACCGAGTCGTTAGGCTTTCCCTTCCAAGATGCACTTCCCGAATTGGTCAGGGCTTTTTTATTCCCCCTAGTTTGTTATGGTCTGGTTCGCTAGCTCTTCTATAAACCCGTCAAAACAAATTCATAAGAATCTGTGACGGACGCAAAGCCGCCCGGCTCAGGCGATTGACTCCCGATTAGCCACGTAACCGGGTCAAGTGAGGCCTGCCCAAAAACCCTCGCTGCCCAGAATCCCTATTCTTTGGGTTCGCGGAATCGTTGTGAATTCGCTTGCCCAAAAGTATCTCGCCCTCGCCTCAGAAAGAACTGTTTCTGGGCAGTCGATGCGAGCGTGATCTTCGCCCTGTTCCATCGTTCCGAATGCTGTCCTGGGACGTCAGTCTAATTCCTTAGTACTTGGGCAGGTCCGAGCGGTTCCACCATCCGCCGCCAAGAGCCTGGAACAGCGCGGCCGTGTCGGTATAACGATTGGCTTGGGCCTGCACGAGGTTGATTACGGCTTCCTGATATGTTTGTTCCGCGTTTAAGAGAGCCAGGTAATTGGCGTAGCCGGTTTCATACTGCTTCTTGGCCAGATCGAGCGTCACACCCGCGGCATCTTTGGCGTCAGCCGCGGCCTTCAGACCGTCGGCGTCCTGCTGGAGCGCGTTCAGCGTGTCAGCGACATTCTGAAACGCGGTCAAAACAGTCCCGCGATATTGCTCGGCGGTCTGATCGTAAGCCGCTCTCGCAGCGCGCTCGCGATGCAGGAGCGTACCGCCGTCAAAGATGGGTTGCGTGACACTTGCGCCCAAATCCCAAAAGCCATTGCCGCCCGCAAACATCCGGCCGAGTGTCACCGCCATGCTGCCGGCATCCGCAGTCAGCGCGAAGCTCGGGAGCCGATTCGCAACAGCAACGCCAATCTGCGCGCTCGCCGAATGCAGGTTCTCCTCGGCCTGGCGCACATCCGGACGCTGCTCGACGAGTTGCGAAGGTAGGCTCACCGGCAGTTCCTGCGGCAGTTGCAGATTCGACAGCTCAAACTTTTCAGGAAGATCCTGGCTGGGGAAGCCGCCCGACAGTACGGCTAGGAGGTCACGTTGTTGAGCCAACTGTTTCAGCAGAGGCGGCAGCGTGGCAGCGATTTGCGCGAGCTGCGATTCCTGCGCCGCCACGTCGAGCCTGCTCACATATCCCGCCGCAAACTGATTGCGCAGAATCTCGAGCATGTCAGTGTTAATGGCGATCATCTGACGAGTCGCTTCAATCTGCCCCCGCAACGACGCTTCTTGTATAGCTCCCGCGGCAACGTTTGCGCTCAGCGTGATGTGCGTCGCGGCCAGAGCGAAGCGCGCCTGCTGTTCTTGCGCCCCCAGTGACTCGACGGTTCGCCGGTTTAGACCGAAAACGTCGGGCACATACGAGACGCTGACTTGCGGCGTGTACAGGCTGTAATTCAACGCGCTGGTGTTGGTCACAGGCGAAAGGTCGCTCGCTGATTTCGCTCGAGTCGCCGAAAAACCGCCGGTTATGCTGGGATAGTAAGCGCCCCGTTGAGCCAGCACATTTTCTCTTGCAACTAATAATACCGCTTGCGCCGCCTTCAGGCCGGGATTGGCTTTGAGTGAGCGCTCGATCAAATCGCTGAGCGGCTTCGAGCGAAACAATGTCCACCACTCTCCGGGAATATCGCTCCCTTCAAGAAGGCGCTGCGCTTCCCCACGGCAGCGTCGGGTGTGCTGCTGGTGGTTGAGATTGGGGTGGGAGTATAACCAGGCACATCTGGAGGGGTGGGCCTCTTGAAGTTGGGCCCAACCGCGCAACCTGAGATGAACAGTGAGACAGACATCGCGATGAAGGGGGCAAGGCGCGATTTGGGAGTGAGTGTCATGTGGCCAATTCCTCAGGGCTTGCGGTTCATACGAGTTCCGTTGATCGCCCCAGTATTCCTGCTTTCTGAAATCGCCGATCCACCGACGACCGCCGGATTGGCACCGCGATGGCGCAGATTGTTGAGAGAGGGCGCGGCGGATCGGGCAACACTTGACGTCTGAACAGGCCGGGCGTCGATAATTTTTTCGTTTTTGACTAACCCACCGTTCGCGACGCCGCCAGATTTGGTCAAACCCGGCTGATGACGTTTCATCGCATTCCCCGACGTGGAATGCTCCCGGCTATTCGGAATTAGCTTAGGGCGATTTGCACTGGTTAGGTTCGCCAGGCTGCGCAGGTGATTCTTGTCAGAAGCGTGGCGTAAGGCTTGTTGTTCGTCAGACGGGCTTTCTTCTTCTTGACGTTTACCGTCGTCACCCTGAGCAGTGCGCTTTGCATCATGAGGATGACCATCGTGCGAACGATTGCTGGCTGTGGTCGGGGAACTTTCGGCCGATGTTTGTTGGGATGGGCTAGCGTAACTTGTCCCAGACATCAATGCGGCACAGGTTATGGTTAGAATCAGGATTGGGAAAAGAAGGTGGGTGACCTTCATAGTAAATCCTCTGAAGGTGGATGTGGGTGATCGTCGCGGCCCAGAAATATCATTCTCAGCGCGGGAACGGCGAGAAGCAGCATGACTGGGCCGAGCAGCATGCCGCCCACTATCACAGTGGCCAGCGGACGCTGCACTTGGCTGCCGATACCCGTGGAAATTGCTGCGGGAAGCAGACCAATGCAGGCTGAAAGCGACGTCATCAACAGTGGGCGCATACGGGTTGAGGCAGCGCGGTACATCGCATCGACCGGCGCCAGACCCTGAGATCTTTCATGGTTGTAAAAAGTAATCATCAGGATGCCGTCCATGACGGAAACACCGAAGAGTGAAACGAAGCCGATGGCGGCGGAGATGCTGAAATTCTGGCCTGAGAGATAGAGCGCGACGATGCCGCCAACCACCGCGTCGGGAATGCCCGCGAGCGCCAGAAGGCAGTCGCGCATGTTATTGAACAAGGTGTAGAGCAAGCCGATAATCAGTACGAGGCTGATTGGTACAATGATCTCCAGGCGTTTCTTGGCTTCCTGCAGGTCTCCGAACTCACCCGCCCAAACCAGGTGGTACCCAGGAGAAAGATTAACGTTCTTCGCGATTCTCTGCTGTGCTTCCTCAACCGTGCCGCCAAGGTCGCGGCCACGGACGCTGAATTTGACCGGGATGAAGCGTTGCACGCTTTCGTGATAAATCCAGGCCGCTCCCGTATCTAACGTGATCGTCGCGAGTTCACTCAGCGGTATATAGGCGTTCGCGCCGGTGCTGGTTGTATAGGCGACTTTGATGTTGCGGATTTTGTTCATGCTGTCGCGGTATCCAGGCGTATAGCGGACGACGAGATCGAACTGTCGGTCGCCCTCCAAGACCTCTGTTGCTACCGCCCCTCCCATAGCCGCCTGGATGATCGTGTTAATGTCACCGGAATTGAGGCCATAGCGCGCGGCCTTAGCACGATCGACCTTGATGTTGAGGTTCGGCTGTCCAAGAACGGGGAAAATGCCAAGGTCGGCGATACCTCGAACCTGATTCATTTCGTCGCGGACTTGCTCAGCTAGCTTCGTCAAAACTTCGAGATTGGGACCGACGATCTTGACTGAATTGACCCCTTTGACACCCGAGATCCCTTCTTCGATGTTGTCCTCAATGTATTGGGAGAAATTGAAGACGACTCCCGGCAACTCATTGTTAAACTCCGTTTGTACCTGCTCGGTTAACTTGTCCTTGGTCAGGCCCCTTGGCCATTCGTCAAACGGCTTCAGCGGAGCGAATAATTCGACATTCGAGAATGGCGAAGCATCGCTGCCGTCGTCTGGCCGGCCATGCTGAGAAACCACGGTGAGGACTTCGGGGTGTCGCAGGAGAATCTCGCGCATTTTTCTCGAGGCCGCCTCGCCGTCTTCGAGCGAAAGCGTGGTCGGCATAGAAGCGCGAATCCAAAAGTTGCCTTCCTCCAAGTGCGGAAGAAACTCGCTGCCCAGCCGCGGCGCTATCAGGAAGAAGGTTCCAAGAGAAAGGGCAAGTTCGAGTCCTACCACGAGAACGCGGTTACTCAGGGCAAAACGCAGCGCGGGATTATAGGCTCGGTGCAGAAAGCGCACGACCAGCGTTTCAGTTTCCTTTACGCGCTCAGGAAGCAGGACGGAAGCGAGCACGGGCGTGACCGTGAACGTTGCAATTAAAGCCCCTGCCAACGCGTAACCGTAGGTGCGCGCCATGGGTCCGAAGATCTGACCCTCGACTCCCTGCATCGTGAAGAGCGGCACAAAACCGGCCACAGTGATGAGCGCCGAGAATAGAACCGCTTTGTCCACCTGCAGTGCGCTGATCAGAATCAGCCGCAAACGATCTGTCCACGTGCTGGGGGTAGCTTCAACTCCTGGGCCTCTGGTCGGGTCGGGCCCCCAATGGCCTTCCGCCAGCCGTTGCAGCAGACTCTGTCTTTCTTCCTGAGTTCGTTGAAAATTCCGGAAGACATTCTCGACCAGGATCACGGCCGAATCTACGATGATGCCGAAGTCCACTGCGCCTACCGACAGCAAATTTGCGCTTTCCCCCATAATCACGAGGAGAATGGTGGCGAAAAACAGCGCGAATGGGATATTCAATCCAACGATGGTCGCGCTGCGAAGGTTGCCGAGGAAAATCCATTGAATCAGAAAGACCAGCACGCATCCGAAGATCAAGTTGTGCAGAACCGTGTGCGTGGTGATGGCGATCAGCGATGAGCGGTCATAATACGGAACAACCTTAACTCCCGGCGGCAGACTCCCGTCATGATTCAAATTCTCGATTTCCGTTTCGACCTTTGGAATCATGTCGCCGGTCGTTTCCGTTCGCCTCATCACCACGATCGATCCCACGACATCATCCTCATGGTCGCGGCCCAGAATGCCGAGTCTTGGCCGGTAGCCGAGCGAGACCTTCCCAACATCCTTTACCAACACGGGCACGCTGTTCTCTTGGGTCAGAACGATATTCTCGATGTCGTCAACCTTGTAGCCGTCTCTCAAATCGTCATTGCCGCCGTCATCGATCAGACCGACGCCCCGGATATTGATGGATTGCTGGCCAAAGCGGATTTCGCGTCCGCCCACGTTGATGTTCGCGTTGCCAAGCGCGTTCAGGATTTGGGGTACGGTGACGCTGTAGGCCTCGAGTTTGTGGCGGTCGACCTCGACCTGGAATTCCTTGGTGGGGCCGCCCCAACTGTTGATGGCGGCGATGCCGGGAATGGTCAATAACCGGCGCGCCACGATCCAGTCCTGAACCGTGCGCAGATTCATGACTCCAAAATGCTCGGGGCCGACGACCTGATAACGATAGATTTCTCCAGTCGAACTGTTCGCTTGGATGTCCGGAACCAGACCACCCGGCAGGTTGACGTTCTGTTGTATCGCGACCGAAGCCTGGGCGTAGGCGAAGTTATAGTCCACCCCATACTTGAAGCTGACGCGAACAAAGGACAGGCCGTAAAACGAAGTGGAGCGGATAACGTCGATGCTCGGCGTGGTGTAGAGCCCAATCTCCGTGGGTCGCGTGTAGTACCGTTCCATCTCCTCGGCAGAGAGGCCCGGCGCCTGCGCAGTAATTTCAAGGATGACGGGAGTTGGGTTCGGATACGCCTCGATGTTGAGCATCTTGAAAGCAATGAACCCAGCGCCGGCAAACAGCAGCAACCCCACCACCACAATCGGCCGGCGGCTCAGACAAAACGCTACCAGAGACTTAAACATAGCTTGTCGCCTTTAATGGAATGGCGGGCATTCGATCTAATCGGTTGGCGGCGCTTCCAGCATATTGCTGAGGAATACCGCACCGTCGCTTACGACCAGTTCTCCCTGATGCAGCCCATCGAGAATCTGGACGTGGCCGTCTGATCGCAAGCCGGTGCGAACGACCCTTTGCACAAAATGGTGGCGATCGGTGGTCACCCACGCCGTCATAGTGCCATCGGCTTCGCGGGCCACTCCGTTAGCTGGTATGGAAACGTTTTCTACCGGGTTGTGAACGCGAATGACGAAGTTAGCGAGCATTCCAGGGCTCAACTCATCTTTGGGGTCCGCAATCTCGGAACGAATTGTTACTCGATGCGTGTTCGGATCAACCGTCGCGTAGATCTTCGAAACCTTGCCTTTGTACACGCGGTCAGGGTAGGCCATCACCTTGACTTGAACCGGCTGGCCCAAGTGAAATAATGAGATCTCGCTCTCGCTCACATCCGCCAGCATCCACTTGATCGACACGTCAGCCACCGAGAAAGGCGCCGGAAGATTTCCCGGCTGCACTAAAAATCCGGGCTGCGCGTTCTTCGATGTGATCCTGCCGGAAATTGGACTGCGCACGACAAGGGCGGGATCGATCTTGCGCGTGGCGATCATTTGATCGATTTCGGTCTCGGTCTTGCCGAAGACGCGGACAGCGTCCCGCGCGGCTTTCAAAACGCCGTCAGCAGTTTGTTGATCCGAAGTCGCTTGTTCCAACTCCCGCTCGGAAACACCGTTCGTTCCATTAAGGTCCTTGGCCCGCGCCAGTTCTTTATTTGTCAGTTCGAAAGTCGCCGCCGCACCGATCAGGTTTGACTCCGCCTGGATGAGGTCGGGGCTTTTAATCGTATAAAGGGGCTGTTCGGTCTGAACCTCGGCGCCAAGTTCCACAAGAGTCTTAATGATGGTTCCCTGGTAATCCGGAAAGACTTGAACTGACAGGTCTTCGTCAAAATCAATGTTGCCGACGGCATCCTTCTCAATGGGAAACAAGTAGCTTCCCACCGGCTCGACCTTGATTGAGTTCAGTTGGCTCGTTGACAGGTCAACGGCCGCGTCGGACGGCGGTGCGCCGGAGTTCGCACCTGACTTCTGGGGCATATTCGCGTTTGTAGCTTGACCGTGACTGCGGACAGATTCGAGAAGTCCCGTCGCGATCACGAACACCGCGGTCGCTGCAAACAGCCCAGCAACTCTCTTGCTGATGTGAACCGGAAATTTCATCGTTTTCGTGCCACCTTCAAGCCTTGTAGGGCGCGGGTGGTTGCGGACGAGATTGCTTCAACTGGATGCCCCCTCAAGTTTCTTCGGACGTGGTGCCCAAGCCATTCTGCGGGCGGGCTGCGGGCATGGGGAATCCCATCTTTTGGGTTCTCGTGCTGTCTTTCGGGCCGGGTCGATCTATCTTCTGGCCTATCCGGCTATCTTTCGGCTATTCGCATCATGCGAGGTAGCCAGCCCGGATGAATTACGGCAATATGCACGCAATCAGCTATGGAACTGTCCTCGATCTATGCGCGCAAGAATCGAACGCCATTTCTGCTCACAGCGGCGCTACTAATTCTGCTCATCGCCGCAATCGATTGGCTGACGAAACCTTACATATCGATTGGGTTTCTGTATTTATTCCCGATCATGTTAATCGCAGGGTTCCTCCCGCGTTGGCAGATCGTCGTGGTCGCGCTCGTCTGCGCGGTTCTCCAGGAATTGTTCAGCGAACTTCCGTCGAGTGAAGCCATTACGCGGCTCCTAATGGCCTCGACTGGTTTCGTCGGAACTGGCCTGTTCGTTTCTGAGATCATCCGGAGCCGCCATCTCGCACTGGAACATCTGGAGGAAGTTGAAACCCACAGTAAGTTGCGACAGGATGCGGAAGAACAACTTCGTATCTTGGTGGATAGCAGCCCCGCGGCGATCGTAACCATCAATTCCTCTGGCCAAATCCTGCTGGCCAACGAAGCCTCACGATATCTCTTAGCGCCGGGAGACAGCGATATTGTGGGCCAATCGATCGCGGAGTTTCTGCCCGCACTGCAGAGTGCAGTGCAGACGCAGCAGTCGAAGCAATTCCGTACTGAACTTCGATGCCGCGGCAAACGAAGAGGCGGAGAAGCGTTCCTCGCGGCAGTCTGGTTCTCCAATTACACGACGAGCCAAGGGCCCAGGTTGGCGGCGATTATCGTCGATCTTTCCGAGGACTTACGCGATCGTGAGGATCTGAGTCTCGATTACTTGTTGAAGAACACTAGGATTTTGATGGGGGCTGTCGGGCACGAAATTCGCAATGTCTGCGGAGCGGTTTTAGTCGTGCATAAGAACCTGTCTCGCCTTCCATCGTTGCAAGACAATGAAGATTTTCGCGCGCTGGGCACCTTACTGAAAGGTTTGGAAAAGCTGTCCGAGATGGAACTGCTGCCGTCACCGGGGAATAGCTTGGCGTCGATTGAACTCACAAGCTTGCTCGACGAGTTGCGCGTTGTCATTGAACCATCCTATCGCGAGGTGGGAGCCCAGATTGTTTGGCGCGTGCAAGACGATCTTCCCTTGGTCAGCGGGGACCGCTATGGGTTGCAACAAGTCTTCCTCAATCTCGTCCGCAATAGCCAACGTGCGATGGAAGCGACGATAAAGAAGCAGCTCACGATCAGCAGTGACTTGCAACCGAACTCAGTTGTCATTCGTTTTGAAGACACAGGTGTCGGAATCTCATCGCCCGACGAGCTATTTAAGCCCTTTCAGCAAGGAGCCAATGCGACCGGTTTGGGCCTTTACGTGTCTCGCGCAATCCTGGGAAGCTTTGGCGGGGAGCTAAGATTTGAGCCGCGTAACGAAGGCTGCTGTTTTGCGGTCAGATTGCCCGCAGTGCGTTACGAGGATGACAGCAACGGTGAGTAAAACTTCGACAAAGAATATCCGCTTATTGCTCATCGATGATCACGTTTTGTTTCGCGAGAGTGTCTCTCGGTTGCTTCGGGCCGAGCCAGGATTTGGAGTGGTCGCTGATTGTGGCTCCGGTGCTGAGGGAATTCGCATTGTAAAATCACGTGAAATCGACATCGTGCTGCTCGATCTCGACCTCGGCCAGGAGAGAGGAGCAGATTTTATCGAGAGCCTGCGCATCGAGCGATACAAAGGCAAAGTACTACTTGTAACCGCAGGCATAAACGACACTGAACTGCCAGGGCTGATTCGGAAAGGAATCTCCGGGATCTTCTTGAAACACGGCTCTCCTGCGCTTTTGGTTCAAGGAATTCGCGAAACGATGGCGGGTAGAGCTCTGCTCGAGCCGGATTTGCTTCGTCGAGCTTTCGAAGGCGCGGAGGATCACGGCCCGCCACAGCGTCGCGCTCGACTCACAGAGCGGGAGAGACGAGTGCTTTCGTTCATCTTTGAAGGCCTGGCTAACAAGTCGATTGCCGATCGGCTAGAGATTTCGGAGAGCGCAATTAAAGCGTGTTTGCAGCAACTATTCACGAAGACTGGAGTAAGAACACGTAGCCAACTGGTTCGCATCGCATTAGAGCAGTATCGAGACCAGTTGTAACGTGAGAGCTGAAGAGACCTAAGACTACAGTTTGTCTAGACCCCGGTCGTAGACCCTCCCCAATTACAACTCCACCGCAATTCGTCATGTAGCCGAAAGATAGCCTCCCACCGTCGAAGGATAGCCATGTAGAGCGAAAGATAGGATTTTCGCGTAATTCCAAGGGCCGCATAATCCGCGCTGAGATTTTCATCAAATCTGAAATGGGTTTGGACGACTAGACAGTGCGGCGTGGTCTCGCAACTCGGCGACCCAGTCGAATTCGACATTCGCCGCCGAATAAAAGCGTTTGACTTTTTCCGATGTCAACGATGTCGTTCCGACAGCTGAGTGCAACGACGTCTTGTGTTCCTTGGGACCAACTCTCCCGCATTGGCGACTGGCTTGTCGTTGTATTTGGAATGATCCTCTGGATCTCCTACCTCGTTAGCTTGGCCTGTTTGGGAATGCACGCAGTTCTCACTCGGCGTGACAAAGGGAAGAAGCACAAGGGCAGCAGACACGCGAAACAGACGTCTAGAGGCGGTAAGAACTGAAGCAGTTTGAAAAGGTAAAACGAAGTGTCATCTAACCTTGCCCTTCTGGGCGGTGGCGTTCTTATATTTTTTTTGCTGTTCTTCATGGTGGCGGACTATGGCTGGGAAAGAAGGAAACGTCGTGGTCTGGATGCTCAGGTCCGGCCCGGTAAGTTCATCTTGCGATCCGAGCGCGCGGAGTACGAGTGGTACTCCCGGACTCGTTACGCGCTGATCATTCTGCTGACCTGCTTAAATTCTGCAGCAGTAGCCAATTCTAATCCTACAAGCAACGAAAGTCTTATGTCGCCAGAGCGTGTGGTCGTGGCGTTTTCCGCTGTGATCTTGATCTCAATCGCTCTGGGGGCAATTGACGGCTATTGGGATCGAAAGCGTCAGCGCGGATTAACTGGGCGACATGGCGCTTTATTCTGGTCGCACTATTGGCTCAGATACCCGGTTCTGATTCTGGCCACGATAGCTGCGACCAAGCGAGTGCTGCAAGCATAAGTGAATCGTGCCCGCAGTATTCTTCCGTCAGCGATGGGCCGCCTTCGCGATTCGCGGGGCAGCCAGAGCAACTTATTGAATTAGGCCTTTTTTGAAACCTGAGCGTTGATTTTGCCGCCGCTGGTCCGCGCCTATAAAACCCGCGGATTGTTCAGAACCACTGATCGTCTCCTCTCTCATACGTAAAAGGAGTATCGAGCCATGTGTCGCCGCGCTGAAGCGTGCGACTAACATGTGTTTGTGAGTAGGGGAACTAGCCAATTTGAGCCCCGACGTGTCAATCACTTACGGGCCACATTCAGGAGGTTTATTGGAGCAACTGTTGGAAGGTACCGGCAGTTAGTAGGTGCCAACAGCCCGCCGAAATGAGTCGATGCGCCTGATCGGACCGGCTTTTTTATACCAACTCTAGGGTGAGTTTTCGGCTGCTTGCACCCCAAGGAAATCGCGGCTAGCCGCGATTTCCTTGGCGAATTCGTTAGGCGTCCGCTCCCCGAGAGAT
>Ga0182015_10003891_pt1 | contig 16412 bp, 19 predicted proteins | sample 712P3MmetaG_FD_120478 | JGI IMG/M metagenome (GOLD analysis project Ga0182015, IMG submission 120478) | Permafrost microbial communities from Stordalen Mire, Sweden - 712P3M metaG | ecosystem: Environmental > Terrestrial > Soil > Wetlands > Permafrost | place: Sweden: Stordalen | collected... | reverse complement strand
GAGGCGGAGCGCGGCGTCTGGTGGCGGAGGGCAGGATCGAACTGCCGACCTACGGGTTATGAATCCGTTGCTCTAACCATCTGAGCTACTCCGCCTAAAAAAAGGGGGGGGGCAGACGGGGGGTCCGTCTGCCCAGGACGGGGCGCAGGGCGGTGCGCCCGCACATCCCTATCTAGATGATACGAGTGTCGGGTGGGAAGGTCAACGGTTGTGCGAGGGGATTGGGGTGGGGGATTGCTCAAGGTGAGTCCGCGTGGGCGCGAATGAGTTTGGTGTCTGGGCTGAGGTAAACTCGCCAGCATGAGCCTGATGCGGATTGCCGGGGTGATTCCGGCGCGGCTGAGTTCGACGCGATTGAGCCGGAAGGTTTTGCGGGAGATTGCCGGGCGGCCGATGGTGGAGTGGGTGTGGCGGGCTGCGACGGCAAGCGGGCTGATGGATCCGGTGGTGGTGGCGACGGACTCAGCGGAGGTGGCGGAGGTTTGCCGGGAGCGGGGGATTCCTGTGGCGATGACTTCTGTCGAGTGCCCGAGTGGGTCAGATCGGGTGCGGGAGGTGGCGCGGACGCTGGACGCGGATGTGTATGTGAACATTCAGGGGGATGAGCCGACGCTGACGGCGGAGTTTTTTCCGCCGCTGTTGAAGTTGTTTGAGCGGCCCGAGGTTGAAGTGGCAACGCTGGCGGTCGAGTGCAAGCGAGAGGAGTGGGGGAATCCGAATGCTGTGAAGGTGGTGACGGCGCTGGATGGGCGAGCGCTGTATTTTTCGCGGTCGACGATTCCGTTTGATCGGGATGGGGTTGGGGGCGGGGTTGCGGCCGGGGCTGGTGGCGGGGCCGATTCTGGGTTTGGGGGGTATCGGAAGCATTTGGGGATTTATGCGTATCGGAAGGCGGCGCTGGAGAGGTTTGCGGCGCTGCCGCCGTCGCCGCTGGAGAAGGTTGAAAGGCTGGAGCAGTTGAGGCTTCTGGAGAATGGGATTGCGGTGTATGTGGCGGAGGCGCCGCGGGACACGATTGGGGTGGATACGGAGGGGGACATGCAGCGCGCAGAGGCCGTTCTTAATGGCCGCGAACAAATCTGAATTGCGAGCAAGAATCGGAGTGCGGGTGGAGTGAGGATGGGCGACGATAGTTTCTATGAACACGACAATGGTTTCGATGAGCAGTGGAGTGTGGTTGGCGATGAAGCAGGATGCTGGAAGGTTTAATGCGGGAGCGTGTGAGGCTGTAGCGGAGCAGGCGGAAGCGATTGATGCGGAGACGGCGTGGACGCAGCTTGTGGCACGGGACAAGGCGGCGCGGTTTTTGTATGCGGTGGCGACGACGGGGGTGTTTTGCCGCGTGGGTTGCGGGAGCAGGCCGCCGAGGCGGGAGAATGTGCGGTTCTTTGGGTCGGCGGAGGAGGCACGGGCGGCGGGGTTTCGGGCCTGCAAGCGCTGCAAGCCGACCGCGATACAGCGAGGCCGTTCGGGCGTTGCGGATGGCGCAATTGCGTGGAGCCTCCCTTTGGACGGGATTCGCAGACACATCGAGCGGAACATTGACCGCGCGGTTCCGCTGGCTGAGTTGGGGAGGGTGGCGGGGCTGAGCCCTTTCACGGTGCAGAGGATGTTCAAGAGAGAGATGGGCGTGAGTCCGCTCGGCTACCAGAGGGCGCTGCGGGCGGCGAGTTTGCGTGGGGCGCTGAAGGAGGGTGCGAGCGTGACGGATGCGATTTATAACGCGGGATTTGGTTCGTCGAGCCGCGCATATGAGAGCGCGCAACTGGGCATGACGCCCGCGCGGTTTGCGGCGGGGGGTAAGGGCGAGAAGATCGGGTTTACGACGGCGCGGACGCCGTTTGGCTGGATGGTGGTGGGGGCGACGGATCGTGGATTGTGCTGGCTGGCGCTGGGGGCGACATCGGCGGAGGCTGAGGGGAGTTTGCGCGAGGAGTTTCCGCTGGCTACGGTGCGGCGGGATGGTTCACTGTCGACGCTTGTGGATGCGGCGCTGGTGAGTGTGCGGGAAGGGACGGACTTGGGGCGGAGTCGGCTGGAGGGGCTCGATTTGCGGGGGACGGTATTTCAGTTGCGGGTGTGGGAGGCGCTGCGGCGAATTCCGCGGGGCGAGACGCGGAGCTATAGCGAGTTGGCGCGGGAGATGGGGGAGCCAAAGGCGACGCGGGCAGTGGCTCGGGCTTGCGCGGTGAATCGGGTGGCGGTGGTGGTGCCCTGCCATCGGGTGGTGGGGGCAAACGGAAGCTTGACCGGATATCGGTGGGGGGTGGAGCGGAAGAAAGCGCTGCTGGAGGCGGAGAGGCGCGCCTGATGGGGGTGGTGGGATCCCAGGTCTCAGAAGCGAGGGACCTTTCGAATTCGTCCAGAGCAGGCACTGGGGCGACCGGCTGAACGGATGAGAATCAGCCGACGAACCCGCGGCTAAAGCCGGTCTCTATTTGAGGTGGGGTTTCCGGGGCCTGAAGGCCCCGGCTCCTTCCGGTTGATGGGGTTTCCGGGGTCTGAAGAGGTTTCGGAAGAGGTGGTTTTCGCGGAGGGTTTTCGTGAAAGCGAGAGTAGCGGGGGCTGAAGCCCCGATGATTTGAATAGCGTTATATGGCCCGGCTAAAGCCGTGCCGTTGTTACAGAGCTTCGTAACGGAGTTTTTCTGAAGCCTGTGAAGGCCCCGGCTCCCTCCGGTTGTGGAAGACGCGGGCCGGAGGGTCTCAGGCTTGTCCCACCCTAGCCACAGAAACAAGGACGTGGCGAGGATGGGGCACCCTGTCTTGCGAGTCGATCCCACCCTTGCGATGAGAGACAAAAACATCGCAAGGATGGGGCACCCTGTCTTGGGAGTCGATCCCGCCCTTGCGATGAGAGACAAAAACATCGCAAGGATGGGGCACCCGCAATTAATTTAGTCGACAGATGCGGCGGGTTAGACGCGGTTGCCGCCGGCGGCGTGGATGGTTTGGCCGCTGAGCCAGCCGGAGTCGGTGGAGGCGAGGAAGGCGACGGCTGTGGCGACGTCCTGGGGCTGACCGATGCGGCCGAGCGGGGTTTCGACAACGACCTGCTTCTCGAAGTCGCTGCCGATGAAGCCAGCGGCGTGTACGCCTTCGGTTTCGATCATGCCGGGGTTGATGGAGTTGACGCGAATCTGGCGGGGGCCGAGTTCCTTGGAGAGGGCGACGGTGATGGAATCGACCGCGCCCTTGGTGGCGCTGTAGACGGAGGCGGAGCCGATGCCACCGGCCGCGACGGAGCTGATGTTGACGATGCTGCCGCCAGCGGGGTCGAAGTGCTGGAGTGCGGCCTGGGTGGTGAGCAGGAGGCCGAGGACGTTGAGGTCGAACTGCTTATGGAAGTGCTCGGGCGTAACGGCTTCGATGGGGCTGAACTCATAGACACCGGCGTTGTTGACGAGAATGCCGATGGGGCCGAGCTTGGTAACGACGGTTTGAATGAGGGGGCCGATGGAGTCGGGATCGGCGACGTTGGCCTGGACAGCGATGGCCTTTCCGCCGGCGGCCTGGATTTCAGCGACGAGCTTTTCAGCGGCGGCTTTGCTGCCGGAGTAGTTGACGGCGACGGCTGCGCCACGGGCGGCGAGCTCACGCGCGATGGCGGCGCCGATGCCCTTGGATGCTCCGGTAACCAATGCGACTTTACCTTGAAGGTTTTTCATTGTTTTGCTCCTTTGATTGAAATGCCGGGGGTTGGAAATGCCGCGAATCGGAACGCCGGATGGTTCGAACATCAATTCGACGTTTCGACAACTATCGAATTGATGGAGCGGCCGGGAAAAGGATTCAGGAGAAGAGTGGAAATCTTTTTTGGGGAGGTTCCGCCAGCGGTTGCGGTTGGGCCGCAATAGGCGGGGGTGAGAGCGGCGAGGGATGCGAGGAGGGCCGACCAGACTTCGGGATTGAGCGAGAGGTAGACGAATTTGCCCTGACGCTGGGCGTGGATGAGGCCGGCGGTTTCAAGCTCCTTGATGTGGTGAGAGAGCGTGGCGGGCGCAATGGCGAGGGCGGCGAGGGCTTCAGCGCAGCCGAGAGGACAGGAGGCTTTGGCGATCTTCTCGAGGAGCCGAAAGCGCTTGGGGTCGGCGAGGGCTTTGAGGATCTGGGTCTGGCGAGGCCGCGAGAGCTTTTTACTGGTCTTGGTGGGCGGGGAACTTTTGGAGACGGCCATGGGGTCCGATCTTTGCGGTACGAGTTGGAGATGATTTTAAACCGGGCTCGGATGCAGGGGGGGCTGTTGGATCGATTCAACCCTAGCGACAAAGACAAAGACGTCGCGACGGTGGGGCACTCAGACTTATTGATTCCCACCCTATCCGCAAAATTCGCGGATAGGATGGGGCACCCATTTTTGATATTCATCGGCTCGTGAGGGCTTTGACTATACTTCCGGCATGATTCGAATTGGGTCGCACCCGGTATGGCACCCGGTGCTGGAGACGCTGGCGTATGCGGCGGGGTACGCGGTGTTCAAGTTTCAGCGCGCGCGGCAGGGCGATGTTGTGGATGAGCCGCAGCGGTGGACGGTGCTGGCGGGCGCGGCGGTTGGGGCGCTGTTGGGGAGCCGGTTGCTGGGCATCGCGGAGCAGTGGCCTACGGTGGAGGCGGCGTGGCATGCGGGGCGGCTGATGGCGCTGCTGTTTTCGCCGGGCGGCAAGACGATTGTGGGTGGACTGCTGGGTGGATGGCTGGGCGTTGAACTGGTGAAGAGGCTGAGCGGGATCCGGCGGCGGACGGGCGACTTGTTTGCGCTGCCGCTGTGCGTGGGCATCGCGGTGGGGCGCGTGGGGTGCCTGATTGCGGGGCTGGCGGACGATACCTATGGGAAGCCGACGAGTCTGCCGTGGGCGGTGGACCTGGGGGATGGGATTGGGCGGCATCCGGTGCAGGTGTATGAGATTTTTTTCCTGGCATTGGTGGGGATTGTAGTGAGCCTGAAGTGGCGACTGCCGGAGGGGGCGCGGTTCAGGATTTTTCTGGGGAGTTATCTGGCGTGGAGGGTGGCGATTGATTTTCTGAAGCCGCAGCCGCTGGTGGCGGGGATGAATGTGATTCAGTGGGCCGCGCTGGGTGGAATTTTTTTGCTGGTTTTGGATTGGATGGTTGGGCGGAGGGAGCAGCATGAGGCTGTTCGGGCATGAGTTCGGGAGGCGAGCAAAGACGCTGGTGATTCTGGCGGCCGTGCTGCTGGTTTCAGCGGGACTTTGCGGGCTGCAATTACGTGATGCAAACTCGACTCACTTGATTGCCGATGCGATTGAGATCCCGCTCGGCGTTGTTGAACTTGTCGTCATGTTTGCGTCGTCGGTTGGGATTGTGGTGGTGTCGATCGCGTGGGGCGCGGAGGCCCTTTATCAGCGATACGGGAAGGCGCCGAAGGATGAGGTGCAGAAGTTGGTCGAGGGCAAAGACGATGGGGAGCGGAAAGATCCACGGTAGACTGGGAGCCTGTCTGCGAAAGGGGCGAGTATGAGCGGATCGGGAGGGAAAGGGTTTCCGTTTGCGAAGATCGTGGTGGTGCTGGCGATCGCTTTTGGGGTTGGGGTGGGCTTGTGCGGGCTGAGTTTTGTGGCGGCGTCGAATGGGTTCAAGAGCCACGAGGAGTTTGGGGTCGATTCGCTGGGGATTGCCGCCATCTCGGTGATGGTGATGGTTGGGTCGGCGGCGGGACTGGTGTTGGCGGCGGTGGCGTGGGGGCTGGCGGCGATCGTTGGAATGGCGCAGGGAAAGGACGAGCAGCAAACGCTGGCGGGCAACGAAGAGAAGGACGAGCAGCAGACGCTGCCTGGCAAAAAGGATGATGAGCAGAAGCCGCAGTGAGATGGACCGCTCGATTAGGACAGTTGTAAAAGTGTCACAGACGACGTAAATCTCTCGGCGGGGGAGCCTAGGATGTGGCAATGGTTGCAAAGAAGCTGCTGACGCTGGCTTGTGCGGTGGGGATTCTGGCGTGCGGTGCGTGCTTTTTGCCGCCGTCGCCGGAGCCGAAGCCGCAGCCTCCACCACAGGTGCGGATTGATCTCACAGGGATCAGGATGATTCGTGTGGAGGTTGTGAACAGTTCGGGGACGCATCATCTGAATGGGGCCGATTTGGCTAGCGAGGTGGCAGGGGCAATCACAGCGCGGTTTGGGGCGCGAACAGGGAGGCCGGAATTGCGGGCATCTACCGGCGACGGGCAGGGAGTTGAGGACGCGGTGTTCAAGATTACGATTTTGAGCGAATCACTCGTCGAGGAAGCGCCTTCGGCGGCGCGGGTGAGTGGGCCGTTTCTGATTGGTGATTCGGCAACACTGACGAGAAGAGATGGAGTGGTGCTGTGGCAGGAGACGAACGCGACAAATCGCATTTACATTCCGATTCCGCCGAGTGACGCGGGCGAGATGTGGAAGGATCTGCTGGTCGAAAAAAAGCTGGAAACTGTGTTGGCGAACCATTTGGTTTTAAGGATGGTCTTTTCGCGATAAGTGAGCGGGAGGGTGGAGTGAGCGAAGAAAGGTCGATGTGAGCTTTAGCAGTTGGTGGAAGCGTAGGAGCGGCGGGGCCAAGACGGTGGTGGTGCTGGCTGTGCTGCTGATTTTGCAAATAGGACTTTGCTTCTCAACTGACTCAACTGTGTTGCCTGCCTATGTGGCGATCTTCGGTCATGGCTCGGAATCAGAGCTTGGGCTAAGTCTGGTGGTCTTTCAGGCGATTCTGTGTGCAGTGACGATTGTGGCGCTATTGATTGCTGCGATTGCGGTTGGGGCCGGCGGAGGCTTTGCCGCAAAGGGCGATTCGAAGGGAGATTCAGATGACTGAGAAACTGCGGCCTTATCTGTTTTACGACGTGGCGATTTCGATTTGCTCGATCTGTTACAAGCGGGTGGACGCGAAGATTGTGTTTGAAGACGGAAAGGTGTGGATGCTGAAGCGCTGCCCGCAGCATGGGCACGCGCGGGTGCTGGTGGCGGACGACGTGGATTACTACCGGCGGTCGCGCGAGGTGTTTATCAAGACGCCGGAGCAGCCGATGGTTTACAACACGCCGGTGAAGTATGGGTGCCCGTACGACTGCGGGCTGTGCCCGGACCACGAGCAGCATAGTTGCCTTACGCTGGTGGAGATTTGCGATGCATGCAATCTGACGTGCCCGATTTGCTACGCGGGTAGCGGGCAGCACAGGACGGAGTTCAGGACGCTGGAACAGATTGAGGCGATGCTGGACTGCGTGGTGCGCAACGAGAAGGAGCCGGACGTGGTGCAAATTTCGGGCGGGGAGCCGACGCTGCATCCGGATTTCTTTCGCGTGCTGGATATGTGCAAGGAACGGCCGATCCGGCACCTGATGGTGAACACGAACGGGATCAGGATTGCGCAGGACGAGGAGTTTGCCAAGCGGCTGGCGGAGTATATGCCGCAGTTTGAAATTTATCTGCAGTTTGACTCGCTGCAACGGGAGCCGCTGATGCAGTTGCGGGGCGCGGACTTGAGGCACATTCGCGAGAAGGCGCTGGAACGGCTGAACAAGCTGGGGATTTCGACGACGCTGGTGGTGACGGTGGAGCGGGGCGTGAACGACGGCGAGCTGGGCGCGATTGTGGACTATGCGCTGAAGCAGCCGGCGGTGCGCGGAGTGACGTTTCAACCGGTGCAGCAGGCGGGGCGGGTGCAGGGGTTCGACTCGGCGCAGCACAGGCTGACGCTGACGGAGGTAAGGCGGAGGATATTGGAGCAGACGGATGTGTTCAGGCCGGAGGATTTGATTCCGGTGCCGTGCCATCCGGATGCGCTGGCGATGGCGTATGCGCTGAAGATGGGCGGGAAGACGGTTCCGCTGACGGGGATGGTGCCGCCGGAGGTGCTGATTGACGGGGCCAAGAACACGATTGTTTATGAGCAGGAGCCGGGGCTGCGGGATCACCTGTTCAAGCTGTTCGCGACGAACCATTCGCCGAGCTCGCAGGCTTCGACGCTGAAGGAGTTGCTGTGCTGCCTGCCGAAGGTGCTGATGCCGAAGGAACTGGGATACAAGAATCTGTTTCGCATTTTGATTGTGCAGTTCATCGATGCGGAGGCGTTTGATGTGCGCAGCGTGAAAAAGAGCTGCATACACATCGCGCATCCGGATGGGAAGCGGCTGATTCCGTTTGACACGTTCAACATGTTTTATCGCGGGGAGCTGGAGACGACGCGGCTGGCGGGGTTAAGGCGGGAGGAGATGGCGGCGGTGTAGGGCGGGGTCTCCCAGGTCCCCAAATGCGAGGGACCTGGGGCACCCGGGACTCGACGGCGGAGCCACCGGGGTTGTCCTGGGCGATTGAACGCAGCTTTTCCAGAATCAACTAGATCGTGCCGTTTCCCGGTGATATCTTTGCAGGGCAACTTCCCCTTACCAGATATTGCGTACGGAGCGTTCGATGACTCGTTTTCTCGCTATTTGTCTGTGCTTTGTTGCGTTCGCGTCTTCGCCGAGTTCGAGCCTGGCGGTTGACCGAATCGTTTTCGACCGCCTTGGACCGACTGAGGCAACACTTTATATTTCGAACGCCGATGGGACGGCAGAGCGGGCGCTCACGCAGCCGGGATCGCTGGACTACAACCCTTCGTGGTCGCAGAAGGGCGATTGGATTGTGTTCACATCGGAGCGTGCCGGATCGGCCGATCTGTTCCGCATTCATCCGGACGGAACGGGCCTGGAACGGTTGACTGACGACCCTGCATACGACGATCAGGCGGCGTTTTCTCCCGATGGGAAGCGGATTGTTTTTGTTTCGACGCGTGCGGGCGGAAGAGCGAACCTTTGGATTCTAGGCGCGGCCAGCCACAAGGCCACGGCGCTGACTTCGGGAAACGGCGGAGATTTTCGGCCTTCGTGGTCACCTGATGGGGCATGGATTGCATTCTCATCGGATCGCGATAGCGACTTTCGCCCCGGCAAGGGCCGATGGGAACGGCTACACCTGGCGGACATCTATTTGATTCATTCCGATGGCACGGGGCTGAAACGCATCTCGCAGCATGGGGGCTTTTGCGGCGGTCCGAAGTGGACGGCGGACAGCAAGGCTATCGTCACGTATTGCATGACGGCGCAGGACACGCTGACCTATCGATTTGGGTCGGAAGACGGCGACAACCAGATCATGAAGATCAATATTGAGAGTGGCGAAACGACGGCGGTAGGGGCTGGGCCGGGCGTGAAGCTTCTGCCAACGGTGCTGGCGTCGGGCGAGGTCGGCTATCTTCGGCGCGACAAAACGGAAGCCGGAGTTTTTTATGGAAGCGGCAGGCCGGGGCCGAAGGGAAGGGATATCCGGACTCCGTCGTGGTCTCCTGATGGCGCACAGGTCGTGTATAGCCGTTTTGTTTCCAAGCGTCCTACCGAACCGGTGAAGGTATGGAGCAAGGACCCAAGGTTCGACCTTTACGCCACTGCGTGGCTGCCTGCATACGATCCCAGCGGAGAGCACCTGGCGATAACGAAGATGAGCGCGGACGGCAAGACGACCGACCTTCTGGTTGTGGATGAGGGAAAGCCGGGGCGATCGATTCTGAAACAACCGGGATTGATTCTGGGGCCATCGTGGTCGCCGGATGGGAAGCAGATTGTGGCCGGCGTGGGTGCTTTTACGGCGTTCCTTGACTTCAACGCCGGAAGCAAGAGGCCGGTCGATCCTGTGAATGGGGGCGCGCAGGTGGGAATTGTGAACGCGGATGGCTCGGGGTTTCATCTGGTTACATCGGGGAACAGCAACAATGCATTTGCGTCGTTTGGGCCGGATGGGAGGCACATTGTCTATCGCACGACCGGGCCCGACGCCGACGGGTTGCGCATTATGGATCTGAATGACAAGACGGTGAAGGTGCTGACGAATGAGTGGGACAATTTTCCGGTGTGGTCGCCGCGCGGAGACCTTATCGCTTTTGTCCGCAGGGAGGGGGTGGATTTTCATGTGTATACGATTCATCCGGATGGGACGGGCTTGAAGCAGTTGACCGACACTAAGGGAAACGATGCGCACCTGGCATGGTCGCCTGACGGAGAGCGAATTTTGTTTTGCAGCAGCCGGATGGGGTTCAAGGACGAAGCGGTGCTGGTGGGCGCGCCGCAACCGTATGGCAAGGTCTTTGTGATGCGCTATGACGGGACAGAGGTGGAACAGATCACGGATAACCAGTGGGAAGAAGGCGGGCCGGCGTGGCAGCCGCATGGGGTGGTAGCGGGGGCTAAGGCGGCTTCGGGGCAGTAGGGTTGGCTGCTCTGCTCCTTGATCTCGACTGTTATTTGGGCATCAGCCTGTTCGCTCACATGGCGGGGTTTAAAATTGCGCCATGTCTGAGGCGGATAAAGCCAAAATACGGCACAAGATCGCGCAAGCAGTCGAGAAGGCCTTGAGGAAGAGGTCGGGGGCGCCGAATACCGGAGCTCCGCCGGGCGAACCTAGCGGAGCAGCGCAATATGTCGCAGACAGCGCGAGATTTGCAGGGCTTATGGCTTCTACAGCCTTTGCTCAGTCGTTTTCCGGTGGCAAGCCGCATCCCATCGGCATCGTTTTGGGCATATTTGCCGCTTGTTTTTTCGCCTGCTATTTTTTTAAGGAACTGGCCAGAAGAAGGGGAATCCCGGGATGGTCGGCAAGTGTAATGGCTGCACTGGCGGTAGTTTTGTTGGGTGGCTATAGTTGGTGGCTCTTCCAGCCGCCCGTGGTCAAGGTAATTTTCAAACCTTCCCCTATTGGCACTCCCGCTATTGGTCCGTGGAGAAGATACCGCATCCAGTTAGCTATAACAAAGTTCAGGAATTACCTTTCTGATGACGTTGGATTCCAGGTTCCCAATTCTGTTCCGCCTATTGGGATTGGTAAAGGGTCCGGCGTTTTTGGTCAATATTCGATCAGCATCAGTTCGGATTACATTTCGGACGACAGGGAAGTTGTGGCTCAATACTCCGCCAGTGTTTTTGCTGAGCTCTTTCCTATCCGCGGCTTTTCGACTGCAGTCTTCGGTAAGGCGACATTAGCACAGCTATATTCGAGCTATTTCACTGACAGCTATTTCGGATCGATTGGGTCGTATAATCCGCCCCTTATGCAAGCCCTTTGGGAAATGAGAAGCAGCAAGCTGTTAGGGCCGACCTTTGTCGATCATTCCTTGCTCGCTGCATTGAACCCACTGCAGGCCGATAAAGGACAACCATGTCCACCCGGTACGCCAATTTGTGAGGCGGAGGATTTCGACAAGAACTTTGTGGATGCCTTCTTAAGCGGCGAGGTTTCGATGCTGTTCGATTTTGCGGGGGAGGCGGACCCGAGGGAAGCGCTGGTTAATGACATTTTCCGGAGGCACGGCATAGTTGTCAGATAAGGGCGTAGGGACTAGAGACATAGGGATTGGTTGTTGGCCAGGCTGAGGCCGTGTCCTTGTTACTGAACAGTGCGGGTCCCGTCGATCAACATATCTGGTTCCCCTCACCCTCTTCATTTTGATTTGTTGGCGACGGCGAGGAGGGTTTGGAAGTGGGGGGGATCTTGTTCTTTGTGGGGGATGGAGGTTTGGATGTTTTGGAAGCCGGAGTGTTGGAGCATGGATTCGAGGTCGGACTCGGAGAAGCCTAGCCACTCGTCGGCGTAGAGCTCGCGGGCTTCTTCGAAGCGATGCTTGACGAGGTCGAGGATGACGATGCGGCCGCCGGGGTGGAGGATGCGGTGGGCCTCGGTGAGGGCGCGGGCGGGGTGGAGGGCGTGGTGGAGGGACTGCGAGAAGAAGGCGAGATCGACGGTGGAGGAGTCGATGGGGATCTCTTCCATGTCGCCGAGGCGGTATTCGACGTTGAGGATGCCGGCGCGGAGGGCCTGGTCGCGGGCGACTTCGATCATCTTGGCGGAGGTGTCGACGGCGATGACGCGTTTGGCGTTCTGGGCGAGGAGGAGCGAGGACGCGCCCTCGCCGGCACCGAGGTCGGCGATGACCATGGGGGGCATGAGGCGGAGAAGGACTTCGGCGAGGGACTTCCAGGATTTGCCGGGGACGTAGTCCTTGCCGAGTCGGCCGGCGACGGAGTCGAAGAAGGTGCGCATTTTGTCCTGGCGTTTGCGGAGGACGAGGCGCATGGCGGCTTGGTCGGGTTCAGCTTCGGGGATTTCGGACTGGGCCTGGGCGAGAATCTGAGCGAGAGGGCTGGCGGCGGGGCTGCCGTCGGCTGGGCTGAGGCGGTAAAGGCTGCTTTTGCCGGTGCGGCGGTCTTCGACGAGGGCGGCTTGTTTGAGCTGGGAGAGATGGGTTGAGATGGTGCTCTGGCCCATGGTGAGGATTTCCTGCAGCTCGGCGACGGAGAGCTCCTCGGCGCGCAGGAGGAGGAGGATGCGCAGGCGGTTGGGGTCGGCGACGACGCGCAGGATTTTTACGATGGAGGGCATGTTTGGCCTTGACTGACCCTTGGGGTTCTGATACATATCAAGATATCACGATTAGACGATGTGACAGGGCAGTGAGTTAGTGAAGAAGTGAAGAAGGCAGCGGGTCAGCGGGTAATTTTGAGCTTTTGTTATCCCACCCTAAACGCACTTTTTCCTCGAAGAGCCGCGTTTAGGATGGGGCACCTACATTTGAGATGATTGGGAAATACCCAAAGGAGAATCGGCATGGCGACTGCGGCAGTGGAAACGACGGAATTGGCATACAAAGTAGCGGATATGGGGTTGGCGGAGTGGGGGCGGAAAGAGATCGCGATCGCCGAGCATGAGATGCCAGGGTTGGTGTCGATCAGGAACAAGCATGCGGCGGCGAAACCCTTACAGGGTGTTCGCGTGACCGGGTCGCTGCACATGACGATTCAGACGGCGGTGCTGATTGAGACGCTGACGAGCCTGGGCGCGGATGTGCGCTGGGCTAGCTGCAACATCTTCTCGACGCAGGATCATGCGGCGGCTGCGATTGCGGCGACGGGCGTGCCGGTGTTTGCGTGGAAGGGCGAGAGCCTTGAGGAGTACTGGTGGTGCACGTACCAGGCGCTGAACCACACGGGTGGCAAGGGGCCGCAACTGGTGGTGGACGACGGCGGCGATGTGACCCTGCTGATCCACAAGGGCTATGAACTGGAGAATGGCGACAAGTGGGTGGACGGGCCGGCGGAGAGCCACGAAGAACAGGTGATCAAGGACCTGCTGAAGAAGGTTTTCGCGGAAGACAACAAGCACTGGCACAAGGTAGTGGCGGAGTGGCGTGGGGTGTCGGAAGAGACGACGACGGGCGTGCATCGGCTCTACAAGATGATGGAGCAGGGGAAACTGCTGGTTCCGGCGATCAACGTAAACGACAGTGTGACCAAGAGCAAGTTTGACAACCTGTACGGTTGCCGCGAGTCGCTGGCCGACGGGATCAAGCGGGCGACGGACGTGATGGTTGCGGGCAAGGTGGCGGTGATTTGCGGCTACGGCGATGTGGGCAAGGGTTGTTCGCACTCGCTGCGGGGTATGGGGGCGCGGTGCATTGTGACCGAAGTGGACCCGATCAATGCGCTGCAGGCGGCGATGGAAGGCTTTGAAGTGACCACGGTGGAAGACACGCTGGGCCGCGGCGACATCTACGTGACCACGACGGGGAATGTGGACATCATCACCCTGGAACACATGAAGAAGATGAAGGACCAGGCGATTGTGTGCAACATCGGGCACTTCGACAACGAGATCCAGATGGACCGGTTGAATACGGAAGCCGGCGTGGAGAAGCTGAACATCAAGCCGCAGGTGGATTTCTACACGTTCCCGGACGGGCATGGGATTTTTGTGTTGGCCGAGGGGCGGCTTGTGAACCTGGGCTGCGCGACGGGGCATCCGAGCTTTGTGATGAGCAACAGCTTTGCCAACCAGACGCTGGCGCAGTTGGATCTCTGGGACAAGAAGGACAGCTACAAGATAGGGGTTTATGTGCTGCCGAAGCGCCTGGACGAGGAAGTGGCGCGGCTGCACCTGGAGAAGATCGGCGTGAAGCTGACGACACTTTCGAAGCGGCAGGCGGACTATCTGGGCGTGCCGGTTGAAGGGCCGTACAAGGCGGACAATTACAGGTACTAGTGGACAGTGGACAGTGGACAGCGATCAGTGAACAGTGAACAGTGAAGAAGTGAAAAAGTGAAGAAGTGAAAAAGTGAAGAAGTGAAGAAGTGAAGAAGCAAATGCCCTGGCGGGAGCTGGGGCGTTTGCTTTTTGGGGCGGCGGAGACTGGGGCGGCGGCAGAGGCTGGGGCGGGGGCGGAGACTGGGGATGGTTTGCCTTGGTATTGTGGTGGTCCGGAGCGGCGGAAGGAATGCGGACACCCGTTGCGCTCGAGATGCACGCAATGCCCGGGAGAAGGGACACATCATGCTTGAGTTCTGGATTCACATTTCGCCGTTGGGAACGTTTATAGCAACGATGGCCTGGTTTCTGATCGGATTGCCGACGATGGGCGCAGCCCTTTATCAAACCTGGAAGGCGCGGCGGGAGGCGAAGGCGATGCGGGAGGGAAGGCTGCACAGCGCGAACTGCCTGGAGTTTGTGGCCGGGGACGGAAGCTGCATCAACCTGGTGCCGTTGGAGACGCTGCACTCGCTTCCGAAACCGGGGGATGTGGTGCTGTTGCCGGGGCATGGAGTTGGCGGGAAGGGCGAGTTTGCTCCCGGCGCTTACCTTGTGGCTGGGATCGAGTTCATCTACGCGCATGCGGAATACAAGAACAGCCGGCCGCAGGAGGCACGGCTGACCAAGGCGGTGGCGCAGGTGACGTCGTTGAACCCGGAGATCATTCCGGCGGGGGTTTGAGGGGGGCGGCAGGTTAGCTCGACCGTCCACGAATCGGGATCTGAGATGAGTGCTGGTGCTGGATTCTTGCGGCCAAGCGAAAACGGCAGTAAGATTGTCTTACTATGCAAACGAAGGTCTCCACAAAGGGGCAAGTCGTACTTCCCGGACCAATTCGCCGCAAGCTGGGAATTCGCGCTGGGGACCCGCTCGATGCCGGGATCGAGGACGGGCGGATTGTGCTGACGCCTCGCCGGAAGCAGACCTTTGAGGCCAAAATTATTGAAGACCCGATAACGGGGCAGCCGGTGCTCTATGCGGGGGCGGATGCGCCTGTGCTGACGAGCGAGATGGTGGCCGAGATGCTGGCTGACTTTCCGTGAAATACCTTCTCGATGTCAACGCGCTGCTCGCCCTTGGAATCTTCCACCACGCCTTCCATGCGCGCGTAATGGCGTGGACGACTACGGTGAAGGGTGCGGAATTATTGACCTGCTCGATTACGGAGCTGGGATTTGTGCGCGTGGCTGCGCAGGCCCCGGCTTACGGATTTACGGTGGCGCAGGCCCTGACGCTTCTGAACAGCCTGAAGACACAGAACAAGCCGCTTCTCAGGTTCGTCTCGGATGCCATCGACACGGCACAACTGCCGGTATGGGTCAAGACCCCGAATCAGACCACTGACGGTCATCTGCTGCAACTTGCGAGCGCGAATGGGGCGGTCCTCGCCACATTGGACTTAAGAATCCCCGGGGCATACCTGATTCCGTGAACAGTGAGCAGTTGTGGTCTGCGTCCTTTCTCAGAGAAACGAGGATGGAGCACGCTGCGGAAGGTCTGAGACTGAGCTGGAGCAGGATATGGGCGTGCGGCGGCGACTGCCAGCACATGTTTCAGGAATGTGAATTTGGACCGGGAGACCGCAAAAGCGGGCATAGCGAGGAAAGGCAGTGGTTATGCTTCAGAGAGCGGACTCGCTGTTTTGAGCCGGCTTATGGGGCTGGCATGGGGTGCGCGCCGCTCGGGAACGTCCGAAATCCAATTCAGGAGACAGGAACCGCAATGATGATTCCGATTACGCAGTTCTCGCCGTACACGAGCCTTTTCGGCTTCATCATTGGGTTTCCAACGATGGTCGCAGCGTACTACCAGTCATGGAGGGCCCGGCAGGAGGCCCGGCTGGCGCGCGAAGGCGTGATCCACAGTCTCCATTGCCTCGAATTTGTGATTGAGGACGGGACGTGCGTGAACCTTGTGCCTTTGGAGACGCTGCACAGCCTGCCGAAGCCCGGGGATGTGGTTCTGCTGCCGGGCGACGGGATCGGGAAGGACGGCGGGATCGATCCGGGAGCGTACCGGATCGATCGGGTCGAGCACATCTACACCACTCCCGCGTGGAAGACCAAGCGGCCGCGGGAAGCTCGACTGACCAAGGCTGTGGCGCAGGTGACGGCGCTGAACTGAGCGAGTCAGCAAGTCAGCGAGCCAGGAAGGCGGCAAGGCAGCGAGTCAGGTTTCATGCGGAAATGGGCTAGCCCGGATTTCTCACAGGCTCATTGCTGATTGCGGTGACGCTGGATAGAAAAAGTGTTGGAAAGGCCGTCTTTTCATGGCATAACTGCGTTGTCGAAGCGTGGTTATGGCCGTGCGG
>Ga0182015_10003890_pt1 | contig 16413 bp, 12 predicted proteins | sample 712P3MmetaG_FD_120478 | JGI IMG/M metagenome (GOLD analysis project Ga0182015, IMG submission 120478) | Permafrost microbial communities from Stordalen Mire, Sweden - 712P3M metaG | ecosystem: Environmental > Terrestrial > Soil > Wetlands > Permafrost | place: Sweden: Stordalen | collected... | reverse complement strand
TGGAACGGTTGGCCGGTCGCGGGATCGTAGATGACGACGGGCTGACCGTTCACGTTGACGGCCTGCGAGAAATCGCCTCCGCGCTCCGCCTCGGTGGGCACAAACGTGGACTGTGTCGAGTCGTCGTGGTTACGCGTCCACTGATAGCCGACGAAGAAGCTTGGGTCGTTCTGGACCAGATGGCGAATCTTGAGCGGGCCTCCGAAGTTCACGACCCCTGTAAGGTCGCTGAACTGTAGCCTGGGCGTGTCGAGGCCGGTGATGGAGTAGGGCCGCGCGTCCAGCGCGGAATTGCTAAGGATCGCGCCGATGCCGCCGTAGTACAAGCCCTTCGCATAACGGTTATTACCGAACGCAGGAAACATAGCAAAGGGCGAAGAGGCTCCGTTGTTCACACTGCCGTTGATCAGGAGGCCATCGGCGGCGCGCTCGCGCAGTTCGTCGTCCGATTCAGGAGCGGGCATCGGCGCGGGAACGGTGACGGGTTTGGCAGGCTGGCCCGAAGTCTCGGCGGCCGGACTCGGCGCTGAGGGCGGCGGAGTCGCAGATTCAAGATCGGCCTTGAGCGCACCCGGCGGCAGAAGTTGCAACGCGGACTGCAACGCGGGAACGTTCGCGGCGACGGTGACGGTCTGCCGGACCGTCGCGAAGCCGGTCATCTCGATCTGCACCGTCCAGTCTCCGTCGGGCAGGTCGGGAAAGGAGTAGCTTCCCTGCGCATCGGTGACGGTGGTCGAGACGCTCTTGCCCTGCGTCACCGTGACAGTCGCTCCCGGAACAGGAAGACCGTTGAAGGTGACTTGCCCGTGATACGGAGAGGCCTTGGCCTGCATCGCAGCGCCGAAACAGAGAAGCACGCAAAGAAAACGAAGAGTGCGTGAGCCGCGCCGTGCCATTCTTCTCCCGGTGCGCAGTTGCACCGCCTAGTTCGCCGACGGCTGCTCGATGTGGTCGATGACGATCAGCGGGAGCGGCGCCTTCTGCGATTCAAGCTTCAGCCCGAGCTGTTCCTGCAGAGCGGTGAAAATCGAAGGTCCGGCATCGTCGCCGCTGTCATCGCCTCCTGCCGCCGACCCACTGCCTGGAGCAGGCGGCGCCGGCATCATACCTTTCATGGGAGGCAGCTGCAGGGAGAAATCGTACTTCCCGGTGAGACCCGTCTTATCGATTACCGTGCGGCCGGTTTGCTGCGACAGGAGGCGAGTGAGGTTGCTCACAAGAACACCCTGCGCGGTGATCTGGCCGCTTGCATCGAACATCATCATGCCGGCGCCTCCGTGCTGCCCATCGGGTCCCTTGAGGCCGCTGGGATAGGTGTCGCCGGGCTTCGCTTCCTTCATTTTGAGGCCGCCCTTCGCGATCACCAGCACGTAGACCGGAAGTTCTTTGGTCTCTTCGTGCGTCTTGAGCGCGAAGCGATCCTCCAGAAGCGAGCGGATCATCTGCCTCCGCTGATCGAGAGTGAGGTTCTTCATTGCGGGCACATCGGCACTGTCGACCTTGGCATCGACGTCGAAGTAGCTCGAGCTGGCCCAGGCGGGTTCGCCTGCAATTTGATCGTCGTTCACGTTGAATGCCTGGCGGATGAGGAGCTTCACGGGAACGTTATTGGCCGTGAAGCCGTCGGGACCGAACATGATGCGGACCATGTTGGTGCCGGATTTGTCGGGCTTGATGGAGGCGACGGCGAAGTCGGGCACTTTTGCCGCAGCTGGATCCATGGTGTCTGGTGCTGGTCCCGATAGTGGTGACTTTGCCGGAGCGGCGGCAGGCGCGGTTTGTGCCGGATGCAGCAGGCCGAATGCGAGGGGCACAGCAAGGGCGAGCAGAGCCGCCGTGCCGAGCAGCAGTTTCCGGTGCGCGCTGAGCCTTTGGACTCCGGTCCCCGACAGGATCCGTGCGACGCGGCTTCTGAGATCGGCGCCTGTGACTCCCGCTGCACACAACGACGGAGATTCGACGCAGAATCGACAGGTCATCAGCAAGCTTTCGGCGTAAATCTCCGGCCGGGCGGCGCTGCAGATCACCGCCTCATCGCAGGCGCGTTCGCGCTCGTCGAGCATGCGGCTCTCCATCCACCAGACCGCGGGATGGAACCAGAAGACGGCCTCCACGACCATATGGAGGGCCGCGGCCAGATTGTCGTGGCGGCGAGCATGGGAGAGTTCGTGCGCCAGGATGGCTTCGATATGTTCGTCCTGAAGGCGTTCGGAAAGCATCTGCGGCCAGAGAAGCGCAGGCCGAAAAATGCCGACGATTCCGGGCTCCGTGGTTTCCTGGGAACGAAGCAGCGCGACGCGCACCGTGGCCCTGGTCGTGGATTCCAGGCGGCGCAGTATGTTCAACTCGCGCCCCTGCTCGACCGGGGTCGCCCTGTGCCGAGCCGCGGCGACCTGCCGCCAGCGCAGGTACCACATCAGCGACACAATGGCGGCTCCGCACACCCACACTACGGCAAGAATTGTGGGCACCCAGGGCAGGGCGGGATCGATGAGCCTGGCGGCGTGCGGAGTGGAAGCCACGGGCGAGGCGGAAATGAATCCCGAGAACGGGCGGCTTGCTATCTCGATAGCGGAAGCGACAGGCGCCGGAGCCTGCACCTCAAGATACCGCGGACCAGGCAGAAGCCTGCCGAGTCCTGTGAGCAGAGAGAAGGGCAGGAGAAACTTGACCGAGGCGGCGAGCCACAGCCAATAGCGGACGCGCGCCTCGTTCCTGCGAAGCGCGAGGGTCAGGAGCCAAACCGCGGCGAGGAATGCGGTCGATTGCCAAAGGTGATTGGCCAAAGCCGGTCCTGTATGGATTCCAAGAAAGGACAGGTATCGCATCATCGTTCCTTCCCTCCCTGCTTGATTTCCCTGAGCGCCTTTTCGGCGAACTCGACATCGTCGAGAGTCAGCTTGCCGGCGCCGATGAGGTGAGCCACTACCGGGCGCGAGTTTCCGCCGAACATGGCGAGGAGATCGTCCACCAGCCGCCTCTGCGAGGCCTCACGGGACACAACAGCCTCAAACATGTGGAAGTTGCCAACCTTGCCGACACGGCGAACGACCTTCTTGTCCTCCATGCGATAGACCGTCTTCTGCACCGTGGTGTAACCCGGCCGCTTTTTCTCCGGAAACGCCTCCTGCATCTCCCGAATGGACGCGTGACCTCTGGTCCAGAGCGTCTCCATGATCTGCATCTCGAGTCTCGATAATCGAACCGTCGGCATTGTGCTAAGACCCCCGTCTGTCTAATTATGACGTGTGTCATAGACGGTATCGCAAAACATCGGCCCTGTCCAGGAGGCTCGGGTTCAACTCCTCCGGGGCACGAGATTTTGCCCACCGTTGGTCGTGAATTGGCAGGATTTTTGTGGAAATCTCTGCCCTGTGGTAACCCCTCTTCCCTCTATCGTTTCCCGTTCTGACACACCCGTGGTGCGGTGGCCTGAAAGTACCACTCTGTCCTTACCAAAGTAATTTTATTAGGTGACTTAGCGTGCTATGTTTCCAGCAGATTGGTAACAGGAGCTGACTTACCTGGCGCTCAATTTTGCCGGGTCGCAGGTCAGCCGCTCGCCCTGCTGCCCTCCGCCCATTTTGCTATCCCGCCTGCGAAATTCGGCAGAGAACTCGACAAGAAGGTACATGTATGAAGGCTCTGTTTTGCTTCTGCCTGGTTTCGAAACGCACGCGGTTGCTGTTTACCAAAGCGATATTTCCTCTCCTGATGACCGTTGCGGCGCTGGCTCCGGCTGCACGGGCGCAGAGCCTGACCACGTTTGCCGCGAGCGCTGTGGGCACTACGACGCCGGCGGCGCAAACCGTGACGGTGAGCCTGCAAAACGCGGGGACAGTGGCCAGGGTTGAGGTGGTGACGCTAGGGGCGCCCAACCTCGACTTTACGGAATCGGGCGCGGACAACTGCTCGGGGATCAGTTCGGGAAGCTGCACGGTGACAGTCGCGTTTGCACCGAAGTATCCGGGGCAGCGCAACGGCGCGGTGGTGCTGCTGGGCGCAGGCAACAACACCCTGGGCACGGCCTGGCTGACTGGCATTGGGCAGGGTTCGCTGGGCGTGATGGTTCCGGGCTCGGTCAGCATTTTGGCCGGCCAGGTAGGCGAATGGACGATGGTGAACGATGGCGGTCCGGCCACGCAGGCGGATCTGTATTTGCCCTCAGGCGTGGTGGTGGACGGCGCCGGCAATCTGTACATCGCAGATTCCCACCACAATCGGGTGCGCGAAGTATTTGCAGCGGGCGCGAACGCGGGGACGATTACCACGGTCGCGGGCGACGGCAGCGCCGGCTATGACGCGACGGCGACGATGGCGATCAGCACTTCGCTGAATCAGCCGGGCGGCGTGGCCATCGACGGCGCCGGCAATCTGTTCATTGCGGACACCAACAATAACGTGATCCGCGAAGTGAATCTGACGACGGGCAGCATCGCCACGGTCGCGGGCACGGGCGCGCCGGGCTATGCGGGCGATGGCGGAGCGGCGACAGCGGCAACGCTGAACTCGCCGGAAGGCATTGCGGTGGATGCGGCCGGCGATTTGTACATCGCGGATACCGACAACAACGCGATTCGGGAAGTGATCGGCGCAACGGGAAAGATTACGACGATCGCGGGCAGTAGCACAGGCGTGCCGGGATTCTCGGGCGACGGCGGCCTGGCGACCCAGGCGAAGCTGGACGCGCCCTACGCCGTGGCGTTGGATTACGCGGGCAACCTGTACGTTGCGGACTCGGGCAATAACCGGGTGCGGCAGGTCAACACGGCGGGCAACATCAACACCTATGCAGGCAATGGGACGCCAGCCTATCTGGGCGATGGCGGAGCGGCAACCTCGGCGGAGCTGTACTCGCCGCTGGGGGTGGCGTGCGACCCGGCAGGCAACGTGTATATCGCCGACGCCCGTAATTACGTTGTTCGCAAAGTGAACGCGGTTTCGGCAACGATCACGACCATCGCCGGAACGAACACCGACGATGACTATGTCGATGGGAAATCGGATTACAGCTACGGAAACGGCCAGAGCGGCGACGCCTTCAGCGGCGGCGGCATTGCGACCGGCGCGGGCATTTACGCACCGTATGGGGTTGCAGTCGATGCGAGCGGGAATTTGCTGATCGCGGAATACTTCGACCACCTGATCCGGAAGGTCAATGCCGACGCGGCAACGCTGTTCTTCTCCCCGGAGTTGTGGCAGAACCAGGTGAGTTCGCCGGAGAACCAGAAGATTGAGAACGATGGCAACGAGGCGATGACGTTTTCAGCGGTCGCGCCGGACGCGAATGCCGCAGTGGCTTCGAGCGGCACGACGTGCAGCACTTCGAGCAGTGTGGCGGTCGATGCCCAGTGCGTCGTAGCGGCGGAGTTTGCGCCGACCAGCACAGCCAACCCGCTGCCCAACCCGCTGGTGGGAAACGTGAATCTGGCGGGCAATCCCGCGGATTCGCCGCTGGATATTTCGATTGTGGGCGAGGCGCTGGGGCTAAACGGGGCAATTGTGACCCTGAGCTCGAGCCAGAATCCCTCGGCCTACGCGCAGAGCGTAACGCTGAACGTCTCTGTGAAGCAGGACCCGAATTCAACGCAGGGGACGCCGACCGGGACGGTGACGTTCTCTGACACGTTCCAGGGAACGACGAGCCCGCTGGGCACGCCGCAAACGCTGAACGGCAGTGGCAACGCCAGCCTGCAGCTGACCACGCTCGCAGTGGGCACGCATGTGATCACCGCGAATTACAGCGGCGACACGTATTACAGCGCGGCGGCTTCGAATCCGCTGTCGCAGGTTGTGCAGGAGCAGGTGACGGTCACGATTGCCAGCTCCAGCCCGAACGACACGTCGACCTGGGGATCGACGGTGATCTTCACGGCGACGGTCGCGGTTTCGGGCGGGATACCGGTGTCGGGCTCGGTCTCGTTCTATAACGGCGCGACCTACATGGGCAGCGGAACCTTGAGCGGAAGCGGGGTTGCGACCTACACGACAGCGACCTTGCCGGTGGGCAGCAATCCGATCACGGCGAGCTACACAGATACGAACAACGTAACCGCGACGTCGTCGGTGCTGACACAGATTGTGGAGCAGACTACGGCTACGACGGTCACATCGAGCGTGAATCCGTCGATCCACGGCACACCGGTCACGTTTACCGCCGTTGTGGTCGCGACGGGAACGACCGTGCCCACGGGAATGGTGACGTTCTACGACGCAGGGACGCAGATTGGGACTGGAACGCTCGCGGCCACTGGTACGACTACCGCGGCGGCGACGTTCCAAACATCCACGCTGACAGCAGGAGCGCATTCGATCACCGCAACCTACGGCGGCGACGCGAACGACTTCAGCAGCACCTCGGCAGCGCTGGCGCAGACGGTGAACATCGCGTCGTCGACGACGACGCTGGCGGCAAGCGCGAATCCGTCGATCGCGGGCAAGGCTCTCACGCTGACCGCAACGGTGACCACGAATGGCGGGACGGCCGCGGGGACGGTGAACTTCTACAACGGGACGACGGTGCTGGGCGCGGGCACGCTGAACGGCCTGGGCGTCGCGACGCTCACGACCTCGACGCTGCCGGCGGGGAGCTATTCGATCACGGCCGGCTACCAGGGCGACGCGAACGATACAGGCAGCACATCGGCGGCATTGCCGCTGACGGTGATTCAGGCAACGACCGCGGTGAAGCTGGTCTCGAGCGCTCCATCGGTGGTCGTCACCAACTCGGTGACGTTTACGGCGACGGTGACCGGGAACGGCGGCACTCCGACCGGCAACGTGACGTTCATGGATGGAACCAACACGCTGGGCTCGGTGGCGGTGAGTAGCAGCGGAGTGGCAGCGTACACCACCTCGTCGCTGACGCTGGGGACGCACAACATCACCGCGGTGTATGGCGGCGACGCGAACGACACAGGCAGCACATCGGCGGCGCTGGCGGAGACGGTGACAGCGTACGGCACGCAGACGTCGCTGGCCGCTTCTTCGGCCAGCCTGAACACGGATCAGGAACTCACGCTGCTGACGACCACCACGACCACCAGCGGGGGCGCGGTGACGGGCACGATCACCTACATGAACGGGACGACCACCCTGGGCTCGGCGACGGTGGGCGAGAATGGCACGGCGACGCTGAGCATCAATCCCGCCGCGGGTTCGTACAGTATTACTGCGCACTACAGCGGCGACGCGCTGAACGCCCCGTCGGTTTCGAACGCTGTGACGGTGACGGTATCGCAGGCGACGGAGTTCACGATCGCGCTGAACCCCACTACGCTCAGCATCCCAACGACGCAGTCGGCGGGCCTGACGATCAACCTTGGGTCGCAAGACGGTTTCACCGATAAGATCGCGCTGGGATGCGGCTCGCTGCCGTATTCGGTGACCTGCAACTTCTCAAGCAACGATATAACGCTGAACTCCAACGGACAGGCGTCGGTGCAACTCACGGTCGATACGAATTCGCCACTGGCGTCGGGATCGCAGTCGAAGAACGAAATGCCGTTCGGCGGCAATGGGGTGCTGGCCTGCTTGTTCCCGGGAGCGGCGCTGTTCGGGTTCGCATTCTGGCGCTTCCGCAAAAACGCGGCTGCGCTGCGAGTGCTGGTCGTGATTGCGATGCTGACGGGCACAACGTTCCTGATGGCGGGCTGTGGCGGATTCACCACGAATAGTGCCAAGGCAGGCAACTACGTCATCCAGGTGACAGCAACCGGCGAGCAGACCGGCGTAACGCACGTCGCGAACCTTACGTTGACGGTGACCCAGTGAGCGGAGCTGGAATTATGTCGAAGCGCAGATGGGTAATGTGCGCGGTGCTGCTGGCCGGATCGCTGGCTGGCCTGGCAAAGGCGCACGCGCAGTCGCCGGAGGCGGCGACGGGCGACTGGTCGATGCTGTCGGCAGGCGGCAGCGTGAATGCCACGCGGCTGCAGTACGGGCAGCACTGGATGGTCGGGGGAACTGCGTTTGTCGATGCCAACTTTACCTGGCGGTACGGGATCGAAGGCGAGACGAACTGGGAGATTTTACGCTCGATCGAGAACACCCATGCCAGGACGTATCTCGTTGGGCCACGGTATCAGATGGCCGGCTTCGGACAGAACGCGCAGTGGCGGCCGTATGTGAAGTTTCTGGCCGGCGATGGGTATTTTGACTTCCCCTACAACTACGCATGGGGGAATTACTTTGTTATGGCGCCGGGCGCGGGGATGGATTACAGGGCGAATTCGCGCATCCGGCTGCGGTTATTCGATGTGGAGTATCAGTATTGGCCGGGCTTCACGTATGGGTCGATGACAAACCTCAGCGTGAGCGTGGGCGTGCGATACAGGATTCGGTAGAAGACGCTTTTTTGAGAATTGCACTTCTGCAGCGAGAGAGGTTTTATGCCACGGTTCTTTGGACGTTTGTACATGATTGCTGTTCTTGGTGGGGTAGGTTGCACCCTGGTCGCGGGCCCATCGGCCCGCGCACAGGACGCGGTGACGGTGCAGCAGAGTTTGCTTGAAGCTGCTTCGTCGACCAGTGTGCCTGCAACGTCCGGGGCATACGGTCTCAATCATCCCGATACGTTTGCCGCCTTCATCCAGGAGATCGGCTTCGACGATCTCGCGGCGCGCAAAGAGGCCATCACCGGCGACAAGCAGTTTCGGGTGGACTGGAATGCTGTGAATCACAACGTGATTGGCCTCAGCGACGATCAGTGGGCAACCGCGTACGCAGTCCTTCTCGATGGCAGCCAGCGGGTCGGCGACTGGGGCGACCAGATGCAGGAGGCCCTCGGGTGGAAGGATGGCCGATTCCAGGCCGATCCATCGAAGGCCGCGACCCTACAGCTCGCCAGGGCGGAATCGCTCAGCCGGCAGGGAGATGACATCGTCGGCGACACAATCGCCAAACTCCGGAAAAACCTGGGGGACGAAGGGTTCAACCGGCTCGCTTCTTTCATCGACCAGCGCGAGGGCGCACAGACGGTCGTCAATCGGGGCCGGATTCACCGCGGACCGATCCAGACCGCAAAGGCATCGCAGACGGGCATCCCTCCGCAGAAGTAGCTTGTTTGGGACTGCAGCCGCCTGCGCGCCGAGGGCTCCGAACCGGCGACCCTACTGCGGTTCTGAGGTTGAGGGCGGAACTTCGCTGAGGGGTTGCTGCTCGGGCGCTGGCTCCGAGCCTGCCGTTGGTGCGGCGGGCTGAGCGGGGAAAATCTGAACCAGCGAAGGCTGTTGCGGCGCGACTTCGCCCATGGCGGCTTCGTGCTGCGCGCGCGAAGCTTCATCGAGATCGACGGGAATACCCCCGGGAACGATTTCCGCGAACCCGTATTTGTGTTTCAGATCGCCGGTCGCGCGGACCATCCAGAAAAGCAGCAGGAATGAGACGAGCACAGCGAAGGCCGAGCCTTCGGGACCCTGCAGGCCGCCGGTGATCCACGCGGGGCCTTTCGCGTTGGTGACGATGAGCGGCGAGTAGCTCATCGATCCCGAGACGGGCAGGCCGAAAAGCATGCTCATGGTGGCGATCCAGGCGAAATCGAATCCCCAACTGACCCAGAGCGCGCGCGTGCGCAGAACGGCGATCGCGAGGATTAGTCCCAGGAAGAAAGAAACCAGCACGGAGGCGGTCGTGGTCGGCGCGGTGTGCGTGCGCCAGATGGCGTAGACAACGGCCATGAAAAAAGCGCCGAGCCCGGAACCCATGGCTTCCACGAGCCGCAGGAAAGGGTAGCCGCGAAAGGCAATTTCGATGGCGAGGGTTCCGGCGGCGAGCGCGATCAGGTCGAGAACCGCGACGAAGTACTGATGCGCGTTGCTGAAGGCGGTGATGAAGAGGCCGCCGATGAGCGCGGCGGGCAGAACGCAGGCGAGGACGCCGGCCCAGCCGAGCGCAGCACCGAGGGCAAATTCCCCGCCCCAGCCAGAACGGACGATGAGTGCCGTGGCTTTGCTCGAATCCATGCGGCGCTGGCCGAGGCGGCTCATCGCCCAGTAGCCAACGATCAGCAAAAAGAGGAGCAGGATACGATAGAGCGGCTCCTCGAGGTCGCCGGCGTTGAAGCCGCTGGCGGCGCGTGTGGCGGCGAGGTCGGAGAAGAGAAACCAGGCAGCGGCCAGGAGAAACCACGCCAGCGCACGGAGACGCTCGAGAAAAGTCACGCGGTTGCTCCGAAAAGGAAGGTAGCGCCGTGGATGGAGATCATCAGGGCTATTCGATGCCTGCCAGAGATCAGACGGTGTAGAACTGGGCGATGTTGCGGTACTTGTCGTAGCGGCGGCGGAGCAGATCGTCGAGGGGCAGCGATTGGAGCTCACTGAGATGCCAGCGGAGTTTGTCCGCGAGCAGCGTGGCGGCTCCGGCGGGATCGGCGTGCGCGCCGCCCTCCGGCTCGGGAACGATGTCGTCGACGCAGCCGAGGCCGTGGACATCGGAGGCGGAAATGCGCATCGCTTCCGCGGCCTGGCTCTTGAAAGCGGCGTCCCGCCAAAGAATCGCGGCGCATCCTTCGGGCGGAATGACGGAGTAGATGGCGCTCTCGAGAATGAGCACCCGATCGGCGACGGCCAGACCCAGCGCGCCTCCCGAGCCGCCCTCGCCGGTGATCACAGCGACGGTGGGAACCCGCAGGCGGGACATTTCGCGCATGTTGCGGGCGATGGCCTCGGCCTGGCCACGCTCCTCGGCGCCCACGCCGGGATAGGCGGCGGGCACATCGATAAGCGCAATAACCGGGCGACCAAACTTCTCGGCGACTTTCATGCAACGCAGCGCCTTGCGATAGCCCTCGGGGTTGGGCATGCCGAAACGGCGGTGGACTTTGTCCTTGGTTGAGCGGCCTTTCAGGTTGGCCACGACCATGATTTCCTGGCCCTCGAAACGGGCCATACCGCAGGCCATCGCGGGGTCGTCGCCGAAGGAGCGGTCCCCATGAATCTCGCTGAAATCGGTGAAAATCCGCTCAATAAAGTCCATGGGATAGGGCCGTTGCGGGTGTCGTGCCAGCTCGGTTTTTGCCCACTCCGGCGTTACCGGCGGTGGATTGGTGTCTGGCTGATCGCTCATAGTGAGGGAGGAGGCTGCCCGAGATTGATTGTATGGATGGGAGAGGGGAGGGGCAAATGGCGATCGGTCCGCGAAACACAGGGCGCATCCGATGAATCACGGCTCACGGTTGCTTAGGATGACGGCGGGAACTTGCTGCTAATTGTCGCGATGCTTGCGCATGTAGACTTCGAATTTCTTCGCGGCGCGGCGGCGTTTCCAACGGTAGTACCGGTTGCGCAGGCCGTAGGCGGTCTCGCTGCCGGCGAGGGCGAATCCCCGGCGCGGGGAGAATTTGACGTAGAGGAATCCGAAGAGCGCGCCGCCGAGCTGCGCGAAGGCAAACGCCTTTTGTGCCGAGAAAAGCATGGCCAGCGCAATCAGCATGTAGACAGCGACCAGGTACTTTGCCTTGATGCTGACGGGAAACGGAAACATCATGAAAGGCGTGTCAGCGTAAAGCACGCCAATGGCGATGAGCAGGCCGAAGATGCCGCCGAAGCAGCCATAGAGAACGACGCCGGAGCCCGGCATAGCGAAGAAAAGCGCGACTGCAGCGAGGCCGGCGCCCAAAACAGAGACGAAAAAGAGCTCCGCCAGCCAGCGTGAACCATGGCCGCCTTCGAGCAGGCTGCCCAGGAACCACAGGGAGAGCAACTCGAAGGCAGTGCCGAGGATCGCCGCGCCAGGATGGATGATGAAGTAGGTGAGCGGCTGCCAGATCCATCCATGGTGAACGACCAGAGCGGGGTCGAGGGCGAGGATCGCGCCGATCTCAGACGCCAGTGGCCTGGCGACGACGCCGAGGATCAGCAGGCCGAAGTAGGACCCGAGGTTCCAAAGGATCAGGGCGCGCGTAAACCCGCGAAAGTCCGGGAAGCCGAGGACGCCACTCGAGAGTCGAGGCACAGGGGATATTGTCTCATTCAGGGCGCGCAGGCCGGGGCGCGGGCCAGGGAACAACCGCCGCGCTGCGGTGACCATGTGCATCGATGGCGCGGACCCCGAAGATGACATTGTCTTTCGAAACCGGGATCTGCACGGAGAAATGGCCTTCCGGGGTGGAAGCAAACTTCCCGTCGATCACGGCCGCGAGGCGTTCGGCGGGAATGGATCGCTGCCAGTCAGCCGCCGCGAGTGGCCGCCAGACGATTTCGTAATGGGTGCCGGCGGGCGTGCCCGGGCCCTCTTCCCACTCGATTTCAGTGTTGTTGATGGCGTTGGTGAACTCCTGCGGCGGGGGCGGGTACTGGACGCTGACAGGCGCGGGAGGCGCGGCGGCGAGGACGGCCATGGTGGCGGCGTTGAGGCGCGCGACGCGGGCGACGTAGTCGAAGTCGACAAATTTGAGCAGGTCGCCGTACTGGACGTCATCTTCGACGCGGACGTTCTGGTGCTGGTGGTTGAAATCCTCGCGCCACTCGGTGAAGCGAACAGCGGCGAATCCATTCTGATTGAAGGAGGTGTGATCGCCGCCGCGGAGAAAGCGGTCGCGGCGGAATTCCAGCACCGGATCAAGGGCGGATGTGGCCGGGCGCTCGGTGTAGGTCCGGGCGACATCGGCGATGGCGCGGGCGATCTCGCGCGAGGGCGAGTCGCTTTCGTAGCCGAGTTGGAGGAAGCGGCGAATTTCCTCCGGCGGGGCGCTGGCCGGCACGCTTTCAGAGAAGACGCGGACCGCGTGGGCATCCTGGAATTTGTCGCCGGGGGTGCGATTGCCGCCAACGATGTCGTTGTTCAGGACGGCTTCCAGATGCCAGCCTTCCTGCTTTGCGCGGTCGGCGAGGTGTTTGCTGCCGTAGAGGCCCTGCTCCTCGCCGGCAACGGCGACGAAGATCAGGGTTGCGGGCAATTTGAGTTTGGTGAGAGCGCGCGCGCATTCAAGGCTGACCGCGACGCCGCTGGCGTCATCGTTGGCGCCCGGAGCTTCGGCATGCGTATCGGCGTTGGTGCTGTTGCGGGAGTCATAGTGGCCGGTGACGAGGATCATTCTCGCCGCCTCCGCGGGATCGCTGCCCCGCATCACCGCGTAGATGCTGGCGAGGGGCGTGGGCTGCACCACGCGGGCGCCGGGCGCGGTCCCCGGCTGCTGGACGAAGCTGTCGCGGCGGACTTCGAGACAGCCGTTGCAGGCAGCGGAGATCTCTTTGAACTGCGACTCGATCCAGTCCGCGGCGGCGACGGCGCCGGTTCCGGGAGGCAGGTCCTTGTCCAGGCTGGACAGGGTACTCCGGTTATGGAACGAGACGAGGGTGGCAATCGTATGCTGAATCTGCGCGGGTGAGACTTGGGAGAGCGCGTGGGCGATGGCGGGGTCCGGCGGCATAGGGCGGATGGGTGCGCCGACGGCATCCAGATCGCGATGGGCAGCGCCTGCGGGCGGTCGGGACTGAGGTTGGGCGGCGAGAAACGCGGAAAGGAGCAGAGCGCAGGTGGAGAGGCGATAAAACTTCATGACTATCGAGTATGCCGCAAATTGGGACAAGAGAGCACGCTTGACGCGGGGGCGATTCTCCTCAAAACTAGCGGAGGCATAGCGATTGAACCGGGCGGCAGCGATTCGGAACCCGATTCTGCGATTGCCGACAACATTTTTCATGCGGGCGGCGTCCTTGTGATGGAGCCGCGAATTGTTTCTCCTGGTGGAGGGATTCATGATTTGCCCTGAATGCGAGAGCACTCTCGACTTCGATGAAGACGAAGTGGAGGAAGGCGACGTGGTCGTCTGCGATGAGTGCGGGACCGAGTATGAGATAGTAGCGACCGATCCTCTGGAACTCAGCAAAGTCGAAGAGGACTACGAGGACGAGGAAGAGCCCGGAGAAGAGGAAGAAGAATGAAGTTTGGTGCTCAGCTTTCTGTGCGGGGATTTTCTGCGCCGGCGCGGCGCTGGTGGGTGGCGGCTGGCTGCGTTGCGCTGCTGGGTGTGGTGGCTGCGTTACCGCCGATGGGGCAAGGCCAGGACTTCGGGCTCAGGAATCTGCAGGGCAAAGTGCTGGGCGGGAAAGAGGCGCCGATCAGCGGGGCGATCGTCTATCTGGAAAACTCGCGCAACAACGACATCAAGACATTTATCTCGGGGGATGACGGAAGCTACCGTTTCGCGGCGCTCTCTGACGACACGGATTACACGCTGTGGGCGGCGTACAAGGGCAGGAAGAGCCCGACGAAGATCGTGAGCTCGTTCGACACGCGCAAGCTGGTGATTATGGATTTGCATATCAAGTGATCGGTGCTGACTCGAATTCCAAAGAAGAAACGCCACCCGGGTTGGGTGGCGTTTGCATTTTGCGTTCGAAATCAGGCTTACTTTTCGCGCTTCCAGTTGACCAGATCGCCCAGCGTGGTGGTTGAGCTGGAGACGGGCTGCTTGTAAGCTTCGACGTCGGCGCGGCTGGCTTCGTCGCCGCTGACGGCGCGGATGCTGAGAGCAACCTTCTTCTCTTCCTGGTTCAGGCGGATGATTTTGAAGTCGTGCTCCTGGCCCTGCTCCAGCTTGACCGGAACGCCATGTCCGTCGGTCGCCTCGGAGACGTGGCAGAGGCCCTCGACTCCCTCAGCAACTTCGACGAAGGCGCCGAACTGCGCGGTCCTGAGCACCTTGCCCTTGACGATATCGCCCACGCGATGCTGCGCGAAGAAGGTCTCCCAGACATCGGGCTGCAGCTGCTTGATGCCGAGCGAGAGCCGGCGATTCTCAGGCTCCACGCCCAGTACCACTGCGCGAACCTTCTCGCCCTTCTTCAGCACTTCAGAGGGATGTTTGACGCGCTTGGTCCAGCTGAGATTGCTGACGTGGACCAAGCCGTCGATGCCGTCCTCGATCTCGATGAACGCGCCGAAGTCGGTCAGGTTGCGAACGCGGCCTTCGACAGTAGCGCCGGTCGGATACTTGTCGGCCAGATGCTCCCAGGGATTCTCCAGAAGCTGCTTCATGCCGAGCGAGATGCGGCGGTCGGCGGGATTGACGGCAAGAATGACGGTCTCGACGTCGTCACCGGGCTTGACCAGCTTGGAGGGATGCTTCATGCGCTTCGACCAGGTCATTTCCGAGACGTGGACGAGGCCTTCGATGCCCTGCTCCAGCTCGACAAACGCGCCGTAGTCAGTGACGCTCAACACGCGGCCGTGCACGCGCGCGCCGATCGGGTAGCGCTCCGCCGCATCGAGCCACGGATCGGGCGTCAGCTGCTTGAAGCCGAGAGAAACACGCTGCTTTTCTTTATCGAACTTGAGAACCTTGACCTGAATCTCATCGCCGACGTTGACCAGGTCGCGCGGATGTGTGAGGCGGCCCCAGGACATGTCTGTGATGTGCAGCAGGCCGTCAATGCCCCCGAGGTCGACAAACGCGCCGTAGTCGGTAAGGTTCTTGACGGTGCCGGTGAGGATCGCGCCCTCTTCGAGGTTCTCAAGGGTATGGGAGCGACGCTCGGACTGCTCTTCCTCGAGGATTTCCTTGCGGGAAACGACCACGTTGCCGCGCTTCTTGTTGAGCTTAATGACGCGGACCTGAATCGGCTGGCCGATGTAGGCGTCGAGATTGCGCACCGGGCGCAGTTCGAGCTGCGAGCCGGGCAGGAACGCCTTGATGCCAATGTCTACCGTGAGCCCGCCCTTCACGCGGCCCACCACCGTCCCCGTCAGCGGAGTCTTCTCGTTGTGCGCCTTCTCCACCGTGTCCCACACTCGGAGCCGCTGCGCCTTTTCGTAGCCCAGCAGGTAGCCACCTTCGGGCTCCTCGCGCTCGATCACCACATCGACGGTGTCGCCGGGATGCAGCTTCGGCTGTCCGGTGTGATCGAGGACCTGCTCGATGGGAATGAGCCCCTCAGACTTCATGCCGACGTCCACGACGACATGCTTGTCGGTGAGCTTGATGACCGTGCCGGTGACAATCGCGGAGTCGTCGAAGGCCTGAGCGGCGGCTTCAGCAGCCTGCTCGCGGTCGAAGGACTCGAGGGCGGCGGCGAAGTCTTCCATGCTCAGGTCGGGCTCGTCGTGATGCTCGGGCACGGCATCGGCAGCATGCACTTCGGCGAGCGCGGTATCAGGCGCTGTCTGGAATGAGGCTTCCGGGTTAGAGGTGGTTTCGGCCGACGGCTCTGACTGCTCCGGCGGAGCTTCCAGCGTTGGGGTTTCCAGTTCAGTGTTCAGAGGGTTGCTCTCGGTTTGTTCAGGATTGAGGACGTGTGCCATAGACAGCTCCGGGACTCAGACAGCGGCTCCCGGATTCCGCCCCGCAGTGGGGAAACCTGGCTAGACGGCGTGGCCGGATCTCTTCAGCTGCAGCTTTCTTCGCCGTCAGCGGGAGGGCTTGGGACCCTGGCGCGGTTCTCGACGAAGTTCGGGGATCGTCGCATCCCTTGG
>Ga0182015_10003889_pt1 | contig 16414 bp, 17 predicted proteins | sample 712P3MmetaG_FD_120478 | JGI IMG/M metagenome (GOLD analysis project Ga0182015, IMG submission 120478) | Permafrost microbial communities from Stordalen Mire, Sweden - 712P3M metaG | ecosystem: Environmental > Terrestrial > Soil > Wetlands > Permafrost | place: Sweden: Stordalen | collected... | reverse complement strand
TGTTCACCAGCCCCAGGATCCACAGGAGGACGAATCCGATCAGCACCAACGCGAGGCCCAGGAAAACCAGACCCAGCAGGAAGACCGTGATCTGGAAGTTGAGCGATTCCTTCGCCTGTTCCGCGACGAAGGGCATGGATTGACCCTTGGTGCGCCAGATGATGAAGGGCCCGAGAACCGTCAACAATACCAACCCGCCAAACGGGAAGAAAAGCAGCCCCGTCCCTCCCGCCAGCCACGCGAGACCGCACAAATGCGCCGCCATCGCCCAGTTGCGCTCGTCGCTGCTCAATTCGGTACTCATGACGACTCCCTATGGCGCACCGCTATGGTCGGCGCTGGGTGCGGCCGGCGCGGCCCGCGTGAGCGTATAATGCACGATCGGGGTGGCATGGCGGAGTACTCGTGAAATTCAAGGCCTTACTCGATCGATGGAAGAAAGAATCGGCGCCGGCGAGAACGGCCGATGAATATCCGGTGCGCTTGAGTCTGGACGATGCCTCGCGGTTGCACGCTCTGGCAGCGTTGTTTCCGGGTCAGAACGTCGAGGAACTCATCACCGACCTGCTGCATGCGGCATTGGACGAGGTTGCCGCCGCCATGCCCTACGAGCCGGGACCGAAAATCATCTCGCGCGACGATCATGGTGATCCGCTGTATGAAGATGTTGGATTGACACCGCGGTTCGTCGAACTCACGCGCGGGTTCAAGAAGGGCCTCGAGGCGGGGTGCATCGGGCCCCCTTGACGCTATGTGGCCGGGGCGGCGATACTTCACCCATGTCGGCCCCGTTGAAAACGCTCGATGCCCGTTGGTGGTGGCGCACATCCCTTTAAGGAGTGGGCGCTGGTCGCTTAAGTTTCAATCCTAGAAATCTTCCCCAGAACCCATCTCCGCTCGCAGCGGGCATGGGTTTTTTGTTGTTCACGGGTTATGCAGTTGAGAGTTCATGAAACCACCTTTTGACATCGCCGCCGACTTGGACACACCGGTGTCCGCCTATCTGAAGTTGGCGCCCTTCAAGCCGCGATTCCTGTTGGAGAGCGTCGAGGGCGGCGAGCGCCTGGCGCGCTATTCCTTCATCGGCTTCGGCGACTGCCTGGAGGTGCGCCTGGATCGCGACGGGCTCGTTGTCGGCGGAGTTCACTCGCAGAGGCCGCGTTCAAAAGGCGATTTTTTGAATGCCTTGCGCTCCGCTCTGGCGAAGGCGCCGCAGCCTCTGCCCGACATCCCAGGAGTGCCGCTGCTCGGCGGGTTGGTGGGTTACACCGCCTACGACGCTGTGCGCTATTTCGAAATTTTGCCCGGGCGCAGTCTCGACGCGACGGAAACTCCGCATGCCCATTATGTGGCACCGCGCTCCCTCCTCGTGTTCGATCACCTGACTCGCGGGGTCGCATTGCTTCACGACGGCAGCGAGGCGGAGCGTCAAAGTCTGCGACGCGAAGTGATCCAGGCGCTGCGCGGCGCCGTACCGCTCGTTGTCCCCGGCGTGGGAAAGGTCCGGGGCTTTTCGGCGGCAATCCCCTCGCTGCCCGAGGCTCTCCATGCCGCGGGAGTGCGGCGCGCTCAAGAATACATCGCCGCCGGCGACGTGTACCAACTCGTCCTGGCCTCGCGCTTCGAAGGCCGTCATTCGTTGTCGCCGTTCGAGGTCTACCGCGCGCTGCGGCTGCTGAACCCTTCGCCCTACATGTTTTTTTGCGAGCTGGGCGACATTACGGTGGTGGGGTCGTCGCCCGAGGCCCTCGTCAAATCGCACGGCGGTCATGCGCAGTTGAGGCCCATCGCGGGCTCCAGGCCGCGCGGCGCGGACGCCCCGCAGGATGCGCTGCTGGAAGCGCAGTTGCTGGCCGATGCGAAGGAGAATGCGGAACACGTCATGCTCGTCGATCTGGCGAGAAACGATCTGGGCCGCGTCGCGACCGCCGGCTCCGTGCACGTGGATCCCTACCGCGTGATCGAGCGCTATAGCCACGTCATGCACATGGTGAGCGGTGTCAGCGGCACGTTGGCCCCGGGCCAGGACGCATTCGATCTATTTGCGGCCGCTTTCCCGGCCGGTACGCTCGTCGGTGCGCCGAAGGTGCGCGCGATGCAGATAATCGATGAGCTCGAACCGGTCGGCCGGCAGCTGTATGGCGGAACCGTGGGCTATTTCGGGCGGCATGGCGACATGGATCAGGCAATCACCATTCGTACGTTGGTATTTCGCGGCGATGTCTATAGTTATCAAGCCGGCGGCGGCATCGTCGCCGACAGTTCACCCGATGCGGAATACGAAGAGATCATGGCGAAAAGCGCCGTCATGCGGCACGCGCTCAGCATAGCGGCAGAGGGCCTGTGAGCATGCGTCCGAGATTATTGCTCATCGACAACTACGACTCGTTCACCTACAACCTGGTGCAGGCCTTCCTGATGCTGGGCGCGGACGTGGAGGTTCACCGCAACGATCTCATCACCGTCGAAGAGGCGCTCGCGCGACGGCCGACGCATCTGGTCATTTCCCCGGGACCCGGCACGCCGGGCAATGCGGGAGTGTCCATGCGCATGATCGAGGCATTCGCCGGCCGCATACCCATCTTCGGCGTATGTCTGGGTCACCAATCCGTGGTCGAAGTGTTCGGCGGCAAAGTGGTGCGGGCCGGCCGGTTGATGCACGGCAAGACCTCTCCCATCGCACATGACGGCCGGGGTCTCTACAGCGGCATGCCGCAGTATTTTCAGGCCGGCCGCTATCACTCCTTGATCGCCGATCCGGCAACCATTCCTCCGGTGCTCGAGGTCACGGCGCGAACCGCGGAGGGCGAGATCATGGGCGTGCGCCATCGATCCCTGCCCATTGAGGGGGTGCAATTCCACCCGGAGAGCGTTCTGACGCCCGACGGGCCCGCGTTGATGGGCAATTTTCTCAAGAATTGAAGTGATGCAGACCCCGCGCAGCATCCTGGAACAACTTCTCGCAGGCCGGGATCTGACCGAAATTCAGGCGGCCGACCTGCTGGCATGCTTGACGACTCCGGATGTATCGCCCGCGTTGGCGGGGGCCCTGTTGGTGGCAATGCGCTGCAAGGGAGAGACGGCGGCGGAAGTGCGCGGCTTTGCGGGAGCGATGCGCGCACTGGCGCGCCGGCCCGCGTTGCCGGCGGCACCCGATGCCATCGATATCGTCGGGACCGGGGGAGATGCGTCCGGGAGCTTGAATCTATCCACCGGCGCGGCGTTGCTCACGGCGGCCTGTGGCCTGCCGGTCGTGAAGCACGGCAACCGCGCGATTTCCAGCCGCAGCGGGAGCGCTGATTTGATCGAACAGCTGGGTTTCCGGCTGCCCCTGGACGAGGTCCGGGCTGCCGCCTGCTTTGCGGCCACCGGATTCACATTTTTGTTCGCTCCTTATTTTCATCCTGCGATGCAGGCCGTCGCGCCGGTCCGCTCCGCTCTCGGCGTGCGCACGGTGTTCAATCTTTTGGGACCGTTGACCAACCCCGCTGCGCCGCGCTTCTACCTGATCGGTGCGTTCGATGCCGCCGCCGCGGAGTTGCTGGCGGAGACATTGGCGGGCATGGAAGCGCAACGTGCGTGGGTGGTTCACGGCGCCGCCGGGTGGGATGAGGCGACGCCGATGGGTCCCTTTCTTGCCTTCGACGTCACTCGCGGGGCGATACGGCGTCACCATGTCGATCCACGCGATCTCGGCCTCGAGCCTTGCAGCAGCGCCGATTTGATGGGTGGCGACGCCGCCGCAAATTTGGCGGCGTTGCTCGAAGTTTTCGCGGGTCGCGACCGCGGCGCGCATCGCGCCGCGCTGCTCCTGCAATGCGGACTTGCCCTGCACATTGCCGGGCGGGCCCCGTCCATCGTGGCGGGCATCGGCGCGGCGAGGGAGGTGTTGGACAGCGGTCAAGCCCTGCATTGGCTGCGGCAACTGGAAAATTTCGCCAAGGATCCGCCGGACACATGAGCAGCTTCCTGGAAGACATGGCGCGCTCCAGCGCGGACCGGGTGCGGGTGGCGAAGCAGGTCGAGTCGTTCGCCGATCTGGATGCACGCGCGCGAGCCGCCCCGCCCGCGGCGCCGTTGCGTCTGTCGGCGGCGGGCTTCGACGTCATTGCCGAACTCAAGCTACGCTCGCCGGCCGCCGGCCGGTTGGGTGATGGGGCCCAGGATTGGCAGGGTCGGATCGCCGCCTATGCCCGCGGTGGGGCCGCAGCCGTCTCGGTGCTCACCGAGCCATCGAGATTCGATGGGACGTTGGATCACCTGCGGCAGGCGGCGGCCGTGCTGGCCCCCCTGGGCGTGCCGGCAATGCGCAAGGACTTCCTGGTCGACCCGTATCAGGTCCTCGAAGCGCGCGCCGCCGGTGCCGGCGGTGTGCTGGTCATCCTGCGGATGTTGGCGTGTGAGCGAATCGCCGAACTCCTGGATGCCGCGGCGGCGCACGGCCTGTTCGTGTTGTTGGAGGCATTCGACGCCGCGGACTTGGGCTTGGCGCGCGAGCTCCTTGCATCGCGCGCCCACTCGCCGGATGTGCTGGTCGGGATCAACAGCCGTGATCTTGAGACGCTGAATGTGATGCAGCGGCGGTTCGTCGATTTGGCGCCACTGCTGCCGGAGCAGCCTGCCTGCGTCGCGGAAAGCGGTGTGGCGACTCCCGCCGACGCCCTCGAGATGCGGCGGCTCGGATATCGGCTGGCCTTGATCGGCACCGCCCTGATGAGCCGCGACGATCCTGCAGTCCTGCTTCGGGAAATCTTGAGTGCGGCTCGCACACTGCAACGTTAAATGGCTACACTCGGCGCCATGTGGATAAAAATTTGCGGCATGACCAGCGCGGACGCCATTGCCGCTGCGGCGGAGGCCGAAGTCGACGCAATCGGCTTCGTGTTCGCTCCAAGTCCGCGTCAGGTGACCCCGGGCCAAGCGGCACAGCTCGCGGCGCTCGCGCCGCCCGGCATTCTCCGGATCGCGGTGGCGCAGCATCCGCTGCAAATGAAGGTGGATGAAATCTGCCGCATTCTCAAACCGGATTTTTTTCAGACCGACGTGGAGGATTTGCGGGAATTGAAAATCCCGGCGCACGTCAGGGTCCTGCCGGTGGTGCGCTTTGGCCGCAAGACGCCCAGCCCCTTGCCACCCCGAATGCTGTTTGAGGGTCCGTCGAGCGGCATCGGTGAACTGGCCGACTGGGGAAGAGCGGCTGAGCTTGCGCGCCAAACGGAGGTCATTCTCGCCGGAGGATTGTCTGCCCATAACGTCGGCGAAGCCATCCAGGCGGTGCGGCCGTTCGGCGTCGACGTGAGCAGCGGTGTCGAGGACGTTCCGGGGGTCAAGGATCCTGAGAAGATTCACGAATTTGTGCGTGCAGCGCGAGCTGCCGCGAAACGAATGGAGCGCGATGCATGAACTCTCCGCTTCGAGCGCAGCCCGCGCAAACAGCCGTCTATCCCGATGCCAAGGGCCGCTACGGTTCCTTCGGCGGACGCTATGTACCGGAGACATTGGTGCCGGCCTTGGATCGGCTGCAGGCCGGAGTTACGCGGCACCTCAACAGCGAGGCGTTCCAGGCGGAATTCACCCATGAACTCCGGACATGGGTCGGGCGTCCGACGGCGCTGTCCTTCGCCCCGACGTTGAGCAAGCGTTGGGGCGCCGAGGTATGGCTCAAACGCGAGGACCTCGCTCACACCGGGGCTCACAAGATCAACAACGCGGTCGGCCAGACGCTGCTCGCGAAGCGATTGGGCGCAAAGCGCATCATCGCGGAGACGGGCGCGGGACAACATGGGGTCGCGAGCGCCGCGGCCGCGGCCAGACTCGGAATGCCCTGCGTCGTGTACATGGGAGCGGTCGATGTCGAACGCCAGGCGCCGAATGTGGGGCGGATGCAGTTATTGGGAGCGACGGTGGTGCCGGTGACCGGCGGCGACAAAACCTTGCGCGCCGCCATCGACGAGGCGTTGCGCGATTGGGTTTCCGATCCCGATTGCACCTACTATGCGCTGGGTTCGGCCGTTGGGCCGCATCCCTATCCCTACTTGGTTCGTGAACTGCAGTCGGTGATCGGTCGTGAGGCGCGCGCACAGATCCTCGAGCTTGCCGGAGCATTGCCGGACGTTGCCGTGGCGTGCGTCGGCGGCGGGTCCAATGCAATCGGCCTGTTTCATCCGTTTCTGGGCGATTCATCGGTCCGATTGCTCGGGGTGGAGGCCGGGGGCCGCGGCTCCGGCCTCGGCGACAACGCGGCCTCTTTGACCTTCGGCACGCCCGGTGTGCTGCAGGGCAGCTACACGTTGATTCTGCAGGATGCCTTCGGCCAGGTTCAGGAAACGCATTCGGTATCCGCGGGCCTGGACTATTCCGGTGTGGGCCCGGAGCATGCCTATTTGTCGACGAGCGGCCGGGTCGTCTACGAGTCGGCCACTGATGACGAGGCCTTGGATGCGCTCATGGAGTGCGCCAAGTACGAGGGAATTCTTCCCGCCATCGAAACGGCGCACGCCATTTTCGGAGCCCGGCGCTACGCGCAAGCGCATCCGGGCGCGCGGATTTTGATCGGGTGCTCGGGTCGCGGGGACAAGGATATGCCGATACTGCAGCGCACGGTGTTGCAGGACAGGCACGTTTCATGAAGCCTCGGGACGCCATATCGGCCGCCATTAGCAACGCAGTAGCGCAGGGCAGACCTGCGTTGGTCGGATTTCTCACCGCCGGGTTTCCCTCCCGCCGGCAATTCAAGGACAATCTGGCCGCTGTCATCGGTGCGTGCGACGTGGTCGAGATCGGCGTGCCCTTCAGCGATCCAATGGCTGACGGCACGACGATTCAGCGGGCCAGCTTCGTCGCGTTGGCCGACGGTGTGACCCTACCCTGGATACTCGAGGAGTTGAGGGCCGTACCGCAGCCGCGAACGGCGCCGGTGCTCTTGATGAGTTACCTGAATCCCTTGCTCAAGTACGGCCTCGACAGGTTGCCGCGCGACGCGGCCGCGGCGGGCGTTGCCGGGTTCATCGTGCCGGATCTTCCGTATGAGGAATCCGACGACCTCAAGGGGGCGCTCGATGAGGAGGGACTGGCCCTGGTTCAGATGGTTACGCCGGTAACGCCGGCGGATCGATTGAGTATGCTCTGCAAATCTGCGCAAGGGTTCGTTTACGCGGTCACCATGACCGGCACGACGGGCAAATCTGCGGAAGTGCCCGATGCTGTATTGGCGTACATGGATCGCGTCAAAGGCTGCTCGACGATCCCGGTTTGTGCTGGATTCGGCATTCGTTCCCGCGAGCAGGTGGCGCGCTTCGCCACGCATGTCGACGGCGTGGTGGTCGGCTCGGCATTGGTCGAGACGTTGGAACGCGGCGAGGACGTCCGGGCATTTCTCAGGTCGCTGCGGTAGATCCCTTGAAGCGGGTGTACCGAGCGGCGTCGTTACTACAGGTTGCCCATGCCCGCAACGTGCTCATCACCGCCGGAATTCAATGCGAGTTGCGGAATCAGTATCTTGCGGGCGCCCTGGGCGATCTGCCCATGATGGAGACGTGGCCGCAGCTCTACGTGGACGACGCCGATGAGCGGTTCGCTTTGAGCGCCCTGGCGCGGGCCGCCGCGGCGCCTGTCGGCATGCCTTGGACCTGCAATACCTGTGGTGAACAGCTGGAGCCTCAGTTCACTCAGTGTTGGCGCTGCGGTGCGGAATTCCACCCGGGCTGAAAGGTAATCCTAAGTGGATCTTGCGTGTCGGACAAACACCGACAGTGAATATCGCGAAATCCGAGCTGAGGTTCAGCACCCCACCCTGGCCTCGACCCGCGGCAGAGGTTAAAAATCATCCCGTACGCTCATTGAATTCACCACACGGTTATGATCGGGAGGATGCGATTGATGAACGCCGTGACTAGTCTGCTTTTCGAGCCCGCAGTGCGGTTCCCGGCGCAGAGCCCCGTCGTGGGGGAGTCCTCTGCGATGCGGGAGGTATTCCGGCTCATCGACCGGGTGGGTCCGACGGAGGCCGGAGTTCTTCTCAGCGGCGAGAGCGGTTCCGGCAAGGAATTGGCCGCACAGTCCATCCACGATCGCAGCGCCAGGCGGGGCGGTCCGTTCGTCGTGGTCAATTGCGGCGCAGTCCCAGCGGGACTGATCGAAGCCGAGCTGTTCGGATGTGCAAATCGGGGCGGACACACCGGCGCGATGCGTGTGCACGCCGGCGTATTCGAACGAGCCGAGGGCGGCACGCTGCTCCTCGACGAAGTTACGGAAATGCCCCTGGACATGCAGGCCCGCCTGCTGCGCGTGCTGGAGACGAGAAAGTTCTACCGGGTCGGCGCCGACGTTGAGTCCATCACCGATGTTCGCATGATTGCCTCGACGAATCGATGCCCCATGCAAGCGGTCCAGGATGGGCAATTACGCGAGGACCTGTTGTACCGGCTCGCCGTCTTTCCCATCGATCTGCCGCCGCTGCGCAGCCGCGGCAACGACGTCGAATTGCTCGCCGACCATTTTCTATCCGTGTTGAATGCGCGCAATGGCATGCAGAAGCGGCTTTCGGCGCTCGCGCGCCAGACGTTGAAACGGCATACCTGGCCCGGCAACGTTCGCGAACTGAAGAATTGCATCGAGCGCGCCTTCATTCTCGCGGATCAGACACTCGAAGTCGTTCCCCTGATTCCGCACCGGGCAGTGGGCCGCGCCGCTGATGCGGCGCAGGACCGCGAGCGCCTGGAGATTCGCGTGGGTTCGCGCATCCATGATATGGAACGCTCGTTGATCGAGGCAACGCTCGACTACTTCAATGGCAACAAACGGCGCGCGGCGGACGCCCTGGGCTGCAGCTTGAAGACCCTGTATAACAAACTCAATGGATATTCACAGAGTCAAGAGTGCGCCAGCAATTGACAAGCGGCGCGACGGGAGATAGCAAGTGGCACGAGTATTGATCGCCGACGATCACGCGGTCGTTCGCGCTGGATTCAAGCAGTTTCTGGCGGAGGATTCCAGCATCAACGCAGTCGGCGAAGCGGCCACCGGCAACGAGACGCTGGATATGCTGCGGCGGCAGGAGTGGGATCTCGTCCTGCTGGATATCCATATGCCCGATAGGAGCGGGCTGGACATCCTGAGGCACATACAGACGGGCCACCCGGGCGTTCGTGTGCTGGTGATGAGCGGGCTTCCCGAGCAGCAGTACGCGGTCAATGTTCTGCGTGCCGGAGCCAGCGGCTACCTGTCGAAGGACAGTGCACCGGAAGAGCTCATGAAAGCCGTTCGCACCGTCCTGTCGGGACGGCGGTACGTCAGCGCGGCGCTCGCCGAAATTCTGGTTGCGGATCTCGACGGCGACGCGGACAAGCCCTTGCATGCCAGGCTGTCGACCCGCGAGTTCCAGATATTCTGCAAGCTGGCCGCCGGTCGCGGTGTGTCGGACATAGCCAACGAGCTCAGTCTCAGTGTGAAGACCGTGAGCACCTACCGCAGTCGAATTCTCGAAAAAATGAGCTTCAGCGCAAACGCGGACATCACTTCCTATGCGCTGCGCAACGGGCTCATTCAGTAAGTGCAGGACAATGACGTATTCTTCATTCAATCGTGCTTGCGACTACGGCCGCAGCCGCCGTCCTCGTGCCCTGGAGCGGTCGACATGCGAGCCAAATCCGTGGAAGCGCTAGAGATGGCGCCGGGGCTGCGGGTCTTGCTCGTCGAGGACTCGACGGTGCTGAGAGAGCGGCTCACCGAGGCCATCAGGCAGATTCCGGAAGTGGATCTCATTGGGACGGCGGACACTGAAGCCGGCGCACTTGCCGCCATCAAGCGGGATCTGGTGGACGTCATCATTCTGGATCTTCACCTGAAGCAGGGGACGGGATTCGGCGTGATGCGCGCGTTGACCACTGCGCAGCTGAAGCCGCGCATCATCGTACTGACGAACTACGATCTGCCGGAATACAAAAATGCCGCCATCGCGCTCGGTGCGACCCATTTCCTGGATAAGGCGAGAGACTATGGGCGCCTGCCCGAAGTCCTGCGCGAGATTTGCGAAGCGCATATGGCAAACCACTGAGCTTCCCATCTTGCGCACGCAGCCCGTCGCGGGCTTGATCATGTGCGGGGGGGTGGGAGACCGGCCGGCCGCCGACCGATTCCTCGCCCCGAATTTTCGTGTAAAAATGCGCGCGCCGGGCCGTTAAAGCCTAACATGTGGGCTGCGTCCGGTTGTCGTATCTTGAAGGAGAAGGATATATGGAAACTTTAGGGACGGCCGACGAGGCGCGGGCCGGAGGCCAACGGGGCGATCCCAATGCCGGTGTGGGCGCCGAAAACGTCAAGAACGCGGCGTCGGCGGAGATACAGAGCCTGATCGCCGACGTGGAGGATCTGGTCGCCCGAATCGCCGACCTCAAGGACGCTGATGTCGTGCGCGTTCGGAGCCAGGTAATGCGGGCGGTGGGCAACGCCAAGGAGAGTCTGGCCGAGAGCGCCGACAATTTTAGGCGACAGGCACAGCAGGCCGCGAGAACGGCGGACGACTTCGTTCACGACAGTCCCTGGCAGGCTGTGGGCGTTGCGGCATTGGTCGGTGCCGTCGTGGGCATCCTGGCGACGCGCCGATCCTAGGCTCCTAGCACGCCATGCGCTTGCTGTGGTCTCTGCCGAAGGCGGCGCCGGCGCTTTTGCGGCACATGGTCGGCTATGTGGAACTCGCCGGCGAGGATTTGGATCGGGCGCAGCGCGAATTCGGCGCCCAACTATTGGCCAGCGCGATTCTGGGCCTCGCCATATTCTTCGTCGTTCTCGCGGGCTGCCTTCTCGTCGTGGCATTGACCTGGAATACTCCCTACCGCGTGTCTGCGATTGCCTGGATGGGGGGTGCCTTCCTGCTGGTGGCCGTGATCGCCGGCATGTACCGCGCCAAGCTCGCCGACGGACAGACTCCGTTCCTCGCCTCCGTGCGGCGGGAGTGGCAAGAGGATCGTGTGATTCTGGAGCACATTCTCTCGCCGGATGAGGAGTGACGGGTGAGCGAATACGGCGACTCCGAAGATACAATCGCTGCGAAGATGGCGCAGTCGCGCAAGGAAATTCGTCGACTGCTGGAGCCACCGTCGCAACAGACAGGATCGCCCAAGGGCGCGGCCTCCGGTGTCACCGGCAATTTCCCGCGCAGCCGCACCATGAAACTGCTGCTGAGCGGCCGCGGTATCGGGGCCGTCAGCGCGGTCCTGGGCGGCATCTTGATGGCGCGCCCCGCAATCGCGATTCGGCTGATGCGCATGATCCCCGTGGGCGCCGTCGCGCGAATGCTGCTGGTGAAGGGAATCGCATCGCTGCGATCCAGGCGCGGATGATCATTTGCGCGGGCGCCGGATTGCGGCGCGCGCGTCATCCAAGTGTGATTTGGGCGTGGTGCTCCGCGCCGTCGTCGACCAGGTGTATTACCCCGTCGGATAAAGCGAAATCGCGGCCATCGAGTGAAGCGCGAGTGATTCCTCGGCAAACGCCGCGCGCGTTGTCGACCGTAATGCGGTAAACGGAAGATCCGTGCCGGTAAGTGATCTCGAATCCGGGCCAATTGCGCGGAATGCAGGGATTTATCGTCAGCGCATTGCCTCGCAGAGTGATTCCGAGGATTCCCTCGGTGGCCGTGCGGTACATCCATCCTGCCGATCCCGTATACCAGGTCCATCCTCCCCTTCCGACATGCGACTGCGCGGAATATACGTCGGCGCACACCACATAGGGCTCGACCTTGTATCGCCGCATACCGGCATCGGTGGCTGCATGATTGATGGGATTGAGCAGGGAAAGAATCTCACCCGCGCGATCGCCGTCGCCCATCAGCGCAAAAGCCAATACGGTCCACATGGCGGCGTGAGTATATTGACCGCCATTCTCCCGCAGTCCTGCGGGATAGGCCTTGACGTAACCAGGATCGTGGACCGAGCGCACGAACGGCGGGGTGAATATCTTGACCAGGCCCTCGGTTCGGCTGACCAATTGGTCGTCGACCGCGGACATCGCCCGCGCCGCTCGAGCTGGATCGCCGCCCCCGGAAATGATTGCCCACGACTGCGCGATGGAGTCGATCCGGCATTCGTCGCTGGCGATCGAACCCAAGGGTGATCCATCATCGAAATAGCCGCGCCGGTACCACTCACCGTCCCAGGACTCGCGCTCGATGGCTTCCCGGACGGTGGCGGCATGAACTCGCCATCGTGCCGATCTGTCGGATGGACCCCGCCGGTCCGCGACCTCGGCGAATTTCAGCAGAGCGGCATACAGGAACCACCCCAACCACACGCTCTCGCCCCGGCCTGCTGCGCCGACGCGGTTCATGCCGTCGTTCCAATCGCCGGCGCCGAACAGGGGCAGGCCGTGCGAACCGACCGCGAGGCTCGAATCCAAAGCGAGCGCGCAATGCTCGAAGAGGGTCGCAGTGGTTGTCGTGATGGTGGGCGCGGAGAAGAGTTCGTACTGGTCCGGCGCCAAGGGCGGTCCGTCCAGAAACGGCACCTGCTCGTCGAGGACCGTGACGTCGGCGGTGACGTCGAGGTAATGCGAGACCACGAACGGCAACCAGACACGGTTGTCCGAGATGCGGGTCTTGATTCCCTGCCCGGAGGACGGCAGCCACCAGTGCTGTACATCGCCGGCCGTGAACTGGCGCGCAGCTGCGCGCAGCAAGTGCTCGCGGGTGAGCGCGGGACGGGAAATGCAAAGGGCCATGACGTCCTGAAGCTGATCGCGAAAGCCATATGCGCCGCTTGCCTGATAGAAGCCCGTGCGGGCCCATACGCGGCAGGCAAGGGTTTGGTAGAGCAGCCATCCATTCAACAGAATGTCGAGGGCGCGATCCGGTGTCTTCACCTGGACGGCGCGCAGCGTGTATTCCCAATGATCCGTGACTGACTTCAATACGACGTCGAGATCGATGCCGCGGAAGCGCTCGATCAGCGTCCCCGCCGCATCCCCCGACTCCGCCTCGCCGATGAGAAACACGAGCTCCGTTTCCTCTCCAGCCGACAGAATGATTTCGGTCTGGGTGGCCGCGCAGGGATCCAGCCCCCCACCGACCCGCATCGACAGAGGCGTGCCACCCATCATGGCCGACGGCTCGGACAAAGAACCATGCCGGCCGATGAATTCCGCGCGATCGCCCGTCCACCGACACTGCTTGCCGCGGGTATCGATGAACACGACGCGCGATTGAAATTCCGCGCGCCACGGATTGCGCGCCAGCAAGGCGTTGGTCTTCGGTTCGATTTCCGTGACGATGAAGGGTGCCGTCCGGCTGCGCTGATTGCCCAGTACCAAATCCACGTAGTGCACGAACGACAGGCGCCGGGTCGCGCCGCAGCGATTCATGATCTTGAGGCGGGAAATTTTCACCGGATCCGTCAATGGAACAAATTGCAGCAGATCGAGTGCAATGCCGTGCGTGGCCTGTTCAAAGCGGGTGTATCCGAAACCGTGGCGGATCACGTGATGGGAATCGGGCCGCCTGATGGGGAGCGGTGTCGCGCTCCACAAGTCCCCGGTATCCTCATCCCGAACATAAATTACCTCCGCCGGGACATCGCAGACCGGGTCATTGGACCACGGAGTGAGCTGGTTTTCGCGGGAATTCGCAGACCAGGTGCTGCCGGCGCCGTCTGCCGACACCTGAAACCCGAACTGTGAATTTGCGATGACGTTGACCCAGGGAGCCGGTGTCCGGCGGTCATTCTCCAGCAGCATCACGTACTCGCGACCCCCGGCGGCGAATCCGCCTAGCCCATTGAAGAACTCCAACTCGGGCAGGGGTGGCGCCGCAGCGCCGGGCGGGACGTGCGGCCGGAGTTGCCGCTCCAGCCGCGGCCCAAGTGTGGCGTCCGGCAAACCTGCCATCTGATCGCCCAAACTGCCGCGCCGGGCGACGAACACCGCACGGGCGGCCGTTTCCAGACAATCGCCGTCGCCGGCCGACAGCGAGTCGCCGCGCAGCGAAAACACGCGTCCCCGGCTCTCTTCGTGTTCAGGGTCGTGCGAGGCGCTGATCGCCGCATCGATCGCTGATTGCAGGGCGGCGGTCGGGGACATCGCTTCGTCGTTGACGATGATGAGATCCACCGGCAGCCGCTTTAGGCGCCAATATGCCTGTGCTTTCAGCAGTTGCCCGACGATCGGAAGGTCCTTCAGGTCATCGATACGCAGCAGCACGATCGGAAGATCACCGGACACCCCGAAGGGCCACAACGCCTGCGGGCCCGCTCGATTCCTGTCCAGGATCTCGCTGGACGCACGCAGCGACGCATCGGAATACAGGACGTGGTTCGCGACGCGCTGAAAAAGATGGGCCTCGTCGACGCCGGCTCCCAGGGAATGCATTTGTTCCCGTGCGCGGGTCGAAGCCGTTGCCTTCGCCCGGTCGAAAGTAGCGGGATCGCGGTGCTCGTCGGCCAGAGACAACGCGCGATCCCGGCTCTCCGCGATCAGCGTCCAGAAGGCGACTCGTGCCGTTGCTCCGGGAGCCAGCCGCACGCGACGCCGCAGCGCAAACACCGGATCGAGCACGATTCCCGTGGTCTTCGACAGGGGGCGGCCTTGCACTATCGAAATCGGGTTGCGCAAATCGTTGCCGCGACCCAGAAAGCGCGCCCGATCGGTCTCGAACTGCAAATCACCGACCGACTCGCCTTCCAGCACGCTCGAATGAGCCGCCCACAAAGCCGCTTCGTTGGGCTCGCGATTGCGCCGCGTCGCGAGCAAGATGCCCGATTCCGGGACGAACTCGGTTTGGACGAACATCTTGGCGAATGCGGGATGCGCCGAATCCGCGTCGGCAGACGTCAGCACTACCTCGCAATAGGAGGTCAGCTCGATTTCGCACGGTATATCGCCGTTGTTCGTAACCGACACGCGCCGTACTTCCCCATTGTCCCCGGGCGAGAGGCAAATCTCGGTGGCCGTGACGATGGCACCGTCGCTGCGGATGAATTCGGCCCCATCCTCGCGGAATGCGGCCTCGTAGGCATCCGCCTCCCGGCCGACAGGTTGATAGCCCGAGGACCACAACCGGCCGCTGGCCATGTCGCGCAGGAACACGTACGAGCCCCACGCATCGCAGGTCGCATCTTCGCGCCAGCGCGTCACCGCGGCGTCGCGCCAGCGACTGTATCCGGAGCCGGCCGCGGTGATCATCACCGAATAATCGGCGTTGCACAGCAAATGTGTGCGGGGCGCAACGTGATGTGGAGTGGTGAAGCGGCGCGGGCTCACGGATTGGTCCGCCAGATGCTGAGATTGACCGCCACGCCCAAACTGATCCACGCGAGATAGGGCAGCATCAACCACGCCGCCGCCGGCCTGACGGCGGAGAACTCCCGCAGCGTCCACGTCAAAGTCAGCCATAAGGCGACGATCAGGAATAGTCCGCCGCCAATGCTCTTCATACCGTAGAACACCGGCGCCCAAAGTGCATTCAGCGCCAATTGGAGCCCGTACGCGAACAGCGCGCGGTTACGGCCCGGGTGATAGCGCTCGCTCCACGCGAGCCACGCGGCAGTTCCCATCAAGACATAGAGCGCCGTCCATACGCGTCCGATCAATGCAATCGGGGGCGTCCACGCCGGCTTATTGAGAGACGCGTACCAGGCTGTCTCGCTCGTCACGCGACCCGATGTTGCCGCCGCGGGTGGCGCGCCATGGACCGACGCGCCCGCCTGTACGGCGGGGGGCGCAACGCCCGGGGAGACCAACGCCCCCAGGATTCCGGTCGCCAGCGACAGCGCGATGAACGCGATCAGCGCCAGCCAGTTTGGCCGCGCGTTTCGACCGCGATAACTGGTCGGATTCTCGATCTGAATTCTCATTCGCGCTGCGGTGTCAACGAGCGGTAGCGCATGAAAATCAGGATTGCTGCAGCGCTCATTTGAATCCAGCCGAACCACTGATAATGGGCGGACAGGGCCAGCCAAATCAGCCCTGACAGCCACAGCACGCCGGCGGCAAAGGCGGCGTCCCTGCGGCTGTTGGCCCGGCGCAGTTCGTCGCGCAGTTGCCTCATGCCGGCGCTCTCCACCTGATTTCCCAGACGTCCCTCCGCCGCCTCACGCACCGCCGTCTGGAACAATTGCGGTACCTGCTTCAGGGCCTCGATGGTGTCGGGAAGCTGCGTGCGCAACCTGCGAATGACCGTTCGCGGACTCATCCGTTCCCGCATCCATGATCGGAGGATCGGCTGCGCAGTCTTCCAGAGATCGAGTTCCGGATACAGTTCGCGGCCCAGGCCTTCGATGTTCAGCAGCGTTTTCTGCAATAGAATCAACTGCGGCTGGATCTGCATGTCGAAACGGCGCGCAGTCTCGAACAGGCGCAGCAGAACCTGGGCGAACGAAATTTCCTTGAGCGGTTTGTTGAATATGGGTTCGCAGACCGTGCGCAC
>Ga0182015_10003886_pt1 | contig 16417 bp, 13 predicted proteins | sample 712P3MmetaG_FD_120478 | JGI IMG/M metagenome (GOLD analysis project Ga0182015, IMG submission 120478) | Permafrost microbial communities from Stordalen Mire, Sweden - 712P3M metaG | ecosystem: Environmental > Terrestrial > Soil > Wetlands > Permafrost | place: Sweden: Stordalen | collected... | reverse complement strand
GTCGACCACGGCGATGGAGCCGGAGCGGTTCATGGCGACGAGATCGCCCTGACGGCTGCGGACCGAAGCCAGGTTGATGAAGCGGACGGAACCGTTGTTCTTGGCTTCGAGGCGGGACTGCTCATTGACGCGCGAAGCCGTTCCACCGATGTGGAAGGTACGCATGGTGAGCTGAGTGCCAGGCTCGCCGATGGACTGCGCGGCGATGACACCGACGGCTTCGCCGAGTTCGACCATGCGGCCGGAACCGAGGTTGCGGCCGTAGCAGAGGATGCAGACGCCGCGGCGGGATTCGCAGGTGAGGACGGAGCGAATCTTGACGCGCTCGATGCCGGCAGCCTGGATGGCTGATGCGAGGTCTTCGGTGATTTCCTGGTTGACGTCGACGATGACCTGGCCTTCGTAGTCCTTGATTTTCTCGAGGGAGACGCGGCCGACGATGCGGTCGCGGAGCGGCTCGATGATCTCGCCGGATTCAACGATGGGGGTGACGTAGATGCCTTCCACGGTTTTGCAATCGCGTTCGCTGACGATGACGTCCTGGGCCACGTCAACGAGACGGCGAGTGAGGTAGCCGGAGTCGGCGGTTTTGAGGGCGGTATCGGCGAGGCCCTTGCGCGCGCCGTGGGTCGAGATGAAGTACTCGAGCACGGTGAGGCCTTCACGGAAGTTGGCCGTGATGGGGGTCTCGATGATTTCGCCTGATGGCTTGGCCATCAAGCCGCGCATACCGGAGAGCTGGCGGATCTGCTGTTTGGAACCGCGAGCGCCAGAGTCGGCCATGATGTAGATGGGGTTCATGACGCCTTCTTTGTCGGCGCGTTTCATGTTGTCGAACATCTCGTCGGCGACGCGTTCGGTGACTGCCGACCAGATCTGGATGACCTTGTTGTTGCGCTCGCCGTTGGTGATGGCGCCGTCCAGGTACTGCTGCTGGACGCCGATCGCCTGTTTCTCCGCGTCGCGGACCGTTGCGTACTTGGCTTCGGGGATGACCATGTCATCGAGACCGACGGAGAGACCGCTGATGGTCGCGTAGTGGAAGCCGAGGTCCTTGATGCGGTCGAGCATGGTGACGGTGAGCTCGAGGCCGTGGTTGAGGTAGCAGTAGTTGACGAGCTGGCCGATGCCTTTCTTCTTGAGCAGGCCGTTGACGTAGGGCATCTCTGTGGGCAGCGCATCGTTGAGGATGGCGCGACCGACGGTGGTGGTGATGAACTGGCGGTCGTACTGCACCGGTTCGGTGTGGGTGAGGTCCTGATCGTCGTAGGCGGTGCCCATTTCGAGCACGGGGCCGGTGTAGCGAAGACGGATCGGGCTGAGGGTCTCGACCTCTTTGGCTTCGAGGGCCATGAGGACTTCTTCGATGTTGGCGAAGACGCGGCCTTCTCCTTTGGCGCCCTTCTTGGCCTTGGTGAGGTAGTAGAGGCCGAGGACCATGTCCTGGGTGGGGACGGTGATGGGGTGTCCGGACGCGGGCGAGAGGATGTTGTGCGAGGAGAGCATGAGCACAGACGCTTCGACCTGCGCTTCAGGGGAGAGCGGGATGTGCACGGCCATCTGGTCGCCATCGAAGTCGGCGTTGAAGGCGGTGCAGACCAGGGGGTGAATCTTGATGGCCTTGCCTTCTACGAGGACGGGCTCGAACGCCTGGATGCCGAGGCGATGGAGGGTGGGAGCGCGGTTGAGGAGCACCGGATGATCGCGGATGACTTCCTCGAGGATGTCCCACACGATCGGCTCCTGCATCTCGACCATTTCCTTGGCCTGCTTGATGGTGGTGCAGTGGCCGGTCTGCTCGAGGCGGTGATAGATGAAAGGCTTGAAGAGCTCGAGGGCCATCTTTTTGGGAAGGCCGCACTGGTGGAGCTTGAGCTCGGGTCCCACCACGATCACGGAGCGGCCTGAGTAGTCGACGCGCTTGCCGAGGAGGTTCTGACGGAAGCGGCCCTGCTTGCCTTTGAGCGTGTCGGAGAGCGACTTGAGCGGGCGGTTGTTGGCGCCGCGCAGGACGCGACCGCGACGACCGTTATCGAAGAGAGCGTCGACGGCTTCCTGGAGCATGCGCTTTTCGTTACGCACGATGACTTCGGGCGCATGCAGGTCCATGAGCTTCTTCAACCGGTTGTTGCGGTTGATGACGCGGCGGTAGAGGTCGTTCAAGTCAGAGGTGGCGAAGCGGCCGCCGTCCAAGGGCACGAGGGGGCGCAGCTCCGGCGGAATGACCGGGATGACGTCGAGGATCATCCACTGGGGCTTGTTGCCGGATTTGCGGAAGGCTTCGACGACCTTGAGGCGCTTGGCGAACTTGAGGCGCTTCTGGAGCGAGGTCTCGAGCTTCATGCGCTCGCGGAGCTCGATGGAGAGCTCGTCGACGTTGACGCGCTTGAGGAGTTCTTTGATGGCCTCGGCGCCCATCATGCCCTTGAAGCCGGTGGGGCGGTACTGCTGGTCGACTTCGCGGAACTTGGTTTCATCCTTGATGATCTCGCGCTCGCGGACGGGTGCGTCGCCGGGATCGACGACGACGTAGCTCTCGAAGTAGAGGACGGACTCGAGGTCACGGAGGGAGATGTCGAGGAGGTGGCCGATGCGCGAGGGAAGTCCTTTGAAGAACCACACGTGGGAGCACGGCGAGGCGAGCTCGATGTGGCCGAGGCGTTCGCGGCGGACTTTCGAGACGGTAACTTCGACGCCGCACTTATCGCAGATGACGCCGCGGTGCTTCATGCGCTTGTACTTGCCGCAGAGGCACTCCCAGTCAGTGACGGGGCCGAAGATGCGGGCGCAGAAGAGACCGTCGCGCTCCGGTTTGAAGGTGCGGTAGTTGATGGTTTCGGGTTTTGTGACTTCGCCATGGGACCAGCTGCGAATTTTTTCCGGCGAGGCGAGGGAAATGCGGATCGCGTCGAAGTCGGTGATGGGGCTGGTCATTTCGAACGGGCTGGAACGGTACAAGGTGTTCCTCCTTGGCTGTCGCCAGCTACTAGCTTTTAGCTATTAGCTTTTAGCTTCGGCCGTGTCTCTTCGGGTTCCGTTTTCGCGCCGCCATGGTACGCGACGCTGTGAACTTCCAATCTTTTTGCCCTCGGCCGCAGCTCCTAGCTAAAAGCTAAGAGCTAACGGCTAAAGGCTGGTTCTCAATCTGCTGCGGCGAGTTCGGGGACTGGGTGCTTTTTCGAGTCCTTTGGGCCTTCGCCGCCGGCCTGCTTGATGAGCTCAACATCGAGGCAGAGCGACTGCAGCTCGCGGATGAGCACGTTGAAGGATTCGGGGACGCCGGGCTCGATGGCTGCTTCGCCCTTGACGATGGCCTCGTAGATACGGGTGCGGCCGTAGACGTCGTCGGACTTGGCAGTGAGCAGCTCCTGGAGGATGTAGGCTGCGCCGTAAGCTTCAAGGGCCCAGACCTCCATTTCTCCGAAGCGCTGCCCGCCGAACTGCGCTTTGCCGCCCAGCGGCTGCTGGGTGATGAGCGAGTAGGGGCCGATGGAGCGCGCGTGAATTTTGTCGTCGACCAGGTGGGAGAGCTTCAACATATAGATGTAGCCCACGGTGGCCGGCTGCTCGAAGGCTTCGCCGGACATGCCGTCGAAGAGCTCGGTTTTGCCGGAAGTGGGAAGGCCGGCGGCACTGAGCAGGGCCTTGATTTCGCTCTCGCGAGCGCCATCGAAGACCGCGGTGCCGAACCAGATTCCGTTCTTCATGCCTGCGGCGACGCGCAGCAGCTGGGTGTCGTCAAGTTCGAGAAGCTGACGAAGGGCCGCCGTGTTGGCGAACTTTTCCGTGACGGCCTTGCGGACTTCGTTGGCGTCCTGATTCTTTTTGACCAGCTCGGCTATCTGCTGGCCGAGGTCGTGCGCGGCCCAGCCGAGGTGGGTTTCGAGAATCTGACCGACGTTCATACGAGACGGGACGCCGAGGGGATTGAGGACAATCTCGACGGGCGTTCCGTTGGGCAGATACGGCATGTCTTCCTCGGGAAGGATGCGCGCGATGACGCCCTTGTTACCGTGACGGCCGGCCATCTTGTCGCCGACCGAGAGCTTGCGCTTCATGGCGATGTAGCACTTGACCAGCTTGATGACGCCGGGGGCGAGTTCGTCGCCCTTCTGCAGCTTGCCGATTTTCTCGTTGGTGATCTTGCGCAGCACATCGATCTGCCGCGAAGTCATCTCCTCGATCTCGTCGATCTGCTCATTCACGCGCGGATCTTTGTCGTTGTAGCGAATGCGCTTGAGATTGCGGGTGGAGATGCGCTCGATCGCATCGCGGTCGAGGATCGCACCCTTGGCGAGGAGGCGCTTGTTGGTGCGCTCGTCGTGCAGGTCGGCAAGGACTTCTTTGTTGCCGAGGATGCCTTCGAGGCGCTTGAGGCGCTCGTCGGTGAGAATGCGGATTTCGTCGGAGAGGTTCTTCTCGAGTCCGGCGATTTGTTCGGCTTCAATCTGGCGGGCGCGCTCGTCCTTCTCCTGACCCTTGCGGGAGAAGATGCGGACGTCGACCACGGTGCCCTCGATGCCGGGAGGGCAGGTGAGAGATGCGTCGCGAACATCGCCGGCCTTTTCGCCGAAGATGGCGCGAAGGAGTTTTTCTTCCGGTGTGAGCTGGGTTTCGCCCTTCGGCGTGACCTTGCCGACCAGAATGTCGTTGTGGTGGACCTTGGCGCCGATGCGGATGATGCCGCTCTCATCCAGATCGCGCAGCGAGTGCTCGCTGACGTTGGGGATGTCGCGGGTGATTTCTTCCGGACCGAGCTTGGTGTCGCGGGCTTCGATCTCGAACTCCTCGATGTGGACGGAGGTGTAGTAGTCGTCGCGCACGAGTTTTTCGGAGATGAGGATCGCGTCTTCGAAGTTGTAGCCGCGCCACGGCATGAACGCCACGAGGACGTTGCGGCCGAGGCCGAGCTCGCCCTGCTCGGTGCAGGGACCGTCGGCGATGACCTGACCTTTCAGAACACGGTCGCCCTGACGGACGATGGGCTTCTGATTGATGCAGGTGTTCTGGTTGGACCGCTTGAATTTGATGAGCTGATAGATGTCGGAGCCGACCTCACGCGACAGCTGCGTGGGGTGGTGCTCGCCTTCGACGCGGACGATGATGCGCTCGGAGTCGACCGAGTCGACGATGCCATTGCGCTTCGCGAGGATGACGGCGCCAGAGTCGCGGGCGGTGACGCCCTCCATGCCGGTGCCGACCAGCGGAGCCTCAGAGACGAGCAGAGGGACGGACTGGCGCTGCATGTTCGCTCCCATGAGCGCGCGGTTGGCGTCGTCGTGCTCGAGGAACGGAACCAGCGAGGCGGCGACGGAGACGAGCTGCTTGGGGCTGACGTCGATGTAGTCGACTTCGCCGCGATTGACGAGGACGAAGTTGCCCTGGCGGCGAGCATTGACGAGCTCTTCGACAATGTTGCCGTTCTGGTCGAGCTCGACGTTGGCCTGGGCGATGGTGTGGCGGTCTTCTTCCCACGCCGAGAGGTAAAAGGAGTAAGGCTCGAACTCGATGAGGCGCTGCTTTTCTTTGCGCAGCTTGTCATTGAGCTTGATGGCTTCGGTCTTCTCAAGGTGATCGCCGACGCGCATGCCGGATTCGCCAGCGTTGGTGACCTGGACGAAGTCGAGCATGCGGCTGTCGCGGACCTTGCGGTAAGGCGACTCGATGAATCCGTACTCGTTGATGCGCGCGAAGCACGAGAGAGAGCTGATGAGGCCGATGTTCGGGCCTTCCGGCGTCTCAATCGGGCAGATGCGGCCGTAGTGCGTAGGGTGCACGTCGCGGACTTCGAATCCGGCGCGCTCGCGGGAGAGACCGCCCGGCCCGAGCGCGGAGAGGCGGCGCTTGTGCGTGATTTCGGAGAGCGGGTTGGTCTGATCCATGAACTGCGAGAGCTGCGAGGAGCCGAAGAACTCGCGGATAGCGGCCATGACGGGCTTGGCGTTGATCAGGTCGTGGGGCATGGCCGTGGACATTTCCTGGTACACGGACATTTTTTCCTTGATGGCGCGTTCCATGCGGACGAGGCCGATGCGGAACTGGTTCTCCATCAGTTCGCCGACAGCGCGGACGCGGCGGTTGCCGAGGTGATCGATGTCGTCGACCATGCCGATGTTGCGGCGCAGCTTGAGGAGGTAGCGGATGGTGGCGTAGAAGTCCTCGGGAGTCAGGGTGCGGTGATCGAGCGAGGTTGCATCCTGGTTCTCGTAGAGCTTGATGTTGAACTTGAGGCGGCCGACGCGCGAGAAGTCATACTTGCGCGGATCGAAGAACATGCCTTCGAAGAGGGCGGTTGCGGTGTCGAGGGTGGGCGGATCGCCGGGGCGCAGCTTGCGGTAGATCTCGATGAGAGCTTCTTCCGGCTTGCGGACGGAGTCGCGGCGCAGGGTGTTGGTGATGACGTTGCCCATGTCGTCGCGTTCGGGGAAGAAGATATCGACGGAGGTGATGCCGGCTTCGACGATTTTGTGCAGCTTGTCGGAGGTGAGCTCCTGATTGGCCTCGACGAAGACTTCGCCGGTGGAAGTGTCGACGACGTCGGCAGCGGTCATGGCGCCGTCGATCTCGGCGGCTTCGACTTCAACCTCGGCGATTTTTGCGGCACGCAGCGCCTTCATGATGGAGGGCGTGATTTTGCGGCCGGAGTGCGCGATTTCCTCGCCTTTGGAGACGATGGCGTGGGCCGGCTTTGCGCCGAGGAGGTGGGTCGGCTTGTCGGACGCGGCATCGAGGGTCCAGAAGAGCTTGCCGTCCTTCACCTTGATTTTGTCGACGGTGTAGAAGGTGCGGAGGATTTCTTCGTCGGACTTGAGGCCGAGAGCGCGGAGGAAGATGGTGCCGAGGAACTTGCGCTTGCGGTCGATGCGGACGTAGAGGGTGTTCTTCTGGTCGTACTCGAACTCGACCCATGAGCCGCGGTAGGGAATGATCTTGCCGAGGAAGTAGGTGCGGTTATTCGCGGTCTCGAAGAAGACACCGGGCGAGCGGTGGAGCTGGGAGACGATGACGCGCTCGGTACCGTTGACGATGAAAGTGCCGTTCTGCGTCATGAGTGGAATGTCGCCGAAGAAGACCTCCTGCTCTTTAATGTCGCGGATGGACTTCGCGCCGGTCTCGGGATCCTTGTCGTAGATGGTGAGGCGGACGGTGACCTTGAGCGGAGCGGAGTAGGTCATGCCGCGCTCTTCGCACTCTGCCTGGTCGTATTTGAGCTGGAGGCCGACAGGGTCGCCGCACTTGTTGCAGAAGTCGGGAGTGTTCTTGTTGTAGGTGCCGCACTTCTGGCAGAGGACGTCGCCGGGGTGGAACGGGTCGGTGATGACCATAGCTCCGCAATGGACGCAGGTGGTGCGAAGGTGATGGAGACCCTTGAGGTGTCCACACTTGCACTCCCAGTTGCCGATGGCGAAGTCGACGAAATCGAGCTGAGAGATGTTGCGAAAATCGGTGATGGGAAAGACGGAGGTGAAGACCGACTGCAGGCCGGAGTCGTCGCGCTCGGAGGGAAGCTTGTCCATCTGCAGGAAGCGTTCGTAGGAGCGGCGCTGAACTTCGATGAGGTTCGGGATACGGATAGCGGTTGGGATCTTCGAAAAGTCGAGACGGCTGCGAACCGCGCGGTTCTCGTTAGGCATTCGTTACTCCTCAGGACCCGTGAAGCGAGGAAGAGAGAAGCTTGCAGTCCGGGTCATGCTGCACGCTCGGGAAGCCGGGTTTTACTGCGCACGATACATCCCGCCTCGTCCGGAACGCGTCGTACGTTTTTAGTTACGGCAGCACAAAAAGTGGAGTGCAACGCCGTTTTTCACTTGCGCGGAAGGGCATAAGGGGGTTACGCTTCCGCTTTGCTCGGGCAGTTATGCGGGAAAATCAATCCCACCCGCAGGAATTGCCAGCTCGCCTTCCGGGGCTGCTATAAACATCGGAGCCGGGGCAAGCATTGCGCGACGGAGGAAGGGAAGCGGGAAGAGACGAGAGCGCCGGGATACGCGGAAGACGCTCGCGGAGGCAGCAAGCCCCACGAGCGCAACAACCGGATTGTGCACTGAACAGTGACAGAATGTCCGATACCCGCCGCTCTAAAACCGTCGCCCGCGCCGCCTGACTACCCATTCCACTCGTAATGACAGGTCCGCCGCTGGCCTGTGATTACGCCGGCAAGAGACTGCCGGAACATATCGTGCGTCGTTCCAAGAAACTCGCCCGTCAACTTTAAGAATCATGCGCACAAACAGTCGAGCCCGTCAGGGACGAGCGTGGCTGCGGTTTGTCATGATCATGAAGACGGAAATGCGCCCCGGATGCGGCAAACAGGAATGCAGCCAAGCGGAACGCACAAAAGACATCATAGCGCGTTCCGCTTTGGCATGCAAGTTGCTTGCCGAAGCCGGGGAGGTTATTTCACTTCGACGTTAGCGACGCCATCGAACTTCTTTTTGATGGCCTCGGCGTCGTCCTTGCTGATGTTCTCCTTGAGGGTCTTCGGAGCACCGTCGACAAGGTCCTTGGCTTCTTTGAGGCCGAGCGAGGTAACCTCGCGTACGGCTTTGATGGTGTTGATCTTATTCGCTCCGGCATCTTTGAGGATGACGGTGAATTCGGTCTGCTCGACAGCCGCCGGGGCTGCCGCAGCTGCTCCGCCACCGGCAACGACCACCGGAGCGGCGGCCGCGGCTGAAACGCCGAGGCGCTCTTCGAGCTTTTTGACGAGGGCGGCCGCGTCCAGCAGGCTAAGCCCGACAATCTGTTCTTCCAACTGCTGCAGATCTGCCATTTGTGTTCTCCACGTAAATTTTGTGCTGCGCCACTTTGCTTGCGCTCGGTGGTTGCGGTTCTGGCTGCCTCGAGGTTTCCGATGTGCCCCAGACTTGGCACCCCTTGAGGAAGGAAGAACAGCTACTAGCTTTTAGCTGTTAGCTCCTAGCTTCTAGCTATTCGCTAACGGGTGGTTCAACCACGAGCTCGGTGGTTGAAGCCGAATCCTGACTTGAGGCCGAAGCCTGTTCTGTAACTTCAGCTGCGGCCGGTTGCTCGGCTGCGGGTTCCTGAACTGCGGCCGCTTGAACCGCGGGTGCTTCAACCGCGGGCGGCTGAACTTCGGGTGCTTGCACTGCTGGTGCCGGGCCGCCTGCAAACTTGTTTTCCTTCACACCCTGGTTGATGACGACTGCGAGGTCGCGTCCTGCGGCGTTGAGCACGGTGACCAGACGCTGCGCAGGGGAGTTGATGAGGAAGAGGAGCTTCGCGAAAATCTCTTCCTTGCCTGGCATGGTGGCCAGAGCTTTGACTTCCTCGACATTGATGACTTTGCCGTCGACGATGCCGAGCTTGAAGGTGAACTCGGCGTTGTCCTGAACCCAGGTGGAGAGCGCTTTGGCGAGGGCCACCGGGTCGCCGCTGGTGTAGGCGACCGAGGAAACGCCTTTGAGTCCCTGGAGGGCGGCTTCGATTTTCGTGCCCTGCGCGGCGCGGGAGGCGAGCTTGTTCTTGAGGACGCGATAACGGCCGCCGGCGTTGCGGACGGTCTTGCGGAGCTCGAAGTCCTGGGAAACGGTGAGTTTGGAGAAGGTGCCGACGATGGCGCTGGTCGAGCTTTCGAGCTCTTTAGCGAGCTCGCCGACCTTCTCCGCCTTTTTTTGTCTGCTCAGTGCCATTTCAACCTCAATTCATCGTGGCCGCAGGGGCTAAAGCCCGCATTGTTTCTGGCCATTTCGGCACGACTGAAGTCGTGCCCTGATACAAAACCATCTAACGGACCCCGAAACGAATTTTCCAGCGGATCCTGCTGCGAACCAGTTAGGCCGAAGCCGAAGCCTTGGAGGCGCTGTCGGCGACTGCTGAGTCGAGCGAGATGCCGGGGCCCATGGTGGAGCTGATGGTGATGCCCTTGATGTATTTACCCTTCGCCGCCGAGGGCTTGGCTTTGACTACGCTGGTGATGACGGTGATCGCGTTTTCGACGAGCTTTTGCGCGGGGAAGGAAATTTTGCCGACGGGGACGTGAACGAGCGCGGTCTTATCGGTGCGAAATTCTACTTTGCCGGCTTTGATTTCGCGGATGGCGGCGGCGACGTCGTTGGTGACCGTACCGGTCTTGGGGTTGGGCATGAGGCCGCGGGGTCCGAGAACTTTGCCGAGACGGCCGACGGACTTCATCATGTCGGGCGTGGCGATGAGGGCGTCGAAATCGGTCCAGGATTCCTTCTGAATTTTCTCGACGAGTTCGTCGCCGCCCACGATGTCGGCGCCGGCGGCTTCGGCTGCGCGTTGCTTGTCGCCGGAGGTGATGACGGCGACTTTCTTGGTCTTGCCGAGGCCGTGCGGGAGGACGACGGTGCCGCGGACCATCTGATCGGCGTGACGCGGGTCAACGCCCAGACGCAGGGTGAGGTCGACGGTCTCATCAAATTTTGCGAATTTTACTTTCTGCAGAAGCGGGACGGCTTCCTGCAGGGGGTAAGGGCGCTTCTCTACCTGGGCGCGCGCCTTCTCAATACTCTTGCCTGGTTTGGCCATGTTTCCTCGTCTCCCACCGCTCGGACGTTGAGGCTTGCCGGCCGTGGTTGTGGTGACAGCGACTTCCTTAGGGGAAGGCGCAGGTGTTGATTATCTATGAAAATCAAGATTGATGCAAGGTTGGGCAGGGGCGACCAGGGTAACCGCCGATTTCGCAACGGTGAGCGGTCAGGTTTGCAGGGTCTCTCCTTGTGTCTCGCTGCGAACCCCGGGTTTTGGAGGTCCCAGAGCGCCTTTGAAGAGAGAGCGTTGAGCATCACAATCTTGTCGCAGGTCGGGGCAGTAGTGGTGCTTCAATAAGACACCGAGGAAACTTTCCGGCGATCCAACAGCCTCTTCAAGCAGCTTCCGCCTCATCAAAGTCATGAAAAGAGCAATGGAACGAGCTTGGCAATTGATCGATTTCTGTGGATTGAACTCGATATCCGTGAAGCCGGCGTAGGTTTCAAGGCGTGAGAGCCACTCTCGATGCTCGTAGATGGCGCCGATGTACAGCCAGTCATAGAAAAGGGTCTTTGGCTCGAGCGGGAACGAATAACCTTGAAATTTGAAGGCCACCAGTTTTCCCGAGTCTCTGAGGCGACCGTCTTTCTTGGCTTCTCGAGCATCCTTCATATAGAGATCCGTATATGGTCCGCCGCGCTCGAAGACTTTTGAGCCCTGGAAGACGCATTCCAGCGGAAGATGACCATATTCTTCGGTTTTGATCTTCAGGTGGAAAGCACTCAGATGGCGACCCGTCGTTCGCTCCGACTTGGTGGACACTTCCAGCAGTGGGGTGAATCCCGCGGCCTTTGCTGACGCGTGAAGTTCGCGGATATTCTTCTCTTTTTGGATTGGAGCGAAGCCTGAATGCCATTGCAGAGGGAGGAAGATCTCCTCCACGAGGTGTCCTTGGTTCGCCGCTGGAACGAAAATTGGACGCTCAGCCATTGGGAAAATACTCCGAGAAGTATTTGAAGGGGACCGTGTCCGGAACCAGAATCTCACACCGTTCGGCTGCCTGGCGGCGGGCATAGATTGCTGGATCCGACCAATCAGTTCGTGTATAGAGGACCTCAAAATCAATCATATCGGCGGCTTCAAAAATTGGCACCGCGACCATATCTGCACGGTTGGCGACCCCGGGGGTGAACAGCACGCCTTTTAGAGCCAATACAGCTGGGTTGACATACAGCCACGCCGTCCTCTGAATGCGTCCGTCTTGTCGAGCGAGGTATTCGAGCGGGTGGTTTGTATTGAAGCAAAGGTGCACGAACCGATCCATACCGAATCGGCGGTCTGCATCCAGGCTCAGTTCGTTACCTCCGGGATGAAACGTGTCGATTCCAATTTCGCGCAATTTAGCAGTCGAGTGCAAGCCACCCCTCTCCCTAATCGAGGACAAGTTACGGCGATCAGTGAAGTGATAGAAATAACGAATTCGGTCGAAGGGCGGCGGAACTGCCATAGGCCATTCTAAGGCTGCCTAGCACTTCTTCATTGCCTTCTGCCCCGCGCGAATCGAACACGCGCGTTGGGCCGGTCTGCGGCCCAGGCATTTACTGGGTCGACGACGAGGCTGGGCTTTCGCACGGCTGCTTTTCGAACAGTTCTAGGTTTGCTCCTTTCCAGAGCATCGCGGAGTGAATGCGGTTATAGCCGCTGGGGTGATCGAAGAAGATAAACTCTTCGAGTTTGCCGGGGCGCATCTTGCGGTACTCGCCGAGGTGGATGGCTGCCTGCGCGAAGCCGTCGGGCTGGCGGCTGGCGTTGAGGCCGAACATGTCCGCCTCTTTTTCCTCGGTGCGGGTCTGTGTGTTCATGATCGGCGTGAGGACGAAAAACAGGATGCCGGCGAGCAGAAAGACCAGAGGCAGGACGGCCGGATCGGCGACGTCGTGAATTTGCCAGCGGTCGCCCCAGCGTGCGAGTGCCCATTGCAGTCCGTAGAACAGGTAGACGGAGAGCACATCGATGATCGCGAGGAAGAGGATGTCCTTGGGGATGTGGTTGAGGACGTAGTGGCCCATTTCGTGGCCCATGACAGCCTGAATTTCTTCGGGTGAGCCGCGGCGCAGCAGGTTGTCGTTGAGGGTGATGCGCATGGTGTTTCCAAAGCCGCTCACGTTGGCGCTCATGCGGGTGGTCTGGCGGCTGGCGTCGATCTCGTAGACGTCGTTGGTGGAAATGCCGTTGGCGTGAGCCATGCGCAGAATTGGCCCAGTCACTTTCGGGTCGTTGAGGCGCTGGACCTTGTTGAAGATCGGGATGATATAGACCGGGGCAATGGCGATTCCGATGGTGGTGAGCACGAGGGCGGCAGCGGCTCCCCAGATCCACCAGGTGCGGGCGAGGCGGCGCACGATGGCGAAGAGAATGACGACCGTGATTGCGCCGAGCACCAGGCTGACGAGGAAGCCTTTGAGCTCGTCGCCCATCCATGGGCCGAAGGTTTGAGTGGCCATGCCGTATTTGTGCTCGCGGGCATAGTTCTCGTAATACTCGAGCGGGAAGCCGAGGATGGTGGTGATGATCAGGTACTGCACCCAATAGAGGAGCGTTTGCAGCCAGCGGAAGCGGGTGATGCGCGCGGCCAGGTCGCGCATTTTTGCGGACCAACGCAGGTTGAGGAGCAGGAGCATGATGGCCGAGGCGTAGATGAAATCCCAGAGGATGAGCCAGTAGCCGCCTTCGAAGTAGGCGTCGGAGCGGGTCTTTGCGGCGGGAGGGATCATCGCCATATAGGCTTCCGTGGCTACGTCGGCGTCGAAGTGATCGGAGGGTTGGGCTGCGGGGGGAACCTGCGTGATGTCGACGGTGGGTTGAATGGCGGGCTGTGCGTGGGCGACGCCGAGACCGGGGCCCAGAGCCAGACTCAGAACCAGGGCTGCGAGCACAGCGAAGAGCAGAAGACCGCGTGGGTGTCTTTGCATTGAGGACGCCTCTTTCAGGATGGGAAACGGTACGCACCTTTGTACATGATTCGTTCCGCAGAGGCGAGCGGGAAGCTTGAATACCGAGGAGCGCTGCCAGACGAAAACCGAAGCAGTTCGTCCTCGCTCATCGGAATCGCCAGCCGCGGGAGTTAGCAACGTGGGCGGTTCTTCGAGAGCAACGCGGATGTCTGCTTCGGTTCAGATTTCGTGCGCGATGTTAGGCGACGACGTCGATGCCCATGGAGCGGGCGGTGCCTTTGATGCTCCTGACGGCGGCGTCGACGGAGGCGGCGTTGAGGTCGGGCATTTTCTGCTTTGCGATCTCAAGGACCTGGGCTTCGGAGACTTTGCCTACTTTATCTTTGTTGGGCGTGCCGGAGCCTTTGGCCAGGTTCGCGGCCTTCTTGAGGAGCACAGCTGCCGGAGGCGTCTTCGTGATGAAGGTGAAGGTGCGATCGGCGTAGACGGTGATGACGACGGGGATGATGAGTCCGGCCATCTCTTTGTTCTGCGTGCGGGCGTTGAACTGTTTGCAGAACTCCATGATGTTGACCTGGGCCTGGCCGAGCGCGGGGCCGACCGGGGGAGCCGGGGTGGCTTTGCCTGCTTCAATCTGGAGTTTTACCTGGGCGGTGATTTTTTTTGTTGGTGCTGCCATTTCGAAAACCTTTCAACCAGCTATTAGCTTTTAGCTGCTAGCTGTTAGCTAAATTGTTGGTACTGCAAAAATTCGTGCGCTGCCGCAAGACAGCTGCCAGGAGCTAAGGGCTAATAGCTAGTGGCTGCCTTTACTCGACCTTCTCCACTTTGCCGAAGTCGAGTTCGACCGGGGTGGAGCGGCCGAAGATGGTGACCATGACTTTGAGCGTCTCGCGGTCTTCGTTGACCTCGTCGACGATGCCGTTGAAGTTGGCGAAGGGGCCTTCGGTGATGCGGACCGACTCGGATTTCTGGAACTTGACCTTGAGGCGCGGCTTGTCCTTGGAGCTGTCGCTGCGGAAGAGGATCGAGCCGACTTCGTCATCGGTGAGCGCGACAGGCTTGTCGCCGGTGCCGAGGAAACCGGTGACGCGCGGGGTGTTCTTGATGACGTGCCAGAGGTCGTTGTCGAGATCCATCTCGACGAGGACGTAGCCGGGGAGGAAGACGCGCTCGACGGTGCGCTTTTTGCCGTTGGTGATCTCGGTGACGGCTTCGGTGGGGATCATGACGCGGCCGATGCGGTTCTGGAGGCCGAAGGCCTGGACGCGGGTCTCGATGGACTCGCGCACCTTGCGCTCGAAGCCAGAGTAGGCGTGGATGATGTACCACCGGAAGCGCTCGTTTGCGGGCGGGGGCAGTTGCGGCTGGGGCGCTTCGGCGCCTTCAACCGGGGTTTGCGTTGCGTTCTGTGTTTCTTCCGCCATTACCATTCAATCCTCTTCAGGGGGGCGACGAGTTACTGCAGGGCGCCCATCCAGTGGTACAGGTACTTTACGGCGCTGCCGAGCACCGCGTCGACGACGTAGAAAAAGCCAGCGAAAGCGAAGACGGCCACGATGACGACGGTGGTGGTGGAACGCACTTCGGCGGCGGAGGGGGTGACGACCTTGCGCATCTCCGCGCGGACGTCTTTGAGGAAGTCCCAGCTGCGGGTGAAGGCGCTGACGGCGCGGTTGGGAACCTGCTCGATGTTGGTGGTTGCTGCTTTTGCCATAACTCTCTTCTTCTTTTCCGCGCTTGGTACTGCTACGGGCATTCTGCCGTGCTTGCTGGTGCTGGTGAATCTGGCAGGGGCGGAGGGATTCGAACCCCCAAGTTCGGTTTTGGAGACCGACAGTTTAACCGTTGAGCTTACGCCCCTGTACTGCAGGGTGCAGCGTTCAGCGATCAGCGTTCAGAATTTCGGAGGCAACTCCCGCAGAGCGGGTCAACTTCAAAGTTCGCCTCAGGCAAATTCACCAGACCCTAATCCCTAAACCCTAAAACCCTGCGTTTACTTCGTCTCTTTGTGTGGGGTGTGCTTGCGGCAGCGATTACAGAACTTCTTGAACTCGAGGCGGCCAGTGGTCGTCTTTTTGTTCTTCGTCGTCGAGTAATTGCGCTCTTTGCACTCGCCACACTGCAATGTGACAATTTCACGCATCTTCTTATCCTACCTGATTTCCGGGGTTCTCAGACCCACAACTTTTCCCGTTTCGGCGAGCAGCTCAATCCCAAGGATGTACTCCCATCTGAGGAGGAAGAACGTCGGCTGGCCTTCCCGAGATAGACGAAGCCAGAGGCCCAAATCTTCCGATTCTTCAACGGAGAACAATATCCGGTCGCTATCGGGCAGGTTGACCGCCGCCAGCGCCAGGATCTGCTTCCCGTCGTTGGTCAACATCAGACCCGGTCTGACCCGCGAGCTTCACGATGCTCTCGCTGCCTCCGCGTTCGGAAGGCTTAATTCGAGGATCTTGTCCAGGCGGCGCTCAGCCTCGGGAGAACCTGACTGCAACAGGTCGTCGATCATTTCCTCGTCGATCCGAAGTCGAACCTCTCTCCCATTGACCACCGCCGTTACCAGGAACCTGCCATCAAACGTTTTGCGGACGATCGATTCGACAGAAGACCCGGGAAAGCTTTGGCGCATCTTTGTCTCAAGCAGCCGGCCAAAAGTCTCCGTTTTTGCCGCAAGCTCACGCCGCGAAAGCTCTCCGGCCTTCGCGCTGCGGGCATAATCCTCGGCCGAGATTCCGAGCTTTTCGGCAGCGCACTTCTCTTCATCCGAGAGTTGAGGAAGATCCGATGCTGGCAATTGCTGAGCCCTGAACCAGTCGTCGCTGGATGACCGTGAGCCTTCAATTGAGATCTGCATGTCGCCCTCCTCTCTCTCCAAATCTTAAGCAATAATCTCCGAGATCGTGCCCGCGCCCACCGTCCGTCCGCCTTCGCGGATCGCGAACCGCAACCCCTTCTCCATAGCCACCGGCGTGATCAGCTCGATCTCCAGCGCCACGTTG
>Ga0182015_10003883_pt1 | contig 16423 bp, 15 predicted proteins | sample 712P3MmetaG_FD_120478 | JGI IMG/M metagenome (GOLD analysis project Ga0182015, IMG submission 120478) | Permafrost microbial communities from Stordalen Mire, Sweden - 712P3M metaG | ecosystem: Environmental > Terrestrial > Soil > Wetlands > Permafrost | place: Sweden: Stordalen | collected... | reverse complement strand
CGATTGCCATTGGAGGAACGGAGAACCACATCCATATTCTGCTGTCTCTCCCGGCCACCATTCCTCTAGCTATAGCTAGCTAGCTAAGCTAAGCTAAAGCGCTGCAACTGCCTAAAGGCGGCTCCTCCAAGTGGATGAATGACACAGGCCGCGGTAATTTTGCGTGGCAAGAGGGTTATGGCGCGTTCACGGTAGGAATTTCTCAGCAGGCGAAGACTACCAGATATATCAATTCTCAGGCTGAGCATCATCGAAGCCGCGCCTTTGAGGATGAATTCCTCGCGTTCCTGAAGAAGCATGGGATCGAGTCCGATCCCAAATATTTGGGGATAGACCACGATTCAGCCGTCCTTACGGGACTGGGCGAGGATGTCGGGACCCTCCCACCGCTGAAGCGGTGGGCTATTGGCGTTTGGGCCTCCGGCACGCACCTTCTCCACAGTCCCGCTGTCGCGTACGGTTATTGAGCCCAGTGGCGAGCCGAACGGCTGACCATCCGCGAAGCCGCCGAACGATCCCAGCGTATAATGTGCCGTTCGGCTGCTTGGAGCGTTGGTCATCATGGCACAAACTACACAATACGAATTGCAACTCGCCCGCCGGATGTCGCGACTGGGCACCGAGACCGCTTTTGAAGTTTTGAATAAGGCGCGCGCGCTCGAGCGTCAAGGTAAGAGCATTATTCACCTGGAGATCGGCGAGCCCGATTTCGATACTCCTCCAAACGTAATCGAATGCGCCGTCGACGCACTGCACAAGGGATGGACGCATTACGGTCCTTCTGCAGGCTTGCCCGAACTTCGTCAGACCATCGCTGAGTATGTAAGTCGCACCCGCGGAGTGAAGGTTACGCCGGAAGAAGTGGTCGTTGTACCTGGCGGTAAGCCAATTATTTTCTTTACGATTCTTGCGCTCATTGACGAGGGAGATGAAGTCGTCTATCCGAATCCGGGCTTTCCGATTTACGAGTCGATGATCAACTACGTTGGTGGCAAAGCGCTCCCCATCCAGCTCCGCGAAGACCACGACTTCTCGCTGGATGTGAACGAACTTGCAGCACTCATCACCAACCGCACCAAGCTGATCATCCTCAATTCGCCGCAGAATCCTACCGGCGGCGTGATGCCAAGAAAAGACGTTGAGCAGGTAGCGAACATAATCGGCGAACGGAATATCTTGGTTTTGTCGGACGAGATCTACAGCCGGCTGCTTTTTGAAGGCGAGCACTTCTCAATCATGTCGGTGCCCGGCATGCAGGAGCGCACCATCCTGCTGGACGGTTTTTCGAAAACCTACGCCATGACGGGATGGCGCATGGGCTACGGGGTCATGCGCCCGGACTTGGCGGCGCACATGACTCGCCTGATGACGAATTCCAGTTCCTGCACGGCCAGCTTTACGCAGATAGCTGGAATTGAGGCGCTGCGAGGAGACCAGAGTTCGGTCGATCACATGTGCGCCGAGTTCAAGCGTCGGCGAGACGTGTTCGTCGCTGGACTGAATAAGATTAAGGGCTTTTCCTGCCGCTTGCCGAAAGGCGCGTTCTACGTTTTTCCCAACATCACGAAGATCGGCTGGAAGTCGAAGCCTCTGGCGGACGCGCTATTGGAGCAAGCCGGAGTAGCGGCCCTCTCCGGCACGGCCTTTGGCGAATACGGCGAAGGCTACCTTCGCTTCAGCGTGGCCAATTCGCTGGAGAACCTGCAACAGGCGCTCGAGCGGATCGATCAGTGGACGAAGAAGAACCTCTGAAACTTCGGCGGGACGCGATCAACTTCATGCCAGCGAAGAAGATTCCAGCGCGAGCAGGAAAACCCAACGCCAGTCGTCCGCACGCCCCAGGCTATGGTCTGCCGGAAGGCATCAAAGACCTGCTCCCGTGGAGTTGGGCCGAGCAGCGACTGAAGAAATCGCACAATTACTGGATTACCACCGTCAAGCCCGATGGCGCGCCTCATACGATGGTCGTGTGGGGCGTGTGGCAGGATGGTAGATTCCTGTTCAGCACAGGCAGCAAGTCGCGTAAGGCTCGCAACTTGGCTAAGAACCCCAACTGCGGTGTGTGTACGGAGCATGCGCAGGAAGCGGTGATCGTGGAAGGCATTGCCGAAGTTGCCGATGTTCCGGCGCGTCGCAAATTTCTTCGACAATACGAACCGAAGTACAAGTTCGATATGAAAGGAATGGAAAAGGACATCCTCTCCATGAAGGAGCCAGTCTTCGCGGTTCGTCCCCGGGTTGTATTTGGACTGTGGGAGAAGGAATTCGTGGAGAGGTCCACCCGCTGGAAGTTTGCAAATACGTATGAATCGCCCCGCAAATATTGGGGAGGACAAAATGCCGCAATCGGAACGGGAGCAGGTTATCGCTGTGGAACCGGCAGGCTCCGGCTGGCGAAGTCTCTACCAAGTGGGCGGGACGACGGTCCTGATTGTGTTCTTAATCCCGCTGGCGGGAATCGGCATTAGTTATTTCCTGGGCGTGGCACGTGCGACGCAGGAGACAGTAACCGTAATCGACTGGTTCACACTCTTTCAGAACCATTGGTTTCTTGGGCTCCGCAACCTCGGTCTTTTGAATCTAATTGCAGCACTCCTGCTGGCCCCGACGGTTCTCGCCATCTACTCCGCCATCCGACGCGACCACGAGGCTTACGGAGCTTTTGGCACCATCCTTTTCTTCGTGGGGTTGGCGGTCTATTCCTCCGGCAGCAGGGCCCTCCCTATGCTTTCCCTTAGCAACCAATACGCCAGCGCTACCACGGAGCAGCAGAGGACTTTATTAATCGCGGTGGGGTAGGCGATGCTTGCCGAGGGACAAAGCCGCGCAGGCGTTATCCCCGTAGAATTTGCGTGCCTAATAATCTCCGTAGTCATGCTGAAAGGCAAGGTCTTCAGCAAAGCGACCGCTCACGCTGGGATTCTGGGCAACGCTCTGCTCATAGTTGTTGAAATCATTTTGACCCTGACGCGGACGTTGCTCGACTGGGGGATGGCTATTGCCGTTGCTGCTGGGCTCTCGATGATGACATGGTACTTCCTGGTTGGCCGACGGCTACTCCAGCTCGGGAAGTCTCTCAAGGAATAGGTAAGCGTCGCAGTCTTGGGTCGGTTTCCTACGCCCCTTGCGTCACCGCTTGGTGATTTCCATCACAGCCTGACTCGTTTTATCGCACTAACCTCGGCGTAGCACCGTGTGTTTTCTTCCGGCGCGAAGGGGAAGTCCATGGCCCTCACTGATTCCACTACTGGCAATGTCATCCGCGACTATTCCATTGAACAACTCAAGGATGCCGCCAACCTGATGCGCGGCTATGATCTGATCGCATTGTGTGCAGCGGGTTCGGGTCACGCGGGGGGCACGCTCTCGGTGATGGATATCACTGCCGCCCTGTACCTCAAAGTCGCTAATCACGATCCACAGAATCCTTCCTGGCCTGACCGTGACCGGATCATCTGGTCCACTGGCCACAATGCGCCCAGTCTGTATCTCGGCTTGGCGGTCGCGGGCTTTTGTCCCGTCGAGGACGTGATGACGCTGCGGAAACTTGGCTCGCCTTACCAGGGACACCCGCATTGGCTCAAACTGCCGGGGGTTGAGGTCTCTACAGGTTCGCTGGGGCAGGGTTTGAGCATCGCCGTGGGCATGGCATTGGCCGCCAAACTCGATGGCAAACATCACAAGACCTTTTGTCTGATGGGCGACGGTGAACAGCAAGAGGGACAGATTTGGGAAGCTGCGATGGAAGCGGGCCACTTCCACTTAGACAACCTGATCGGCATCATCGACTGCAATCGCCCGCAGATTGATGGCTGGGTAAAAGACGTGATGAACGTTGAGCCGCTCGCGGCAAAATACTCGAGCTTCGGCTGGGAGGTTTTGCGCATCGATGGCCACGACATGAATCATGTGGCGGACGCGCTCCAGCAAGCGAAGAGCGCAGTCGGACGGCCGGTTGTCATTCTCGCCGATACAGTCAAAGGCGAAGGCGTCAGCTTCATGCAGGGTCAGGCGGGATGGCACGGCAAAGCGCCGAACTACGAAGAGCTCACCCGGGCGCTGAGCGAACTCGGCCTCAGCGAACGCATTCCGGTGCAGCAATTGCGGGATAAGGCGAAGCAATATCAAGTGCAGGTGGAGCAGAAGCTTGACGCCGCAATGCCGAAGTTCTAGCGTGACTACTGGTGGAATGCCGGGGATACGATGAAGGTCAAGATGGAACCCACGCGCAAAGGCTTCGGCCAGTCCCTCGCGGAGAACGGAGACGATGAGCGTGTGGTTTGCCTGGGATTAGACATCTCCGGCTCCATCACGATCAGCGATTTCTATTCGGGCAAACCAGAGCGCAAGAAGCGCTGGATCAGCATGGGCATCTCCGAGCAATCGGCCACATCGGCGGCGGCCGGGCTCGCCAAGGAAGGGAAGCTGCCGGTGCTCGGAACCTACGCTACCTTCGCCGCGGCGCGCAACCTGGACCAGATCCGCACGTCGGTGTGCTACGGAAATTTCAACGTCATGATTGCGGAAGCGCATGGTGGAGTATCTGTCGGCCCGGATGGAGCGACGCACCAGGCACTGGAAGATCTGTTCGCCATGGAAGGTCTGCCGAACATGTTAGTGGTCGTACCCTGCGATGTCGAGGAGACACGCAAGGCCACGAAATACCTGCTGCTGCAGCACGAGGGGCCGAAGTACGTTCGCTTCGCCCGAGAAGCGACGCCCGTGGTCACGCATGAGAAAACACCATTTGTATTCGGCAAGGCGAATGTGCTTCGATTGCGGCGTGAAGCAGCGAATTTCGCCGAGGCATTCGAGACCCGGCTCTCGGCGGCATACGAGGATGAGCGCGAGGATCTTTGCATCATTGCTTGTGGTCCCATGGTTCCGGAGGCAATGCGCGCCGCATACATCGCGAAGCGCGACTACGGTTACGAAACTCGCGTGCTGAACCTGCACACGCTCAAGCCGATTGACGCAGAAGCCATCGTTCGCGCGGCGCACGACACCGGCGTCGTAATCACGGCCGAAGAGCATCAGATCGGAGCTCTGGCTTGGCGAGTCAGCGCGATTCTCACCGAGAGCAGAACTCTACGGACTACCCGTGATCACCGGCGCCATCGGAGTGAAAGACCGCTTTGGTGACTCTGGAGCGCCTTGGGAGTTAATTAAGGAGTTTGAGGTCAGCGCTGAGCACATCGCGCACAAAGCTTCGGAGTTGATGGCCTTCAAGAAAAAGCGGGCGGAAGAGAAGAGGGAAGAACGCGAGCATCTCTTCTACGCTGGAATGCGGTAGAACATTTCGCATTCAAGGCAGGGAGATTCCGCGGTCATGAAAGTCTGAGTTGTGTCAGAAGCTGGGCTGCCTGGCGGTTCTCCACGACCACATAAGAAACGACGTTGCGGTTAGATCTATTCCCGGCTCGGTCGTGCTGAAGGACTGCATGTTGTCTCGATACACCGCTACTTGTGAACTATCAAACGGACCGGCGTTTCCATTGAATTTCCTAAACGTATCTACTCCATTTGCCGGGCATAAGATCATGCCATCGACCACCCCTGAAGCAGCGGAACTGCCTGGGCCCTCCACCGCGGCACCCCACAGCACCGGCGTACCTCCGGAAGTCCCATCCAGCGCACCCGCCAGATTTGCTACCTGGTGCTGGATACAATTCGGAAACGTGTTTCCGTCGCCCACGATAAACGACGAGCCCCAGGCATTCGCTCCGAGGATGTTGGCCAGCCATCTCTGCGAATAGGTCTCGTAGGTTTTGGATCGGGTCATGTAATCCGCTTCGCTCGCCATCACCGACAAACCCGCGCCGTGCGAAGTTGTGTCTCCGTAACTCCATGGGTATCCGAAGCCCCAGGGATCAGTGGCGGCTTGCGTAATCGCGTCATCTACCTGGCGCAGGAATTGTTTGCGAATTGACGATTTCGAAACCGCCAGACCACTCGGATTTCCCGCCATTTCCAGCGCTCGGTACAGTTCGAAATGGGCCAGTCCGCTCACATCGTAGAGGTTGAGCGTGTCTGTATATCCTGCATCGTAGATGTTGGTGATGTACTTTCTGGCGAATTGAGCCGCCTGATGAAGGTAGTCCATAGGATCGGTGTGAGGCAGTCCGGCCGGCAGGGGTTCAGCTTCCCGTGCGGACCGCAGCGCGAAGTAAAGTTCGGTTGCACCCAGCTCCATGTCATCATCCCACACATTTTCGGGATAGCCGTCAAACGGACTAATGGTCAACAGGCAAGTGCTGCACGTGCCGGATCCCGCAGCAGGCGCAGGGTCTGAATACGAAGTATCCGCAAGCGCAAAAATGTCTTCGGCATTCTTGAGGCACCGATTGGCCAGCCAAGAGTTCGTGCGGTGATTCAGTTGGTAGCACAGAGCAAAGTCAGCCGCCAGGCGCCCCGCCAGATTCGGACTGATTGGCGAGCCTGCGGAGCCGGCCAAGTAAACCGGGCGATTGCAGATAAAGAAGGTCGTGTAGGAGTCGCACGGTCGCGGATCTCCGGGCTGCTCAAAATTGTCGGCCGCCTGGGGCAAGGTCCAGATGTCGTACTCGGTGATAAGGCAGTAGGGCGTCGCAAACGTTCCGCCACAGTTGCCAGTTGCTGAACTCGGATCACCTTCGCCGTAATAATCCCAGTCCTGAGTGTTATCCACCTGGTAATAGAGGGTTCTTGTTTTGTCGTCCCACATCTTCATCAGCCAGTTGAGGCCAAATCCTGCTTCGTCGGTGAAGTCGGAGGACGCCGGCGCTCCCGGTCCGCTGCCGCGTGCGTAGGAAATGGAGCCGGACGGTGCGGGTGGGTTCATGGGAGCGTACTCGCCCATCTGATTGGGAAAGTCGCGGAGTCCGATCTCCATCAATGCTGTTGTATAGCTGGTCGTCTCAACATATTTCTCGTAGTCACCTGCGTCCCACCAACCGCCCGAGGCGTCGGTATCCGCCAGCTTTGACGATACAAGCGGGGGCGTTGGGGGCACATTGTCGATAAAGTCGTTCCCGTCGAGGGGAGGGGTTTCATAAACATGCGCGTCTTTATCCTTTAAATGTCCGGGTGCCGTACGCAGAGCGTTGGGGATGAAATTTGCTCCGTCGCGTTCCGTCTCATAGAAGAACAAAGTGTTCAAGAGTAGTCCAGAGTAAAGCGCATCCGGGCAATCTACTGCGAAGGCCGGCGAGACCGCTGCCGCCGGCCCGGATACTGAAATGGTGTAAAGGTCGCCGCTCGGAACATTGAAATCCAAGGCGTACACGTTGTAGCTGACGGTCTTGCTGTGGCTCCAGGTGCCCAGCAGCGCGCCGACCCGGCCCGAATATTTGGCTACGCCCTTCGAATCGACTACCTTGAAGTTCGCTCCACCCTCCGACGCCTCGGACATGAGGTAAGCACGAAAAGGCGCCGTGCCAGCCTCGTAACCAACTTGACTGACTCGAATGTAGGCAGACTGCGCCTGCGCGGCGCACGGCAGCAGAGTGAGTAAGATGCCAGAGACCAAGCGAGAGAGACTCACGAGCCGGGAGTCAGAAAGCAAAACAGCTTCCTCCTTGCCGAGCAGATGGCTGTATTAAATGCATTTAATACAGGGTTAGAATGTTGCTCCTTTGCTCTGGGAGTGTCAAGAGGGAAGGTGCCGCATTTCGCCCACATGTGATATTTTCGTTGCTTCGCACTGTGAGTTGAAAGCCACGCCCTGGATTCAGCCTCAGTCGATGTGAAAACTCATGGCCAAGAAATTCCGCATTTTTGCGACTTGTGATATTGGAGAGGCGCTTAACCTGCTGCGCAATCGCGGATACGAAGTCGAGGTTTATCCGCAGCCGGTAGCGCCACCGAAGAGCCTGATCATCGATAAGGTGAAGACGGGCATTGACGGGCTGATCACCACACTCCGCGATCCGATTGATGCCGAGGTTTTTGAAGCGGGCAATAATACGTTGAAAGTTGTGGCCCAGATTGCCGTCGGTTTTGACAATATCAATCGTGCCGATGCCAACCGCTATAAAATTCCTTTCACCCACACGGCCGACGTTCTGACCGAAGCCACTGCGGAGTTCGCCTTTTTCATGCTGGGTATGCTGGCCCGCAAGATGTGGCCAGCCGAGCATCTCACCCGCGACAACCAATGGGGATATTGGCATCCTTACCTGCCGTTTCTGGGTGACGAGGTCACCGGCAAGACGATCGCCATCATCGGCACGGGACGTATTGGGTTGGCCATGATCAAGAAGTGCGCCGGTTTCGACATGAACATGTTGTGCTACGACCCGGCCTATGAGAATCACGACTACATCAAAGCTATTCAAGAAGAGATGGACTTGCGTCACGCGCGTGGCATTTCGAAAGAAAGGAATTGGATCAAGTACGTGGGCTTCGAAGACGCTCTACGCGAGGCCGACTTTGTGACTGTGCACGTGCCACTGTTGCGTCCGGGTGAGAGCGCGACTCCTACCTATCATTTGTTCAACGAGCAGACCTTGAAGCTGATGAAGCCGTCGGCGTTTCTGGTGAACGACTCCCGTGGGCCAGTGGTCGATGAAGTTGCCTTGGCGCGCGCCTTGCGAGAGAACTGGATCGCGGGCGCGGCTTTAGATGTTTATGAAAAAGAACCGTTGCCCGCCGATTCTCCGCTTCGCGATCCAGCCATTGCCGACCGCTGCCGCTTGATGCCGCATTTCGCCAGCGCCGCCCGCATCACGCGACTCGACACCGATCCGGATAAAGGAATGGCAGGACGCTGCGTCCAGGGTTTGATCGACGTCCTCGAGTCCAACTACGGCGGCGATATCACGAAAATGCCCTACGTCGTAAACAAAGAGGAATTTGGCAAGTCTTGAGGAGATTCCCACCTCGTGCCGCCTTTGGTTGCCGCTAGAATAGATTGCAGATTGCCTTATCCCAAGGATCCGAATGAAAAGAGTCGTTCTGTTTCTTTTGCTTGTTCTCCTTCTGATTTCATTGACCTTTGCAGAAACTCCCGAGGCACACAATCCACTGAAGTTGATTCCACAACCCAAAGAAGTACAACTGCACGAAGAGAATTTCCGAGTAACGGCCACTACCAGAATCCTCGTGGAGTTTGGACATCAGGCTGAAGATCGCATCGCGGCCGAAACGCTGGCGGAAGAAATCCAAGACCGCTCCGGCCTGAAAGTAAGCATTACCGGCGAAAAACCTGACACCAAGCAGGAGAGCAGAACCATCGTTCTCGCGCGCCTGCAGGATCAAAAGGTGAAGGATTTTCTGGCTGCAAAGGGACTGAAGGCGGATTCGATCGGCGACCAGGGCTACCTGTTGTTCTCAGACAAGACGCACCTCATTGTTGCGGCCAACACTGGCCAGGGACTGTTCTACGGCGTGCAAACGCTGCGGCAACTGCTTCATGAGGATGGCGGCGCAGTGGTCTGTCCGCCGGTTTCGATCCGCGACTGGCCTAGCATGGAGTGGCGCGGCGTGCAGGACGACATTAGCCGCGGGCCGATTCCGACGCAAGATTTCATGAAGCGGCAGATCCGCACTCTGGCCGGGTACAAAGTGAATCTGTTCGCTCTCTACATGGAGCATGTATTCGACTTCGCCAGCCAGCCGTTGGTGGCGCCCAAGGAAGCCGCGCTCATGCCAGAAGAGATCAAAGCGCTGGTACTTTATGCGAAAAACTTCTATGTGACGATTCTTCCGGAGCAGCAAACCTTCGGACACCTTCATCACATGCTGAAATATGAAATCTACGCGGACGTGGCAGAACGAACCCACGGCCACGTACTTACGCCGACCAAGGAGCGATCTTATGACCTAATCAAGGCGATGTATGCGGATCTGGTCCCGCTTTTTCCGGGCCCTTTCCTCCATATCGGTGGCGACGAAACGTTTGAACTGGGTCGCGGACAAACCGCCGCGCGGGCCAGCGAAATTGGCCTTGGGCGCGTGTATCTGGAGCACATCCAGAAAGTCAGCAGCATTCTCGAGCCTTATCACAAGCAACTGATGTTCTGGGGTGATATCGCGGTGAAGTATCCGCAACTGTTGAGCATCTTGCCCAAGGATATGATCGCGGTTCCCTGGGATTACGACGCCAAGCCAAGCTATGAGAGCATCATCAAACCATATCGCGATGCCGGACTCCGCGTGGTCGTGGCTCCGGGCGCGAACAACTGGAATCAGGTCTGGCCCGATCTGGATGTCGCTTTCGTGAATATCCACAACTTTGTGCGCGACGGCCAAAACCTGGGCGCGATGGGCATGCTGAATACAACGTGGAACGACGATGGCGAGTCGATCTACGGGATGGCATGGCCGGCGCTGGTTTTTGGCGCCGCAGCGGGATGGCAAGCGGGCGAGTCTGATATCGATCAGTTCAAAAGTAAATACGATTGGGCCTTCTATCGCAACGATGATTCCACTTTCCACGAGGTGCTGGAGAATCTGGACCGAGGGCATCGGGCGCTGGCCAAGAATCACCTTGCCACTGAGACGGATGAGTTGTTCTGGGCCGACCCCTTCACGCCGGAAGGCGCGACCCTGATGCAGAAGATTTTGCCTGCGGCTGTTGACATGCGCTTGGGCGCCGAGCACGCGCTGGAATCGCTCTACCGGAATGGTAACAAGGCGCACGCCAATCAGGCCACGCTAGCCGACATGACGCTGGCAGCGTGGCGATGGGACACCCTGGGCATGAAAGCCGAGTTCACCGAGGAGATCAACCAATTCTACTGGGACGCTTTCCAGAACCAGACCGACGCAGAGCGCGTAGGCAACGACTTAGAAGAAATCACCTCCACTAATGCGCGCCTGGAAGATCTGCGCGACGCTACTACGCATCTAGGTCAAATGTACCGCGACGCGTGGTTGAGGGAGTACAGTCCGTTCTGGCTCGACAATGTGTTGGTTCGTTACGACACGCTGGCTCGCGAGTTTCAGCAAAAGATCGTGGCCGTTCGCCAGGCGCGACGGCAATATGATGCCACCAAAATTCTTGTGCCGCCGCGGGACTTAGGTTTCTACTTGCAGCCCTAGAGGCACACCTTGAGATGTTTTCCGACCGAACCAACTGGAAGCTGACGCGCAATCGCTTGACGGAGGCGCTCGACGAAGTCCGAGCGAGCGGCGCTCGCGTGCTGGATCTCACACTTTCGAATCCGACGAGGGCCGGGCTGCACTATGACGAGCCGCGCATTCTGCAATCCTTGGCTTCGCCGCAGGCGATGGATTACGATCCCCAGCCGAAGGGCTTGCCCAGCGCGCGATCCGCAGTTGCCGATTACTACCAAGCTGAGCATGGGATCAACGTCAATCCCGAACGGGTGATTCTCACCACCAGCACCAGTGAAGGATATTCCTTCGTGTTCCGGCTGCTTTGTAATCCCGGCGATGAGTTGCTGGTCCCGAAACCCAGCTATCCGCTATTTGAATTTCTGGCCGACTTGCAGGACGTGAAGTTGATGCCTTATCCCTTGATTTACGATCATGGCTGGCAGATGGATTTTCCGTCCTTGCGGAACGCCGTAACGAAGCGCACGCGCGGAGTCATTGTTGTCCATCCCAACAATCCCACTGGTTCGTACGTGCACGCGCACGAGCGGGTGGCGCTCAGCAGTTTTTGCCAGGAACACGAACTTGCGCTGATGGCAGATGAGGTTTTTCTGGACTACGCCCACAACGAAGCGCCGCAACCAAGCTTCGTCCCTCATGAAGACGTACTCATTTTCACCCTGAGCGGTGTTTCCAAAATCTCGGCGCTGCCGCAGATGAAGGTGTCATGGATCGTCACCAGTGGCCCGTCGGCATTGGCGGAAGCCGCCCAGGCACGACTCGAGGTCATCGCCGATACATATCTCTCTATAAATGCGCCCATCCAGTGGGCCACACCAGAACTCCTCCATCAACGGCATAACATCCAGCGGCAATTGCTGGATCGAGTACTGGCAAATCTCGCCGAACTCGATCGCCAGCTTGCTCGGCAGAAGACGTGCCAGCGTTTAAGTGTGGAGGGAGGATGGTACGCGGTCTTGCGCGTACCCGTCACCCGGACCGACGAGGAATTGGCGGTCGAACTGTTGCGCCAGAAGTCTGTGCTGGTGCATCCCGGGCATTTCTATGATTTTCCGAGCGATGGCTATCTGGTGTTGAGTTTGATTACCCGGCAGGCGGACTTCGCCGAGGCACTGCAGCGAGTATTGGAAATGAATTTCTAGAAACAGCGTCTCAGCGCTTCACGAGAAATGGATTGCTTTCCCGTTCTTCTCCGATCGTAGTCAGGGGCCCGTGGCCGGGGACGATTCTCGTGTCGTCGGGCAGAGCCAGCACAGTACCGTGCAGTGATTGCATGATCTTCTGCATCGATCCGCCGGGCAGGTCGGTGCGGCCGATGGAGCCGGCGAACAACGTATCACCCGCAATTAAAGTTTTTTCTGCGGGGAAGTAGAGACAGATGCTGCCTTCCGTGTGTCCCGGTGTGTGCAGAATGCTAGCAGCGTGTGCTCCGGCTTTCACAGTGTCGCCAGAACCTAAACTCTGATCGATCTCGACTGCGCCGGGTGCTGCCATGCCTACCCATGCGGCTTGTACATCGAGCATTTTAAGCAGGACGTAGTCGTTCTGGTTCAATAGAACGGGCGCTCCGGTGGCTGCGCGTAATTTCATCGCGCCTCCTACGTGATCGATGTGGGCGTGCGTGATAACAATCTGCTTGACTTGCAGGTTATGCTTGTGGATGAGGGCGAGAACGTCTTCAATGTCGTCGCCGGGGTCAATCACCATCGCTTCGCGCGTCTTCTCGTCGCCAATGATCGAGCAGTTGCACTGAAGTGGCCCCACCGGGAAAATTTCGTGGATCATGTTTCCATTGTAGCGAGTCACTTCAGTACCGGGTACAGAGTTGCAAGCGTAAGACCGTAAATAGAGAGTTCGCACTTGTCGTCGGGGCAGCGTTGGCGCGACAATACGCCAGCTTGCTTGGTGGAGGTTTTGTGGCAGCCAAGTACCGTCAACATGGGTATCAGGATCGTGATCGGGAGGCAAAGCCGCGCAAGGAGTCTGGGGAGAAGCCAGCTTCGGTGCCGCCAGCAAGACGCGACTACAGCATGGGGCCGAAGCCGCTGAATTTGCCCGGAACCCATGTCGTCTCACGATGCACGCAATGCGGCACTGTGCTGCAAGCGATGCCGCCCACGGGTCTGTGTCCCAAGTGCGGCTTTGAGTTGCATTCCTGCAAGCAGTGCGCTTACTTCGATCCGGGCAGCCGCTTCGAGTGCATGCAGCCGGTGCCAAAGCGCATCGAGAAGAAGGATGTGCGCAACGAGTGCACGTTCTATGAACTCCGCGTGGCTCGGGAGAAGGAAACTTCCACGCCAGCCACTCTGCGGCCGAACGACGCGCGCCAGGCGTTTGAGAATTTGTTTAAGAAGTGAGGTCGGCTAGGTGCGCCAGGGCTAAAGCCCTTGTCAAAGTTGCAAATGAATCGCAGCGCTCGAAGCGCTGCGCCACCCCCAAACCGTTCTTAGCCGCGTTACGTAACTTGTTTTGGTGGCGCGCCCCTCAAAAACTTGTTTCAGTGGGCTGGATCGAGCGACGGCTACGGTTTCTGCGTCGGCCTCAAGATAATCTCGCTCACAAACGACTGTGGACTCTGCGTCACCAGCATTTCCACGGCATGGGCCACGTCTTCCGGCTTCAACATTTTGGCGGGGTCTTTCCCGGCATGCGGGCTGAGGTCGGTGTTGGTCGAACCGGGACAGATCACACTCACACGAATGTTGTGTCCGCGCAATTCCTCCGCTACGGAGTAGCTCAGGCCGTTCAGTCCCCACTTGGAGGCCGCGTATGACGCGCCATTCGGCAGCGCATTTTTCCCGGCAATTGACGAGATGTTGATGATGTGCCCGCAGCGGGCACGAATCATCATCGGGGCAAACGCGCGAATGACATAATAAACGCCGCGCAGATTCGTATTTAGAATTTGGTTCCAGGCATCGGGAGGCAGTTGATGCAGCGGACCGTCGAATCCGCCAATACCGGCGTTGTTGACCACGATGTCTGCGCGTCCGAATAAAGATTCCACGCGTTTCGCCGCTGCCTCCACAGACTCAAGGCTTGTCACGTCGCAGGGAATGCTTTCGGCCTTCCCTCCAGCCTCCAGGATGGTTTTTGCAGTCGAGTCCAGCGCGGCCTGACTCCGTCCGCAAAGCACCGCAGTGGCGCCGAGCTCGGCGAGCGACATGGCGATGGCGGCGCCAATGCCGTGGCCGCCGCCCGTGATAATGGCGACCTGTCCCATCAGGAAGTCAGCACGGTCGGTTGAGAGCATGTTCATAAGCGATGTCGGTATTATCTACGTTGGGACGGTGCCACGCACAATTGCCGCGGTGGATCGTTTTTGCGTCTTATACAATGATTAGCGCGGGTAGCGGGGAAGTTGCTTGCCTTCGGAAGAAGAGGTACTTATAATCCGGCCAACCGGGAAAGAAGGGTCATTCGCCTCCAACCCCCAGTTCGCTCCGTTTTCGCGGGGCCTGCCCGGAACGCAGCCTGGATTTCCAGACAGGATGCGGAGCGCGTTAGCAGTCCAAGCGGCATGCCACAAATTCAGCAAGAACGCTATTTCACGACATTGTCGATTCCCAAAGGTGCAAGGAGCCAATACTGATGAAAAAGATTCTGGTCACGGTTGTGCTTGGGGTAGCTGCAACGGCAGCAGCCCGGAGTGCCACGCAGCCAGCGCAACAACCATCCCAGCCACCGGCGCAAGCAGCTCCAGGACAAGCGCCCGCGGCCGCCGCGCAAGCGCCCGTTATCAAGGATCCCGCTGAATACAACGCCTATGTCGGGGCCATCCAGCAGAAGGATCCGGCCGCGCAGATCAGCGGCCTGGAAGCGTTCATGGCGCAGTATCCCAACAGCGTAATGAAGGTAGCCGCCCTGCAAACCCTCATGCAGGACTACCAGCAGACAGGGAATCAACAAAAAACCATCGATACGGCAACAAAACTAGTTGCGGCCGATCCCAACAATGTGCGCGCGATGGCATTGCTCGCTTACTTCGATCGCCTGAAGGCGCAGGGCGGCGATCCCAATGCCAAGCAGGATTTGGCCGACGCGAAGAAGTACGGGCAGATGGGCCTGGACGCGCTGCCGAAATTTACTAAGCCTGAGGGCACTTCTGACGCTGATTACCAGAAGATGAAAGATCAGATGGCTGGCATTTTTAATGCGGCCATCGGTATCGCTGACCTCACGGATAAGGACTACGACGACGCCAGAAAAGATCTGCGCGCCGCGGCGGACTTGAATCCTACGGATTTCAGCATCGTTTATCCGTTAGCGTTGGCTTATGCCGGGCCCACTCCGCCGGATCCGAAAATTCCGCCCGACCCGATCAATGCAATCTGGTATGCAGCCCGGGCCTCGGTGGTTGCGCCCTCCCCGCAGTATCAGCAGCAGATTGAGAAATACGCGAGGAACCAATACATCAAGTACCACGGTGGCGACGACGGCTGGACGGACGTTCTGGCTCAGGCGAAAGCAAGTCCTACGCCGCCTGCGAATTTCACCATCAAGCCCGCTCCCACGCCTCCCGAACAAGCACACAATATGGTCGTCTCTACGCCGCCGGACAAGATGGACTTCGCCACGTGGGAGTTCGTTCTTTCCAACGGAACAAAGGAGGACCAGGACGTAGTTTGGAATGCCATCAAGGGCAAGCCTGTTCAAATGAATGGCACCGTGATCAAAGCAACGGCCGAGGAATTTGATATCGCCGGCAGCTCGGACGACATTGAAGCGAAGAAGGCCGATATCACTCTCACGTTTGAAGAGAAGGTCCCGCTGAAGCTTATCCCGAAGGAAGGCGCGAGTTTGGACTTCCAGGGCGAGCCGGCCTCCTACACTCCCAACCCGTTCATGATGGTCATGGAGAAGGGCAAGCTGCTGAAGGCGGCGGCTCCGACTCCGGCCAAGAAAGCTCCAGTGCATCACAAGGCAACTACGTCTCAGTAGTGAGAAGTGGTTCGAACATTAAGAGGCAGCCCTTTGGGGCTGCCTTATTTTTTGCCTCCTCCGAAGAATCCGTGGGTAACTTGGGAAAGTAGCGAGTAGCGCAACCGTGGTTGTAGCTTTGATTTGCTTTGATGGGGTGTTGAAGCGAGGACAGCAACAGTAGCCGTGCGGTGGGAATGTGGGAAGCGCGGGGTTTGCGCTTTCCAAGAAAGAGGGACATCCCGTTCTTGGTTTTGGGGATTTTCCTCTTTCGTCATTTCCACCGCCTCGTGGCGGATGCCAGGCTCGGACGGCCTTCCAGGAATCTGCGAAACTTGCTGCAGGTGGATGCAAAAGACCGCTCCTGCTCCTCGGAGTCGTTGTGATACAGAATCGGACCTCCGTCCTGGATCACCTGAAAAACCAGAGTCTCGATGGGTACCTT
>Ga0182015_10003882_pt1 | contig 16424 bp, 9 predicted proteins | sample 712P3MmetaG_FD_120478 | JGI IMG/M metagenome (GOLD analysis project Ga0182015, IMG submission 120478) | Permafrost microbial communities from Stordalen Mire, Sweden - 712P3M metaG | ecosystem: Environmental > Terrestrial > Soil > Wetlands > Permafrost | place: Sweden: Stordalen | collected... | reverse complement strand
CCCCCGCCCCAGGTGAACCAAGACACAAACTGCAGTTGGGCGCTATTGTACATACCCGCCTGCAGCGCATAATACTGACCCAGCCAGGCAGTCTTGGTATCCATGTCGGGTATGCTGGCGCCTTCGAAGCCGCCTTCCGTATTGAAGATCGGCTTGCCGGTCATGCCGTTCTGATCGAGTACCTGCCGGTACGCGCTGACCTGGGCGGTGATTGATCCACCACAGGTCTGGTCGGTGGCAGTGCAGTTCTGAGTAGGGAGCGGATAGGGCACGAGCGTCACGTCCGCGACAAACCCGTGAAACGCCATAATGTCGGCGTTCGTGCTCCCGCCGGCCGCAAGATAGGCGGTAAAGAAAGGCATCGTGGAAGACGGTCCCGTGGAATAAACATTGCCCGCCATTGAAGGTGTGAGCACAAAAGAATGGCTGTCCTGCTTGATGATCGGGTAGGCGGCGACGGCCAGTTGCGCCAGCTGGACTGCCGTTCCGGTCCAATAAAGCGAGTTGGGATCGGCCTCATTCCAGATCTCGTAGTATTTAATGTGAGGCCCGTTGATGCCGTTGTAGTGGTTCACCAGGGCGGTAATGAAGTCGGTCCAGTCCTGAATGTTGTCCGGTGGAGCGGTACAACCGATTGAACCAGCGGCAGCGGTTCTACAGGTCGCCGTGCCTGTAATTGGCAATGCCCACGGTGGGGTCATCCCGAGAGCCAGGTCTATCAACACCGTGCCGTCCGTATCCGTAGGGGCAATGCTCGCCAGAGCATCCGTGTTGGAAAAATCAAAAACCCCCTTGGACTGCTCGCTGGTTTGCCAAACCAGCTGAATGGGGTGGCCCATCACGCCATAACTGATCTTCGGGGGATCTCCCGAGGAAGTGTCACTGACCGCGAAGAATGTCGCGGGCAGGCCGGGACCTGAGCTGGTGCTGCTGGCCGTGAAGTTCATGCTCGTGACATTGACACCGTTGAGGTTCGCCACTTGAGTGTTCGGGCTGAAGCCGAAGCCGGACTTGTTAGGGGTCACGCTATAAGAGCCATTCGCCAGGTCTGGGAAGCTGTAATTTCCCGACGAATCGGCGACGGTGCTGGCGCTGGCGGCACCGCTCAGGGTGACCGTTGCGCCGTTGCCATTCGTCGGCGGGCTGATGGTTCCGGAAATGCTATAGCTCTGCGTAGAAATGGAATTGGCCGTGAAATTTACGCTGGAAACATTGGCTCCATTCATCGTCTCCGCCTGGACGGCAGGGCTGAAGCCAATACCGGATTTGCTCGGGGTTATGCTATAGGAGCCATTTGCCAGGTTTGCAAAGCTATAGGTTCCTGAAGCATCGGCAACGGTCGTGGCGTTGATTGCGCCACTCAAGTTTACGGTTGCGCCCCCGCCAGTTGTCGCGGGGCTGATGGTTCCGGAGATGCTATAGCTCTGCGCAGAAGCGGCATTGGCCGTGAAATTAACGTTGGAAACATTGGTCCCGTTGGTCGGCACCGTCTGGACGGCAGGGCTGAAGGCGAAACCGGACTTGCTCGGGGTTATGCTATAGGAGCCATTTGCCAGGTTTGCAAAGCTATAGGTTCCTGAAGCATCGGCAACGGTCGTGGCGTTGGTGGCGCCGCTCAGGTTGACGGTTGCGCCCCCGCCATTCGCTGCCGGACTGATGGTTCCGGAAACAGTCGCAGTGCCCGTGCCACTGTTGCCGGACGGCACATTCTTGCTGGCGCCCGTTGAAAGGCCGCAACCGCTGAAGGCGAGACAACACGCGAAAGAAAGAGAAATGGTCAATACCAATCTAGCGCAAAGGCTCCCAGATCTCGCATCCGCCGCGGAGGGTCCGGGCATGGGCGCGAGATTGAGTCTGCATGAGTCTATGGTTCCAACCGCCTGGCAGGAATCGGGAGCCATCCATTACCTCTCCCAAGACTCTACGTCTCTCGCTCAGTGCTCAACAGATTCCATAAGTTCTTAGCCCGAAGACTAGTAATCAGCTGCCGTTCGGACATAGACCCTACTGAACGTTCGGAGTTCATGACGGGTGCGTGAGAAGCCTTCTCCGAAAGGCGGCTCGCCCCGACTTTAGGATCGAAGAGATTTCACTTTTCGGTACGAAAGGGACGCAGAGTCGCGGCAGAGGAGAATTGCGCGACTCCCCCGCGATTGTAAACATGGATTGTTTGCCCTAGACCCTCGCCTCCTCCTCTTAATTCTCGAGAAGGATGGGCTTCAACCCTACCGGGGCCGTCTGATTACTAATGGTGGTGGAATTCCCAGCTAAGTCTTGATAATCGATAAAGATACCGGCAACCGGCTGGTTGGAAGTAGCGCAAATCCCGGCGAGGCAAGACTTGGAAGCGTCCCAAATAATCTCGGCTTGATAGCCATTCGTGCCGGTTATAGTGCAGGTCCAGATGGTCCCACTACTCGAACATGGCGAGGCCAGAGTGCGAGCGACCAGCCAATTGGAGACTTGATTATAGGCGGCGCCTACCTCAGTGAGGTTGGGACCATTGTCCAGTTGACCATCGTCTGTACCCCAAGCAAACCAGGAAACAAGCTGCAACCCGTCATTGTTGTACATGCCCGCCTGCAGCGCATAATACTGAGCCAGCCAAGCCGCACCCGTATCCAGGTCGATCGTAGCGCCTTCGAAACCGGCTTCAGTGTTGAACAAAGGCGTGCTGGTCATCCCCGCGCCGTCAAGAACTGAGCGATAGGCGTTGACCTGTGCCATGATTGATCCGCCGCAATTCGGGTCGCCGGCACCGCAGTCGGTCGTGGGCAAAGGATACGGTACCTGGTTATCGGAATAAACAAACCCGTGAAAAGAGGCCACATCCATAAACGAACTACCGCCCGCGGAAAGATAGCTGGCAAGCCAGTCAATGGGCTGGCCTGGGCCAGACGAGTGTACATTGCCTGTCAGCGAAGGCCCGACCACGAGGGAATTGCCGTCCTGTTTGATGATCGGATACGCTGCCGCGGCAAGTTGCTCCATCTGTGCCAACGTTCCAGTCCAGGATTGCGCCTGATTGGCCTCGTTCCAAATCTCGTAGTACTTAATATGAGGTGCGGTGGTTCCGTTGTAGTGATTTATCAGGGTGGTGACGAAGTTAGTCCAATCCTGCGGGTTGGGCGGCGCAGTACAACCAATTGCACCGGTAGCGCTGGTTCTACAACTCGACGTATCTGTGGTTAGTAATGCCCACGGCGGAGTCAGTCCCAACGTCAGGACCATAAGCGCAGTTCCGCTCGCATCCTTCGGCGCAATCTTCGCGAAACCATCGTAAAGGGTAAAATCGAAATTCCCGCTCTGCTGCTCGATGTTTTCCCACGCGAAGGGTACGGGATGGCCCATCGTTCCGTAGCTCAAGGCCGGAGATTCGGCCGGGTTTGAGTCATTTACCGCGAAAAATCCGATCGGAATCGACCCCGGAGGTCCCACCGGACGGGTGGGGGTAATGGCCGGTTTTGCTGAGGCTCCACCACAGGCGGTTAGCAAACAGACCGCAAGCACCACCGGGGCCAATCCCAGTAGTCGCCGCATTCGAGGCGCAACTGTGCCTACTGCGCAGATTTTCGAACGCATCGCTTTACCTCCTGAACACACTTCACCCTGAGTCCCTCCCCGATCAAACCCACAAGGGTCGATTTTGTTGCGCTGGCTTAGCAAGGCGTGATTGGCGGGACGTACGAAAGCCCAGCATCCAGAGACCGCCTGCTACGGTTTCCATTTGAGCCGCGGTTTTCGCGGAATGCTGCAAGACGAATCACGCCCAATTGTAACAAGAAATCAAGGCGTGGATGGGTCTAAGGTCTGGAGAAATTAGTTTTCAGTCCAGGTCTTGATTTCGCCGGAACCGTTACTTATAATCTGGTCAATCTACGGTGCCGACCGGCATCGCGGCTTGTTGGTTCCCTCCCCTGAGCACACTTCTAACGAGTAATGAGTCAGCGACGACCAACGCCGAGATTTCAGGAGTTTGCCTGAATGACGGAACTAATTCCTGCACCCCCCCGCGAAATCGTAACCAGGCTAGCCTTCGGAACTTAAGACAATGATTTTGGTTTGTAAGAGCAAATTAGGAGAAAACATGAAGCTCCGCTATTTTCCCCAATGGCTTTCTATTCTGCCGCTGATGGTGTTGAGCGCTGGCGTGCTCCATGGCCAGACCACGAATGTTCTTACCTGGCGGAACAATCTTTGGCGGGACGGATTGAACACCACCGAAACCACCCTGACCCAGGCATCCGTAACCAAGACCCAATTCGGCAAGATCTGTTCGACCGCAGCAGGCTCTATCGATGGGCAAATCTTCGCTCAGCCTCTTGTAGTGACCGGAGGCATTCCGGGCTATAACCACGCTGTTTACGTCGAGACCATGAATGACTCGGTTTATTTCATCAACGGAGATAGCTCGACCTGCGCAGTGATCTCTCATTTTTCACTGTTGCAAGCTGGGGAGGAGGCGGTTCACTGCCAGGATGTTGGCGGTGGACAGTGTTGGACGTTTAACCCGCTCATCGGCATCCTCGGAACTCCTGTGATCGACACCACTACAAACACCATGTATTTGGTGACTTGGTCGGAATTGACGACGGGAGCTTGTGCCACTACCAAGAGCTTGGCCTGCTTTGTGCACCGCTTGCACGCTCTGAACATCGCGACCGGAGCCGAGAAGTTCAACGGACCCGTGGTCATTCCGTCCGTCACCATTGGGGTGAGCACATTCATTTCTAAACGTCATATCCAACGGCCCGGTCTGCTTTTGTTGCCCAAAATCGAATCCAATGGCGATAGCGCCCTGTATCTGGCTTTCTCGGAGATGGATGGTGGGGGGGTAGTCGGTCAGAGTATCCCGAATGGCTGGGTGTTCAGCTTCGATGCACAAAACCTCTCAACGGCGCCCCTCGCCTGGACTACAACCCCGAACGGTGAAGGCGGCGGCATATGGATGAGCGGCGCCGGTTTGGCGGCTGCGATTGACCAGACTGGAGGAAACACCTACATCTACCTTTCCACCGGCGACGGAACTTTCGATGCCGAGAATGGCGGATCGGACTACGGCGATAGTTTTGTGAAATTAACACCCAATCTCACGGTTGCTGCCTCGTTCACTCCTTATAACCAATACTGCGACGACATTGGGGACAACGACCTCGGGTCGGGAGGCATTATGCTGATCCCCAATGGGATTGGCTCAGGCACCATCGATTTTGCACTTGCAAATGGGAAAGACGGAAACCTCTACCTGCTGGATCGGTCCGATCCGGGTGGTTACGATGGTCCGAACCTGAACACATGTCCGGTTTCTTCGGGGACCGACTTGAATTATGAAACTGTCCAGGCGACGGCAAGTGAGTTTTACAGTACAGCCGCTTTCTGGGACCAGAATCTGTATTCCGTGGCGAATGATACGCCTTTGCAAAAGTACCAGATCAGCTCCACGACCTGTGTCCCTGGGCCGATCTGCACAACCCCAACGGCCAGTTCTTCAATCCCCTTTGGTTTTGGTACGGTTCCGGTGGTCTCCTCGAATGGCGACAATAACGGCACGGCTATCTTGTGGGCAATCAGGGGAAATGGGTGGCCTGTCCAGAACCAAGGTCTGCACCCGGCGCCTTCGGTGCTCTATGCCTACGACGCACAGCATGTCACGCAGCCCAGCACTCTTCCGATGTTGTGGAACAATAACCAATGCCCGACCCGAGATGCTGTGGGAAACGCGACAAAGTTCGTAGTGCCGACCGTAGCCAATGGCAGAGTTTTTATGGGCACGATGGATCCTACAGACTCTACCAACACCATGGGACGGCTCGATGTTTTTGGGCCAACCACTGCTACCTGTAAATAAGCAAACGGGTGCTTGAGTAGCCGCGCGGTCAGGGCCAATGGATTGGAGTACGGAATGGCTATTCCGGGCCGCGTGGCAAGCACCGTTCCGCTCAGAATCTGCGGCCTGATCGGCACTCGGAATTTCTCCGCGGGTGCTGGTGAAAAATATCTTCGCGTTGTTGGGCAGACGCTGTGTTTCGGATAACTCCGTAGCGCCGCACGCAGAATAAAGCGACAAGCCGCCTCCTTTGTGGGGCGGCTTTTTTCGTTGTAGGCTTTTCTCAGGACGGACAGACAGTGGCTAAGCGAGAGTCTTGGCGCGCTCGTAAATCTCCATGAGCCTGGGATAGTTTTTCTCTGCGGTGTACTTTGACTCGTATTCTTTGCGGGCATTTTCACCCATCGCTTGGGTTTCATCCGGGTGCGTCCACGCCCATTCGACTTTACGAGCTAAATCTTCGGGGTCGCCGGGGGTGAAATGTAAGCCGGAATAACCATCGCCTACAATCTCAGCCATGGCTCCCAGCCGGCTTGCAATCACGGGGGTCCGGCAGCCAAAGGCCTCGGCGATCGTTACCGGAAAATTCTCGTACCACTCGCTGGAGAAGACCAGGAAGCGGGCGCCATTGATCGCTGCCAAGGTACGCTCGCGTGTCACTTGACCCTGGAAGTGAACGTTGGTGAGGTTATCTTGAACCGCCTGGGCTTCCAATTCCGCTTGGTCCGGACCACCTCCGAGGACTTCGATCGGAATGGGAAGATTCAAAAGTTTCCAGGCCTGCAGCACCGTGCTGACTCGTTTTTCCGGCGACAGTCTGCCCACGAACAGCGCGTAGTCCCTGTTGCCGCTGCGGACGTAAGGATCAGGATCGACAAAGTTCGGCTTGACGAAAATCCGCTCTGCGGGCAAACCTCCTTGCACAAACTTACTCTTGGAGAAGTCGGTTAGCGCAATGTAGCAAGCGATATCGCGCTCCCAGGTGCCGCGCATGCGATGAAAAGCCAGCATTACAGCCGTGACGGCCGTCGCTCCGCGCGATTGTCGATAGCATCCGTGTTCGACTCCTCGCACCAGCGAAAAAGTGATGCATTCTTCACAGACTTTGCCATCACGGAACAAAGTAGCCCCGGGGCAAAGCAATCGGTAGTTGTGTAATGTCTGGACTACCGGCACCTCCGCTTCGGAACACGCCGAATAGATCGAGGGCGAGATCATCGGAAACGTATTGTGGACATGCACGATCTCAGGTTTCTGCGCGCTCAGGAGCCGAAGAAACTCCCGCCGCGTGTCCGATGCCCAGACCGTTCTTCCCGCCAGGGCGATCTGCCGCAATCCGGTATACTCGTTCGCTTCCCAATTACTCCGCTGATACACACTGACCTCGTGCCCGTTATTTTCGAGCATTCGGCGCTCTTGACTGAAGACGACATCCTCGCCGCCGGGCTGCTGGTAAGTGTTATGAACGAGTAGAATCTTCACGCGTTGCTCACGGGACTGGGTTGACAGCTTAAGTTCGCCGGTTTGCGTTGCCACCATTGCCAGGCGGTGGAAACGATATCGCTAAGTGAGCGGCGGGCATTCCATTGCAGACGTTCGTGCGCTAACGCAGGGTCGGCCACCAGTGCTGGGGGATCTCCCGGACGACGTCCCACGATTTGCCGGGGAACCTTTTTGCCGGTAATTTTCTCTACCATCGCAACCACTTCCATCACAGAGTAGCCATCACCGGTGCCCAGGTTGGCCGCAAGGCAATCTCCGCCACCGTCCAGATGCTGCAACGCCTTTACGTGCGCTTCTGCCAAGTCGTTTACGTGTACGTAATCGCGTATGCACGTACCATCCGGAGTGGGATAGTCTGTTCCAAAGATCTGAAGCGGCGGACCAGCCCCGGCTGCAGCCGCCAGCGCCAGCGGGATCAGATGGCTTTCCGGATCGTGACATTCGCCCGTTTCCCCGCTTTCATCCGCCCCCGCGGCGTTGAAATATCGCAGGCTCGCATAGCGCAGCCCATAAGCCTGGTTGTACGCTTCCAACGCCCGCTCGAAGAACATTTTCGAAACGCCATAAGGATTAACCGGCAGCCGAGGCGTGTCCTCAGTAATCGGAACCTTAGCCGGGACACCATAGACGGCGCAGGTCGATGAAAAGACAAACCGCGATATGCCAGCGTCCACGCAGGCGTTCAATAATGCCAGGGGGGATTCCACATTATTGCTAAAATATTTGCGGGGATTTTGCACTGACTCGCCCACGTAGCAATGTGCGGCAAAGTGCATGACCGCTTGCACACGCTTCAAGGCGGGCATCAGTCTCGTTCTATCTCCAATATCGCCTCGGAGAAGTTCAAAGCCTTGCGTGAGAAATTCGTACCCAGTGCTCAGATTGTCGTAAATCAATACTTTTTGGCCCGCGCGCTGCAGCACGCGAGCCGCGTGACTTCCGATATATCCGGCGCCGCCGGTGACCAGAACTGCCAAACGCCATCTCCTCAGGGACTGCGGTCTCCGATCGATATTAAAGAAGCAGTTTAGTGTAGCAGACGATTGTGGCAAATGCGGGTAAGGCATTGAGGGACGCGGGGTTCGGTCGAGTAATGGGATGTGGTTGCGTGTTACTGAAGTCGTGGTCTGCCGGGAGAACCAGCATCACTGCATTGAAATCGGCTGCGCAGTAACGAGCGCTTATTTTCACGGTCTTGAAAATCAGATGAGGTTTCACCGCAGGCCGAACTGGTGTTGCGCCGCATCAACGATTGTGCGTCCAATCGTAAGCGAAGCGGTCGCAGCGGGAGAAGGAACATTGAGGACGTGCAGCATCTTTCCCGACGGAACAAACTGAAAATCGTCCACCAGGGCGCCGTCGCGAGTGAGCGCCTGGGCGCGAACCCCGGAACCGCCAGGGCGCAAGTCCCTTTCGCGCACCTCTGGAACCAGCCGTTGCAGGGCGCGAACGAATGCAGGCTTGGAAAAAGAGCGGTGGAATTCATCCAGTCCGCTCCGCCAAGATTTGGCCGCCATCCGCCAGAACCCCGGAAACGCCAATGAGGAAGCCAAGTCGCGCAAGTTGAAATCCATGCGCCGGTAGCCTTCGCGACGAAAAGCAAAGACGGCATTCGGGCCTGCATCCACGCTACCGCTTACACGGCGCGTGAAATGAACTCCAAGAAACGGGAACTGCGGATCGGGGACTGGATAAATGAGTGCCCGCACCAGCGACGAACGCTCGGGAATGAGGTCATAGTACTCGCCGCGAAAAGGAACAATCATGACCTGCGGATCGTCGCCGGCCATGCGGGCGATGCGGTCGCTGAACAGTCCAGCGCAGTTGATGAGAAAGTTCGCCGAGAATGCGCCGCGACTGGTTTCTACCACGATTTCATCGGTGTGCCGCTTGAGACCGATTACCGCGGTCGAGGTGAGAATGCTCCCGCCCTGCGCGACAATCAGCTCCGCATATTTCTCGCAGACCGCCGCGTAGTCGGTAATTCCCGTGGAAGGGACGACCAGTGTCCTTAGTCCACTGGCGTGTGGCTCAATCTCGTGCAACTCGTCACTGCCGATGAGGCGAAGTCCGGTTAGTCCATTCGCCTCGCCTCGCCTTCGCAATTCTTCCAGGCGCGGAATTTCATCTTCACGAGTGGCGACAATGACCTTGCCGCAAACCTGGTGCGGGATGCCATGTTTCCGGCAAAACTCCACCATGGCAGCGGCGCCGGTGACGCACAACTTCGCCTTCAGCGATCCTGGTTTGTAGTAGACCCCGGAGTGGATGACCCCGCTGTTGTGGCTGCTCTGATGCTGGCCTACATGATCTTCCTTTTCGAGCAACAGCAGTCGCAGGCGGGGAAATCGGCGTGTAGCTTCCAGTGCGACCGAGAGGCCGACAATCCCACCCCCCACGATGACGACGTCGTAGCGCGAATCAGTCACCACCGATGATCATATCGCGATGTTAAGTTCTCGCTGGATATTCCTACTGGTTTACGATCAGGGTTGCGGAGGAACCCTGGGGCTCGCTGAGGCTGGCTGGAGTGCCAGTCACGGTGATCGTATAGGTTCCCGGAAGCGTGCCCTGTTGTGTATTGCCGCCTGGTCCACTACCGCTACCGCCTCCGTTGCTGCCCCCGCCGCCGCAAGAGGGTAAAAAGAATAAAAGCACTAGCGCCCATCCCAGGAGCGCCGCAGAACCGCGGCGACGCTTGCGTCCCGCACCCCAGACGACGATCCCCGGCAGGGCCAGCCAAACCGCGTAGAGCCAAGGGCTGCTCTTCACACCGGGACGTCGCAGCTGCCCATTTGTGGTCTGCGTCGTCACCATCAAGACCACCGCTGCCGATGTGGAATTGCTCAGCGGTCCCACCGAGTTCGTGGACAATGCGCATGAGCCCACGAAGAGTGGTGTAACCGTGCAGCTTAGAGTGACTATGTTGCTGTATGCCGCACCCACGGGCATCACACTCAGGTTGTACTTGGCTGACCCCCCGACGCTGACGGGCTGGCTGGGCGGCGAGAAGTTGCCGATGGTGTAGTCCTGAATGATCGTGAGCGGGATCGCGAGATTGTGGCTGGGAGCGCCCGACGTGTCCTGCGTTATTACATTGACCGCGTAGACGCCGGGCACCGCATTGGTAGGCACGTTGACAGTCGCGGTCAGAGACACGTTGGCGCCAGCAGCTACCGGCGCCGGGTTCGGCACCACCGAGCATTGGCCCGCGAGCGAGCCAGTATTGCAGGTGGCGTTGATCGTGCCGGCGTAGAAGGTGGAAGGGGCGATGGTGAGATTCGCCGTGCCCTGCCCGTTCGGCGGCAAGGTGAGCGATTGCGGACCCGAAAGTTGGTAATCGGCGACGTTGAAGGGAACCACCAGCGTGTGACTCTTGCTGCCAGAAGTTCCTTGCACCGAGAGTTGAGTGCCGCCAGCCGTGAGACCGGTTGCACCTACGGTTACATTCGCGGTTGCCGGCAGAGAGACCACCGAAGCTGGGCTCACGCTGCAACTGCCCGTGCCCGTGGCTAGCGAACAGCTTAGGGTGACCGTGCCGCTGAAGCCATCCTGCGCCGCGATGCTGATCGAGCCGCCGGTAGTCGTGCTGCCCGCTTTCACAGCGGGAAAAGCAGTGGGTTCGCTCAGAATGAAATCAGGATTCAGAATGACTGTCGCTGTGAACGAAGCCGTCGCCGGACCGAGTCCTCCACTGCCCGTGGCCTGCAGGGTTACGGTGTAGTTGCCGGTCGGCGTGGAAGGGGGCACGGAAACCGTCGCCGTCATCGCGATCGGCAAACTCGATGTGGGATCCACCGTAGCCTGCGGGGTGAACCCACAGGTCCCGCCTGAAATGCTGGGCGTGAAGCTGCAAGTGAGGGTCACGCTTTGCGTGAACGAACCCTGAACCGTGACTTGAAAGTTCACCGACGGAGAGATCGCGCCGCGAGGTTCGATCACAGTGCTGGGTGAAGGCGTGGTCAGGGCCAGGCTCACCACATTCAAGGTGAGGGGGAGGGCCTGCGTCGTGTTATTGGGATCGGTGCCAACGCCTTGCAGATTGAAGTTGTAGTCGCCAATGAGGGTGGTTCCCGCGTTGAGCACGAACGCCGCGCCCGTGGAGGTAGGCGTCAAGCTTCCCGGGCTCGGAACACATGGGTTGGGCGGATTTGAGGAGCCTGCCGTGCAGCTTAATTCAACCGAGTTGTTGTATCCGTTCAAGGCCGTTAGGGTGCCGTTGAAGATAGCCGTGGCTCCGACGAGGACGGTCAGCGGGTTATTGGATACAGCTATTTGAAAATTTGGCGTTGCCAGCAGGTTGAACTGCCACACGCCGCGCCCGTAGGTGGAAGCGCGCAATAGTTTCTGTCCGCCCGAGTTAAAGAGCGCGAGCGCAGTCACGGCGACGTTCGGCAGGAATCCAGTTTCCGTTGGGCTGGGAATCGGTCCTACCTCGGTCCATGCAGCTGCGGAGGTAGGACTCTGGAATACTCCGACGTCTGTCCCTACATAAACAATGTGCGTGCTGGGGTCAACCACCACTGCGTTTGTGGGAGAGTCAGGAAGCGGCGCGAAGCCTCCGAAGGCGGTCCAGTCCGTCCATGTGTTGCCGGCATTCGTGGTTTGCCACACATGCCCTGGGCCGCCGGTGAAGCCCATCACGGTGACGTAGGCAGTGTTTCCAGTGGGGTCCGAAGTATCGATGGCGACACCAGAAATCGGGAACTGGTTGGCATTGATGCTGCTGCCTCCGGGGCCGTTCAGGGTGGTGTTGTTAAATGTGGAAGCCGTACCTGAAACTGCGGTAGCGTTCGTCGTGACCCAAACATTTCCGCCGACTGTTTGGGCCGGGGCCGTCCGTTGTGGCATAGATTACTTGCGCGCCGTTCGCGTTGCTGGGGCCGCCGGCGGCCAGGGCGCGAACCACATTGACCTCCGTGCCGGCGCAAGTGCCCGTGCCCAGCGTATCGAAATTGAGGCTTAACACGGTAAACGCGCCGCCCAATCGCGGCCCGCTCCACACCCGGCAGGTTCCTACCAGCAACGAGGTCGTTGATTGCGGATCGAGAATGTAGGGAAAGTAGAAGGACCCGTCGTCGCCCCCAACGCTGCCGCTGCTGACCACCACATTAAAGAGGCTGTCGTTGCAGTTCACTCCGGAGGAACATTCCTGGATATTCAGCGTGGCAGATCCGGTATCCGGGTTCGAGGCGAACCAATTGCCGGTGTTGGGATCGATGGCGTTGTAGCCGCCATCACCGCTCAGGACATTTCCCCAGTTTGTGCTGGTCGTGGCCGTCTCAGTTGCCGGAGAACCGTTATCCTGCGTGCCTCCCAGAAGCATGTTTGGGTTGGTGGCATGCTGCGAGAAGCTGACGAATTGTGTCATCGAACCGAGGTTCTGATTGAGGTCGTCGAACTGATTTGTGCCGGAACATGAACCTGTCGTGAGCCCGCTGAATCCATCCAGGGCGCGGTAGATACCGCCGTCGTTGGCGAAATACATCAGGTCGGTAGCGGAGGATGGAAGCGTGTATGCGACTGCATGCTGGTCAGGATGGACATGCGCGAGCGCCCCCAGCGGGTTGCAGCCATAGACGTGCGTGAGATTGAGAAAGCCTGTGGTAGAGCAGGTTGGGTTGCTGGAATTGATCGAGCATTTATAAATGTTGATCGCACCGGCGTAAAGATCCGTGGCCACAGTCCCGTTGGGAACGGCCAGAAGTTCCAGATTGTAGAATCCCTGTTCTACTCCGCATCCGTTGCTGTCGCCGCAGTTGATGATGCCGCTGTCGCTGATTTGCGTCCACGAACCTCCGCCGTTTGTGCTCTGCCAAATGCCTTGATCCACGGGGTTGCCGCTTGAGTCCAGCGAAACAAACCACACATACATTTCATTGCGTCCCGGGATCACGGTGATTTCGCCGCGATAGATCGGACAGGTTGTTACATAGTTCTGAGGGCACGCGGTTGTGCTCAACAGTCCAGAAGCGCCCGGCTGATTGGCTAGGCTCGTCCAGCTCAGGCCGTCAGGGGAAGAATAGAAGCCGTGATAGCGCACCGCTGCAAAAAACAAACCCGCGGCAGCGTTATATACCACCGAAGTTGCCGACGTCGCCTCGCTTGCTCCGGAGAACAGGGCATTGTAGTTCCAGGTCTGCCCGGCGTCAGTCGAAGTGTAGAGGCCGCGGTAGGTGTTGCTGGTGAGGGCGCCATCGGTCACGCCTTCCGCCGTTGCCGCCATGCCTGCAACTACTGTGCTGGTCTGTCCACTCGCCGTGCTGAAGGCCATGCGCGTAGCGCCTAAGCCGCTGAAGGAGAAACTGCCGCCGTTCGCAGTTGGGATCAACGTCCAGGTATTGCCGCCATCGGCGGACCGCAGAATGCCGAGGCCGAAATAGGAGTCGGCGGAATTGTCAGCCTCACCCGTGCCCACCAGAATCACGCTCTGGGAGGGATTGGAGTTTCCCGGCTGAATCACGATCGAGCCAATCGAGAGCGTTGCCTGATCGTCGGTGACGGCCGTCCAAGTAACATTATTGGCCGTTCCCGTAGCCGCATTCGTGGACTTCCATACCCCACCCTGTGCCCCGCCGATGTAAACCGTGTTTCCGCTGGCATCTGCGGGATCAATCGCTACAGCGGTCGCGCGGCCTGAGACCTGGTCGTAGTTCTGAAATCCATCGCCCGTTGCGTCGGAGGCCAGAGGCACCGGACCCAAGGGCGTCCATCCGCTGGATGACGCAGACGGCTGCGACTCCGCATGAGTACCGCGAGCGCGAGCCAGTCGGGCGGCGCGTGCTTGCATCTTGGCTTGATAGGCACGGTAGCGCAGTTCGGCGGAAGATTTCTCTGGCACAACGCGGCCGCGCAAGAACCATTCTGCCCGTTGCTCCTCGTGATCGGCATCAGAATCGGCGATGGGCGTTTCCGGCGTAGTTTTCTTCGCGCCCTGAGCCTGGGCCGTGCAGAGCAAGGAAAACGGCAAGAGCGCGAGCAGGGAAGCGCGGGCTGCGCGACAGAACCTGGGAAGGGTCATAGACGCTAAACTATGAGGCTAGTATGGGAGCGCCGAGAAGCACGGTCAAAACAAAAAGCGCTCAAAGGCCCAGAACAGAACCATTACGGGAAGTAAGTGGTACTGGCAATCGGCGATGACCTGCAATCAATTCGCCATGGATTTGAGCCCGGCAGCGCCGGATGACCGTTGTGCCTGTACAATTTCCAACGGATTCTTGTATCGATTTCTATTGCACATGCTGGAGGTGCCTTGCAATGTTGACCCGGCGGTTTGTGTTTCTTAGCTTAATTGCCTTGTTGGCGCTGTTCTCCGGAGCATCGATCTGGCGGGCTGAAGCGGTCGACCGCGAGGTCAACGTAGCTGCGGCGGCGGACTTGAGCTCCGCACTGCAGGAAGTCGCCACTAACTACGAAAAGCACACTGGCGTCGTGGTGAAGCTTTCCTTCGGTGCCTCCGGCGCGTTGACCCAGCAGATTCAGAATGGCGCACCGTTCGACCTTTTCTTCTCGGCGGACATGGACTATCCCAGGCAATTGATCGCCGGTGGCCAGGCCGAGAGCGCAACCTTGTATCGTTATGCCGTGGGGCGGTTGGTGCTTTGGGTTCCGAAGGAATCCCTGCTGGATGTCGAACACAAGGGCATGGATGTGTTGCTCGATCCTTCAGTCAAGAAGATTTCAATCGCGAATCCGCAGCACGCGCCTTACGGGCGTGCCGCCGTCGCTGCTCTGAAGCATTACGGTCTCTATGAAAAAGTAACCGACCGGTTAGTGCTCGGAGAAAACATTTCGCAGGCGGCGCAGTTTGTGGAGTCCGGCAACGCGCAGGTTGGGTTTGTGGCCTTGGCTCATGCCATAGCGCCCGCGATGCAGGGTAAAGGAAAATACTGGACGGTCCCGGCCGAGGCTTATCCGCCGATGGATCAGGGTGTGGTCACGATTTTGCACTCACCTCACCCGCAGGACGCGGCGGCATTTCTGGAATATGTGAAGACCGCGGAGGTTGCCGCGCTGCTTCGGCGCTATGGCTTCACCTTGCCCGAACAGAAGTAATAACAGAGTTCCAAGCTAAACCAGGGGAACTGGTTATAAGAAATGTCCATCAATTGGCAGGCATTCGGGCTCACCATAGAACTAGCGCTCGTGGTGTCGGCGATTCTTCTTGCAATCGGCCTGCCCCTGGCTTATTGGATCGCCTTTTCGCGCTGGCGCTGGAAATTTCTTGTGGAAGCGGCGGTAGCCTTGCCGATTGTACTGCCCCCGACCGTGCTCGGATTTTATCTGCTCGTGGCTCTCGGCTCCCGGAGTCCGCTGGGACGCTGGTGGCAGTCCTTGACCGGCCACACTTTAGCGTTCACGTTCACCGGACTGGTGATCGGCTCCATCCTCTACAGCCTGCCCTTCGCGGTGCAACCCTTCGCATCTTCTTTCTCGTCGGTCGATCGCAAACTGCTGGCCGCTTCGGCCACCTTGGGAGCTTCGCCCTTACGCACCTTCTTCCGCGTAGTGATTCCGCTCTCCGTGCCGGGTCTGGTCACGGGCGTGGTCCTGGCATTTGCTCACACCATGGGCGAGTTCGGAGTGGTGCTGATGATTGGAGGCAACATTCCCGGCATCACGCGCACGGTCTCTATTGATATTTACGATCAGGTGCAGGCTTCCAACTACGCAGCCGCGAACGCGATGGCCGTGCTGTTGCTAATCTTCTGTTTCGCGGTGCTGACGGTAGTCTATGCGCTGCACCGGAGAACGCCGAAGCAAGAATCATGGACGATCGGTCCGGTGAACTAAGCGAGACTCGATTGCCCATGCCTGCGGAACTCAAACCCGCAAATCCAACTCTGAGTGCGCGCATCCGCAAAGGCTTTCCTTCCGCGGAGCGAGTGTTTTCTCTCGATATAGATTTCAGCGCTGCGCCAGGGTTCACCATATTGTTTGGCCCTTCCGGCTCGGGAAAAACTACACTGCTCGATTGCGTGGCCGGGCTCGCCACTCTGGACGCAGGGCAAATCGCCGTAGGTGAGCGCATCTTGTTCGACGCAAATGCCCACACGAACATTTCCGTGGCCAAACGCGGGGTGGGATACGTCTT
>Ga0182015_10003881_pt1 | contig 16428 bp, 19 predicted proteins | sample 712P3MmetaG_FD_120478 | JGI IMG/M metagenome (GOLD analysis project Ga0182015, IMG submission 120478) | Permafrost microbial communities from Stordalen Mire, Sweden - 712P3M metaG | ecosystem: Environmental > Terrestrial > Soil > Wetlands > Permafrost | place: Sweden: Stordalen | collected... | reverse complement strand
TGAACGTGAGCAGGCCGTCACGTTGGAGCGCGGCCTTTATGCGTTGCCGCGGCTTTTTTTTTGCCGACGCGGAACGCTCGGCCGCTGAACGGCTCGCCGATGCTTAACCGCCAAGCCCGAGCGCGCGAGGGGAGCGCCGTCGCCGTAGCAACGAGACTGCCAAGACGCGCAAGGCTGGGATTCTTGAACTGCGCCGGCAACGGCTATCCTCATCAATGGATAGGCGGTTTTCCATTAAGATGTTGAGCGGGGTCCGCGGCGGTTGTCATCGCAGAACCATGCAGGCACAGCGGGGGTGGCGTCCGCGAAGCTTTTGAAAGCTGATGCATTGGGTTTGTTGCCGAGTGCTGTTCGGATGAAGCTCTCGGCGTGGCCGGTGGCATGTGGCGTAGTGGGCCTCGTGTGTCTGCGCGGGGCAAGCTTCGCTGCCAGGGCGCGGCGCGGCGCAATTCCTGCCGACCCGAGCCGACGACAAAGGGCAATCCAGCTTCAGCCAACGGGCTGTCGCCATTGCCCCCTTTGACTTCATCGTCGAGCGCCTCAAGGAAGCTCGACGCCCAATTATGGACACTGTTGGCGCGCAGCACCGCCATCATAGCGTGCCAACGGTCCTTTCGTTCGTCGAGCGGCATCGCGAAGGCGCGGGCAATGGCATCCGCAGTTGCTTCGATATCGTAAGGATTGATAATCAAAGCACTTTTGAGTTCTTCAGCGGCACCCGCGAATTGCGACAAGACGAGCACACCGGGATCATCGGGCGCTTGCGCTGCCACATATTCCTTGGCAACTAAGTTCATGCCGTCGCGCAAAGGGGTAACAAGTCCGACGCGGGACATACGATAAAGGCCAGCAAGCGCCGCATGGCCCATCGATTTGTTGATATAAAGAATTGGAGTCCAATCGACGTCGCCAAACCTGCCATTGATGCGGCCGACGTCTTCCGCCAGCTCGCGCTGCATGCGAAGATATTCGGGAACCTCCGAGCGCGATTTTGGCGTGATCTGCAACATCGTCACATGCGCCCGCACCGCTTCTGGCGACCGGTCGAGGAAGGTTGCGAAGGCGTCGAGACGGTTCTTGAGGCCCTTGGAATAGTCAAGCCGGTCGACCCCGATTATCAGGTCGCGGCTACCGAGATGCGCAAGCGCACGTTTACAGGTACTGGTTTTTTCAGCGGTGCGGGCTTGTTGCGCAAATCTATCCGTGTCAATGCCAATCGGGAAAGCGCCTGCCTGGAGCGAGCGGCCGTTGACCTCGCACAAAACGCCGCCTACGGTCAGCCCCGCGTTGGCCGTCACGATGCAATCGCGAAAATTGTCGGCGTCGACCTGGGTCTGAAATCCGACGATATCATAAGCTCCGAAGGAGCGAAGGAGCCGTTGGTAATAAGGCAGGGCGCTCGCCACGGCCGGCCCCGGCCATGGGATATGAAGGAAAAAGCCAATCCTGTTGGCGCAGCCAAGTTGGCGCAGAAACCCCGCAAGGGGAATTAGATGATAGTCGTGCACCCAAATAATGTCATCTTGGCGCAACATCTTGTGGAGCTGGAGGGCAAAATCTTCATTCACCCGGAAATAGGCGGCGGCATTGCATTCCGATAGATCGGCTAGATCGAGGCGGTAGTGGCAAATCGGCCAAAGCGTCCGGTTGGCGAAGCCATGATAATACTGCTCGGCATCGCGGTGCGAAAGATCGCAGACCGCATAGGTGCGCGTCCCAAAAGTCCTGCATTGCGGATCGGCGCCAGTCTCCTCGCAGGTTTTGCCCGACCAGCCGAACCAAAGGCCACCGCGTGCCTTGAGCACCGCGTCCATCGCGACGGCGAGACCTCCCGCGACGGGCGTGTGGGCCGATGATGGCAAAGCCACACGATTCGACACGACAACCAGTCTACCCTCGCGATTTCCACAGCGGATCGCGGAGGACTTGCGAAGTTCAAGCTGACCCATGCGAAGTGCCACCTTTGTCTGACCAAACCAAAACGCACAAACGCCAACTTGGTTGCAAGCCAATCTCTATGCACCCTGCTATCACGTGATTGCTCGCACAAGTGGTAAGAGAGAGGAGCGACAGAATGCGCGGCGAGGGCTGATTGAGGCTTACCGCTACATGTCGCGAGCGATACTGATCCTGCGAGTGGAATCTGCACACCCCGTACGGGCGTTGTCCCAAAACGAGTGGACCATGCCTTCGGGCGGTTTCAATGCATATTCTTCCAGGGCCCAGTCACTACCTTCGACGAAAGCGCACTATTCGCTTCGGATTCGTTTCTACGACGTGCCTTGCGGTCGAAGAAAAGCGCTTGAATGACGACCACCTTCAGACAGTCGACGTCGCATGGCTTGGTAACGAGGAAAGCTGGCGCGGGCGCCTTGCCGGTCAGCAAACGTTCCGGATAGTCGGTTAGGAAGACAGCCGCGTGCGCAAAAGCGCCCATTGCTTTCGACTAGGCCTCGCGAGCCAACCTTACCAAGGCTCCAGAAAAGCGATTATGGACGTTCTCCCAAGGCACGGCACAATATAAAGCCCGCGGCGATCGCGAACGCCGCGCCCATCAACGGCCTGAGTTCCTTAGTGATTGCAGCTCCTGCGACGAGCGCGGCACGCTCGCGCTCGAGGCCGCCATCATGCAGGACGTCGAGAACAGGCGCAACGATATCGTCGATTTGCCTGGCAAACTCTTTGCGCTCGACTGATTGTATTTCTGCTGCTTCATTGCCCAAACTCGTTTCCCCGACCAAAGTCTTACCCTTTGTCGCGACTGGGGTCCCTTCATCGGATTCTGGCTTGCTTCGCATCGCGGCACCGCCAAAAGCGAGGGAGATCAGCGCGATACAAAGATAAACCCCGCCGATGCTCAATGCAGCGATTTTGGTTCCGACCATGGTCCGCAGGAAATCGTTTAGAGCGACGGTCACAAAGGCCAAGCTCACCAACAGACAAAAGAGGCCAAATATAAAAACCGCGCCTCTTCGCAAGATCTGCGCGCCGAATCGCTCGAGCCGTTCGGCGCGCGCCCATCCCCTGATCGGCGAATTCATTTACGCATGCCGCCAACCATCCCGATCAGCAGGCCAGCGGATAGCGCGGTAAGCACCGCGACCAGAGGATTGCGTTCGATCGCGGCCTCGAAATCCGATGCCGCCCCGCGAATTCGATTTTGCGCCTCGGCCGCGCCATTGGAAAATTTTTGCTGGGCACCATCAACCGCATCCAAGACCGTGCTTGTCGTCGTCAAAGCCTGGGTGTGCACTAATTCGGTAACTGACGAACTCAGTTTTGTGATATCGTCGCGTAACGCCGCGAAATCCGCGGCGAAGTCTTGCGAAGCTTCCTTGACAGGCTTGAGGTCGTGCATGTTGCACTCCTGTGGCGGCCCCGGATTTGTCTTGGCCGCCTGTTTCTTGTGTTTCATAGCCATTCGGAAACTCAGTTACGTACCATCGGTTCCCTGAGCATCGGTTTTTTGCCTTGATTTGCGCACGTCGCGACTCTCGTTCGGTAATGTCGGCGACGCCTGTGATCTCAACCATTGCGCCACCGTTGACGGGCATTTGAAGTGCGCGTCATGAGATGCGCTCGTCCGATATTAGTGCGACTCCTGCCTTCTGCACGGCATTCGAAAAAGTATTGCCTATGCGGCTATCGCCCCCGCGCCTGACGGCAACGAGAGGCCCCTCGGGACGAGAGAGCATGTAGACGAAAATCACGGCCTTTAGAACTGCGACAAGGGCCAACCGAATCACGGTGAGCAACACGAATTTGAAGATGCGCATTGGCAGTTCCCTTCTTGCTCTCTCAGCACCGAAATGGCCAAAGCCGGCCGCCCTGTATAGCCCAACATCACTGGTGTCGGCCGCGATCCTAAGAACAACGCGGTTCCAACGAAATTTCGCATCCTAACGCCGCGCTGATTCCATAGTTCCCGGCGCGTCATCTGTATGTGACGCGAACGTACATGCGTTCGCCGGGGGCAAGCCGGAGAAATGCAGAAAATGCCATTTGCCAGGCCCAGGGGTCTGTCCGTTTCACCTCGTATGGCCTTTTCTTCTAAAGCGCGATCGTAGCTCCGATTCCTTTCAGGTTGGCGGCGGAAAGTCGGCCCCTTTCGGTAACGGTATTGGTTTCGTGATCACGATAATTTTCCTGATCACGAAATATTGACCGCGATTGCAGAACCAAGACTCACCGCGGGCGTTTGAGAGCCGCGCAAATCATCGCGCGAACAAACAAGCGAACAAACAATAGGAGAACCCGATGTTACGTAAGCTCGCCCTGTCCGCTTCGGTCCTTGCTTTCGCCGGCAGCCTTGCAGTTGCGCAGGCAGAAACGATCACGAATTCATCGAGCGGCCGCTCGGTGGCCGTGCCGTCGTCGCTTTCGACGATGCATTGGCTAGCCTCCGATATTTATAAGGCAGACGTCTATGATAATTCCGAGGATAAAATTGGCACGGTCACCGATCTTATCCTGGATAATACAGGGACTGTCACGACGGCGGTCGTTAGCGTCGGCGGTTTCCTCGGCGTAGGCGCGAAGGACGTGGCAGTTCCTTTCAATGCCCTTAAGGTCACATCGCGCGACGGCAAGGATTGGCTGGTTCTCAATGAAACCAAAGATCAGCTCAAGGCGGCGCCGGCCTTCGATAAGAAAACCAACAACCAGATGTAGGGCAAGAGCGCGTAGTTCGGCTGATTATGCCGGAACCAACTCAGCTCAGCGACAGTTAGGGACGCAAAGTTGGGCGGCCAGATGGTGCCGCACCTTCGAAACTAAAGGAGATTGTAATGGATTGGAATCGCATCGAAGGAAACTGGAAGCAGTTCAAAGGCAAGGTCAAGGAGCAGTGGAGTCATCTTACGGATGACGATCTCGACAAAATTGCCGGCAAGCGCGAACAGCTTGAGGGCAAGATCCAGGAACGCGCCGGGATCACCAGAGATGCGGCGCGCAAGGATGTCGACGACTGGCTGATGAAGCAGTAACCGGATCTGGATGCATCTGAGCAATCGTATGCTCCGAGTGCACGACGTCGAAAGCCGCATCGGGCCGGCCTATTGCCCGATGCGGTCTTTCAGCATCGACCGCAAATGCGTTCCACCATTTTAATCGTCGTTCCCATCTTGCTGCTCTTTGGCGAAGCGTCGGCGAGACGGCCTGCGATGGAGTGTTCAACCGTGGCCAATAAAGCCGCGGCGACGCGCAAGCGCCGCGGCGCTCCGTGAACGTCAGACACCTCATTCGCCGAACCGTTGTATACCCCTACAGCTATTGTGCGGGGCGCGTGGTGGCGGAGGAGCGCTTTCTCAACCGGTATTTTGGCGGCCAGCAGTCGACGTTGATCGTTGGGTGTAGGAGGTCTTGCAGGCGAGCGACCTGAAGGCCTTTCCCCCTCGCCTTCGGATCTACGCGGGCAACAGTCATTCGGCCGCGTCAATATCGAACATTTTGGCGCGCTGGATAACACGAGCGCCACGCCGGCGCCGCGTGCCGGGAGACGGCTCGCGCAATGATGCCACCGGCTCCCCACCGCTCAGCCGAAAAGGGCGGGACGCGTGGCCAAACGGCACGGCGCGGAGGACTTCGCGAGCAAAATATTATCGAGAAACTGGCCCGCTTTTCGCCCAGGTGAAGGTAAGTGCGCGCGCTCTTGCTATGCTGCGCGGAATTTGAAGTGCCGCGAGACAAGCGGCGCGCGTCGAACACGCCACTAAGGGGCGAATGGCGTCCCTCGACATCGACGCCTTTTAGATGCAAGATCGACCAATTGCGATGCGGGAGGGGCGCATGGATTGGCGCGCGGTTCAAAATTGGGTTTACGCTTACGGATTGTCGTTGTGTTGTATCGCCGCGCCCATATTGCTGGGCTTCGTCGCGGATCGGACAGCGTCCATGTTGACGCATCGAGCCGCAGGGCTGCAGCTACATTACGAATTTCTTTCGACGAGAGACCTGCCGCGCGCTGCCAACGTGGCCGAGGTCAAGCAGATCGACGAGAAGAACGAACAGGACCTCGCCGTGACCTTCGTGGCGAAGGACCTGCGCGGCCGAGCCTCCTACGCGGTCGCCAGCGCGCTCTTGTACCTCGCCTCGGCGGCGGCGATTGGATTTGGATTGGGGATCGTCGGCCGCCGCAACGGAGCGTGGCTCGCATTTGGGGCTCTGCTCTGCTCCGTCGTCCTCGGATATATCGTCGCCTCGTATCGCGAGGCTTTCGACCTATTGCGGCCGCTGGTAGTCGAGCAAATCCTGGTGGCCGCCAACAAGCTGGAACCGCCCATGAACGTTCTCGCGAGCGGCGACGCGGACCGTTCATTGTTCAATCAATTCGTTGGAAACTTATTCCCTCGCGTCGACCAGTTTCGCGATCCGGCGGTGACCGGTCTCGTGCGCCTGAATGTCATGATCGGTTACATCGCGATGGGCATGGGTCTCGCAGCCGCGGCCAGTGTTTCGGTTCGGCCGGAAAAGCCGCCGACTCACGAGGAATTGCTGTCGCGCCGCGCGATCCTCAGAATCGGGCTCGCGTTGGCGGCCGGGCTTCTGGTCGTTGCGGTCGTCTGCCACAAGATCCTCATCGAATGGCCGGCATCCCTTCTCTCCAATTCGCAGCAAAAGGCGATTGCTCCGATCGGCGATGCGGACATTTTGATGGTTGGAGCTTCCTCCACAATGCTTTTGATCGCGGCGTTTGGACCGGCGCTCGTCGCCTTCATCCTCGATCGTCGGGCGTTTCGCGCCTCGCTTGGCGATAATCGACAAGCCGAGACGACCGGGACGGCCCCGCAGGATCGAGCGCCGGCGGACGCCGCTCCGGCGCCACAATTCGCCGACGATCTCGGGTTCGCTACATTGTCGAGCATCAGCGCCGCCATCGCGGTCGTCTCGCCATTGTTGGCATCGCCGTTGCTGGGGCTGCTGGCGTCCATCATTAAGATTTCACATTCGTGACCCGCCGCTCACCCTGCGGCCAAGCGGCCCGGCGCGCAGGATTTGGCGAGCAATATATTGTCGAGAAACTGGCGCGCGCTTTTCGCCCAGGTGAAGGTAAGCGCGTGCGCTCTTGCATTGCTGCGCGGAATTTCAAGTGCCGAAAGACAAGCGGCGCGCAGATCCATGTCGAGGACGCCGGCACCGCTCATGCCGATAACATCGAGCGGCCCGGGCACCGGCAGCGCCGCCACCGGCAGCCCGCAGGCGAGCGCTTCGAGCAGGACCATGCCGAACGTATCGGTCCGGCTCGGAAACACCAAAACGTCCGCCGAGGCATAAAGAACGGCGAGCGCGTCGCTTCCCTGCGTGCCGAGGAATTGCGCTTGCGGATAGCGTGCTTCCAACGCGCGGCGCGAAGGGCCATCTCCAGCGACCAGTTTCGAGCCCGGCAAGTCCAGCGCCAGAAAGGCCTCGACATTCTTTTCCGGCGCGAGCCGTCCAGCATAAAGAAAAACCGGCCGCGGCAAATTTATTCCCGCCGCCTTGGCCGGGCTGAATTGACTGTGATCGACGCCGCGCGACCAACGCATCAAACGTTGAAACCCACGCTTGTTGAGATCGTCGGCAATCGATGCGGTGGCTACCATCACTCCAGAGCCGGCATTGTGGAAGCGGCGCAACAGCGCATAGGTGATTGCCTCCGGTATCCTGGTGCGGACGGCGATATATTCCGGAAACCTTGTGTGGTAGCTCGTCGTGAAAGGACGCTTCGCGCGCAAGCAATAGCGTCGCGCGGCAAAGCCCACCGGGCCTTCGGTCGCGATGTGGATATGGTCGATCGCGGCTCCCTCCAGCCGTTTCGACACCGCCCCGCGGCTCGCCAGCGCAAGTCTGATTTCGCCATAGGTCGGCAACGGAACCGTCGCGAAACCCTGCGGCGTCAAAAACTCGATTTCGGCGCCGATTTCGCGCAGCGCGCGGGCCACCGATTCGAGCGAGCGAACGACGCCGTTGACTTGCGGCTTCCAAGCATCCGTCGCGACTAGGATTTGCATCACGCCGCCGCCCTCGCGGCGGTTTTTGTTCCCTCAATGGCGGCGAGTGCGGCGAGAGCCTGCTCCTCGGCGGTCATCTGCCAGCGCAAAATCTCGAGCCTTCCGTCGTCATGCTCGGCAACGACGGTACAGGATTCGACGAAATCGCCGGTGTTGACGTAAGTGATGCCGCCGATGTCGCGGATCGCGGCATGATGGATATGGCCGCAAACGACGCCGTCCGCTTTGTGGCGCCGCGCCGCTTCGACCAAGGCAACCTCGAAGGCGCCGATGAAGTTCACCGCGTTCTTCACCTTGAGCTTGGCCCAAGCCGAGAGCGACCAATAAGTAAACCCGAGCTTGCGGCGGACTTTATTGAACCAGAGATTCGACCACAAAGCGAAGGTATAAGCCCAATCCCCGAGAGAGGCGAGCCAGCGCGCGTGCTTCACCACGATGTCGAACTGGTCGCCATGGATAATGAGCAAACGCTTTTTATCGGCCGTCATGTGATAGGCGTGATCGGCGACTTCGACGCCGCCGAAAACCGACCCGATATAGTCGCGCGCGAACTCGTCATGATTGCCCGGAACGTAAATCACGCGGACACCCTTGCGCACCTTGCGCAGCAGCTTTTGTACGACATCGTTGTGCGCCTGCGGCCAGTACCATCTGTTCTTCAGCTGCCATCCGTCGATTATGTCGCCGATGAGGTAGATCGTCGCGGCGTCGTTGTTTTTGAGGAAATCCAGCAAAAGCCCGGCCTGGCAGCCGCGCGATCCGAGGTGGACATCGGACAAGAAGAGGGTGCGGTAAATGGTGGGCTCTGGTTCCCCTTCGTCGCGCACCAGCATAACCTAGGCTACTTTCCGAAAGCTGTCCTAAGCGAAAGCAGATTCGTATGGCATTTGAATGACAGACGCCCAGCATGGGCCTCGCCACAATGCTGGAGCGGCTCGTGCCGATCCATCGAGGTCACCCACCTGACATTGCGGGCAATGCCATCGAACGCGAACTCGCGACGATCAAGGTCGCTTGCAACGGCACGGTCGATGAGGTCTTCGGCTCGCCGATGCTTTCGCGCGCGGACTTTGCTGGAGAGCTTTGTATTCGAGCTTACCGGTGCCGTCGGCAAATTCGACCAGCATCGGCCTCGTGCGCGGCCGATGTTCTCGTCGAAGTCTCGTGCAGCCGCAACGCCGCCATGCCGCAAGGGTCAAATCCGACGTGAAGCCGCGCCAGCCCTCGCTTGGCTTCGCATAATCTGCTTCGAGAAACGAGTCTCCCCTTTCGGCGAACAGACTCTAGGTGTGAGTGTGGGAGACATCGGCGAGGGTAACCTCCACCGACCGTGAATGAGCGCCATTGGTGACCGTCAACTTCATTGTTTTTCCAACGCCAACCTCTTCAAAAATACCGGTCAGATCGGCAACGTCGTGGACCGGCTGACCATTCGCTTCGGTGATCACGTCTTCGACGTCGCCGCTGGAATTCACGGCTTTAAGCCCAGCTTTTGCCGCCGGAGAGTCGGGTTGAACACGCAGGACGATGACACCATCGACGCCAACTTGCGCGGCGGCGGCTTCGGATGCCGCGGCGATGCCTATTCCAGGTGTTGGCACATGACCCGCGCTGATCAGCTGCGCCGCGACGCGATTGACGATATCGACGGGTATTGCGATGCCGACGCCAGCCGATGCTCCCGAGCCCGATATGATCATGCTTGTGACACCGATCAAATGGCCTGAGCTGTCGAGCAAGGGGCCGCCGGAATTACCGGGATTGAGGGAGGCGTCCGTCTGGATTCCGCCTGAAATTTCATGCCCCTCCGCCGTCGGCATTGTCCGGCGCAGCGCGCTGACGATCCCCGCTGTCATGGTCTGCTCTAAGCCATAGGGATTGCCGATGGCAAAGACGGACTGGCCAACTTGCAGATCCGCGGAATCCCCGATTGCGATCGGACGGAGAGGAGTCTGGGGCCGTTCCAACTGAAGCACGGCGATATCGTAGTTCGGGGCGGTGCCGATGACTCGAACCGGAACCGACGCCCCGGACGAAAGGTGCGCGGCAAACTGGTCCGTGCCCTTAATGACATGGTAATTGGTGATCACGTGCCCAGCGGCATCCCAAATGATCCCCGTACCCGTTTGAACCTCCGTTTGAACCTCGCTCTCTTGCTGCCCGGGCGTGAAAACATTTTGCGGAGCCAGCCGCGCGAAAACAGACACGACGGAGGGCGAAACGAACTGAAAAAGCTTGATCCTGGTTCGTTCCGCCTCGGCAAGATCCTCGCGCGGCGTGATCGTCCGCGGCGACGCCGCGGAGAACTGCCAAGCAACTAGATATGGCTCCGCGACAAACGCCGTCGCCAACACAAGGAGCCAGAATATTGCAATTCCGAGAAACCGATTCGCCATGGTATCGCCTCCGTCTGTCGCCTGGAGCTTGGAGCTTCGCAATATGCATAACGTTCAAATCACAGGCCTGGATCCGTAGATTTCAAGACTGGTCTAAAAGCTAAATCCATGCCATTTAAAAAGGGGCTTACTAGACCATCGAACGAGGAAACGCCACGCCATGCGCGTCTATTATGATTCCGATGCCGACATCAATCTTATCAAAAGCAGGAAAGTCGCGGTCGTCGGCTATGGGAGCCAGGGCCATGCGCATGCCTTAAACCTCCGCGATTCGGGAGTGAAAGAGGTCTGCGTCGCCCTGCGCGCGGATTCCGCCACGGCCAAGAAGGCGGCAGCCGTTGGGCTTGAGGTGAAGAGCGTCGCCGACGCCGCCCAATGGGCCGATGTCGTGATGATGCTGGCGCCCGACGAATTGCAGCGCGACATTTATCGCGATCATCTCCGACTCAACCTGAAGCAGGGCGCGGCCTTGATGTTCGCGCATGGTTTGAATATTCATTTTAATCTCATTGATCCGCGCGGCGATCTCGACGTCTTGATGGTCGCGCCGAAAGGGCCGGGCCATACCGTGCGCGCGGAATATAAGCGCGGCGGCGGCGTGCCTTGTCTCGTCGCGGTCGCGCGCGACCCTTCCGGCAACGCGCATGACCTCGCCCTTTCCTATGGGGCGGCGATTGGCGGTGGCCGCGCCGGCTTGATCGAGACGACGTTTAGGGAAGAATGCGAGACCGATCTTTTTGGCGAGCAGGCGGTGCTGTGCGGGGGCCTCGTCGAGCTCATCCGGGGCGGTTTCGAAACCCTGGTCGAGGCGGGCTACGCGCCGGAAATGGCCTATTTCGAATGTCTGCACGAAGTAAAACTCATCGTCGATCTCATTTACGAGGGCGGTATCGCCAATATGAATTATTCGGTCTCGAACACAGCCGAATATGGCGAATATGTCAGCGGCCCGCGCATCGTGACGGCAGAGACAAAGGCCGAGATGAAGCGCATCTTGAGCGACATCCAATCGGGGCGGTTCACCCGCGATTGGATGTTGGAGAACCAAGTCAACCAGACCTCGTTCAAGGCGATGCGGGCAAAAGCCGCCGCTCACCCAATCGAGGAAGTCGGCGCGAGACTGCGCGCGATGATGCCCTGGATCGGCGCCAATAAGCTCGTCGACAAGGACAAGAACTGAGGGCGTTTGCCTGGAAAGGAAGGGCGAATTTGGTGCGCGCCGCGTTAGGTTAAACGTTGGTGGACTGCGGCGCGAAGTGCAACACCCCCCAGTGCTCGGAAAACATGATTTTCCTTCCCGCGCCGCCGCCTTCTGCTGTATTCCGGAGATGCGAAGGCGGCTCAGGGGAAAAGAAAATCGGGCCGGTTCAAGGCGCTCGGGACTTGCGCTTCGAGCCGGAATCCACCAACCCTATTCGCTTCCATATAGGATCTCGTGGCCGCGGCGGCGGATTCGTTTATGATTGGGCCTCGTGCAGGGCGGCCCGTAGGACGTCCTTGAACCGCACGAGTTTGGCTTGATCTGGAGACGGCGATGAGCACGGTCCATAATTTTATCGCCACGACACTGGAAGGGCGGGACAAACCGCTTTCCGATTTCGCGGGACACATGCTGCTCGTGGTAAACACCGCGAGAAAATGTGGCTTTACCCCGCAGTACGAAGGGCTCGAGGCGCTCTATCGCAAATATTGTGCCCGAGGCTTTGCGGTTCTAGGCTTTCCGTGCAATCAGTTCGGCGCCCAGGAACCAGGCGATGCCGCCGAGATCGCGCAATTTTGTTCGCAAACTTATAATGTGACATTTCCCGTGTTCGGCAAGATCGAAGTGAATGGTCCACCAGTTCATCCGCTATACCGATTTCTCAAAGGCGAAGCCAAAGGAGTTATGGGAACCGAGGCGATCAAATGGAATTTCACGAAATTCCTTGTCGAAAGGCGGGGTGACGGCGCGCTTCGCACCGGCGGTGAAACCCAAGGAACTCGAAATGGAAATCGAGAAACTGCTTTAACGCGCGGGCTACCCGGCGTGTTGCCTCCCGCGGGTTTCGAAAGATGAACAAAAGCGGCATCGATTGATGCGCCCGCGATGGAGGCGGTTTCATGCCCTTACGGCTCGATACGCGGAGCCCGGATTTTGGGGCCTCGTTCGACGCGCTTCTTGCGATGAACCGGGAAGTGGCGGAGGACGTCGACCAAGCAGTTCAAGCGATCATCGCGGACGTCGTCGCGCATGGCGACGCCGCGCTCATCGCTTATTCGAGAAAATTCGATCGCGTCGATCTGGAGAAGCTGGGTTTGCGCGTGGGCGGGGCCGACATCGATGCAGCATTCGCCCGCTGTCCCAGGGATGCGCTTGATGCGCTGCATTTCGCGCATGCAAGGATCATTGCTTTTCATGAGCGGCAACTCCCGCAAGATCTACGATTTACCGATCCGCTCGGCGTCGAGCTCGGCTGGCGCTGGCGGCCCGTCGAAGCGGCCGGGCTCTATGTTCCGGGCGGCACCGCGAGCTATCCGTCTTCGGTTTTGATGAGTGCCGCGCCGGCCAAGATTGCCGGCGTTGGCCGCATCGTCATGACCGTGCCTGCGCCGGAAGGGCAGATCAATCCGCTCGTTTTGGCGGCGGCAAAACTCGCGGGCGTCGATGAAATTTACCGGGTTGGCGGCGCGCAAGCGATCGCGGCGATGGCCTATGGAACCGAGACCATCGCCCCAGTCGCCAAGATCGTCGGTCCCGGCAATGCTTTTGTGGCCGCGGCGAAGCGGAGGGTTTTTGGCACTGTCGGCATCGACATGATCGCCGGGCCTACCGAGGTCCTGATCATTGCCGACGGCGGCGCCGATCCCGAATGGATCGCCGCCGATCTCCTCGCGCAGGCCGAGCACGGCGCCACCTCGCAAGCGATCCTGATCACCGATGACGAAAGCCTTGCCAATGCCGTCGAGGCCGCGGTGGTGCGGCAATTGACTTTTCTCCCACGCGAAAAAATCGCGGCGGCAAGCTGGCGCGATTTTGGCGCGATTATCCTTGTCACCGATCTTGAGGAAAGCATCGCGCTCGCCAACCGCCTTGCTCCGGAGCACCTCGAGATCGTGACCGCGAACGCCGAGGCGCTCGGTCAACGGATCCAAAATGCGGGAGCTATTTTTCTTGGAGCTTTTACGCCCGAGGCCATCGGCGATTATGTCGGCGGTTCGAACCATGTGTTGCCGACCGCGCGTTCGGCACGGTTCTCTTCTGGCTTGAGCGTTCTCGATTTCATGAAAAGAACCTCGATTTTAAAGTGCGGCGCGAGCAGTCTCGCGAGTCTCGGCCCGGCGGCGATCGCCCTCGGGCGCGCCGAGGGACTGGATGCGCACGCGCGCTCGGTGGCGCTCCGAATCAACCAACTTATATCATGAGCCTGAACGATCCGAGTGAGCGCAATCGCCTCGTTTCCGTGACCCTCGACGAGACTTCGATCGGCCGGGGCGCGGCGGACCAGGAGCACGAGCGGCAAATCGCGATCTATGATCTTATCGACGAAAACAGCTTTGCTCTGCCTGGCCGCGACGCCGGCCCCTACGGACTGAAGATCGCCTTGCAGGACGCAAAGCTTGCGTTGGAGGTCGTTGACGAAAATGGCGCGCCGCTCGTCGTCCATATTCTCTCGCTCACTCCGTTCCGTAGTCTTCTCAAGGATTATTTTATGATTTGCGAAAGCTATTACGCGGCAATTCAAACCGCGGGGCCGAGGCAAATCGAGGCGATCGACATGGGACGCCGCGCGCTTCACAATGAGGCGGCCGGCCTTCTCGTCGAACGGCTCAAGGGCAAGCTGGATTGCGACCACGACACGGCGCGGCGGATTTTCACCCTCGTCGCCGCGTTGCATTGGAAAGGCTGAGCGCCGATGCCGGCGGGGCAGGACGCCGGGGCGCCGCCGGGATGAAGCCCGAAGTAAAAAACCGCCCGCAAGCCGTGCTGTTCGCCTGTACGCGAAATACGGTACGCTCGCCAATGGCGGAGGCACTCGGCAGGCATTTCTTCGGCAGGCAAGTCTATTTCGCATCGGCCGGGATAAGGCGCGGCGAAAGCGATGGATTCGCCATCGCGGCGATGGACGAAATCGGCATCGACATCACCAAACATCGCCCCCACACATTCGAGGATCTCGAAGACGCGTATTTCGACCTCATCGTCACCCTGTCGCCCGAGGCGCATCACAAGGCGCTTGAATTTACTCGCACCGTTGCCACCGAGGTTATTTATTGGCCAACGTTGGATCCAACCGCCGGCGAAGGTTCCCGCGAGCACATTCTCGATGCGTATCGCAGCGTGCGCGACGGTCTCCTCGAACGCATCAAGAAAATGTTGGATTACCAGCCGATGGGCAATCTGTGAGTCGTTGCCATTTGCATGGCAGCAAAGAAAGGCCGACAAGGCCGCGACAGTTGGACGCCACGTCGAGCGACGAAGCCCCATTGTCGCGAAACCCTTTTGTCCGCTGTCCGCGAGTTCGAGCAGGAGATGGACGAGTTCGGCCTGACGATGGGTTCCGGTCTTTTCAAAAATGCTGGAGAGTTGCGCGCGGGCCGTCGCGACCGAAATACCGCGCCGCCGTGCCGCCGCCGCGCGAAAATCGGCCATGACGATCGCGGCGGCCGCGCCACGGCAGCCGGCCGGGCCTGGCCGCCCGTGCTAAAATCCCCTCCGTTGCTCGCCACCAGCGGGTTAACGGCGAGCGCCACGCCGCGTTTCGTGTTGCCCTGACAGTTGGTCGCGGCGATGAAAGCGAGACTGCCCCGTAGCTACAGGTTGCAAGGTTGATCCAGTTGTTATTATACGTGAAGGGCACGGTGATGGGCGGTGTCGTCGGCGTTCCGCTCGGGGGCGAGGCGCTGAGCAAGCCCGGCAGGATGGTGCGACACCAGCTTTGGCGGGCCGGAGCATCGAGGCGACGGTTCGGTCTTGCCAAGGCTCGTCGAAAGTGGCAATCTCAACCGCGAAACTGGGTCCTCGGGCGGATGCCGGTTTAACCAGGGAGGTGGAAAATGAAAACCGAAGGTTGGGTACTCGTAGGAGTCATCGGTCTGTTTATCGCAGGGCTTCTGGTAATGGCGGCGGTCGGGATGTCGACGCCGCACGGCACGCCGGGATCGGCGTTCCCACCCACTATAAACGGGCAGTGACGTAACGCCCGCCGCAATGGCAGGAGCATCGCGGAGGTCGGGCGCTGGCTCGCGCCGGTTTTTAATTACGATCCGGCAAGCGTGGATGAGGCTGCGGCGTAATGGTGCGGCCGTCGTCGTCTCACCCATGCGGGCATGCCGGGTTGGGCTTTGATGTGTCGCGCGAGAAGAAAGCCGCGCCAAAAAAACCGCGGTGAAAAAAGGGTGTCGTCCCCTTGACGCGCTTTGCCGACGAGGGCTGCCTCAAAGTGAGCAACAATGCCGCCGAGCGCGCCATTCGGCTAATCGCGCTCGGCGGCAAGTATGTCTTTTCCGACGCCGGCCGCCGCGCGCGCAAACAAAACGACGCCGAGTAGTACGGCAGAGTTTCACCGCAACTCGGCGCGAACCTCATGAATTTCGGTCGGCGCCCCAGCCAATCCTGCCGGAGCGCAGCAGTCGGCTCATTCTATTTGTTGCTCTTCGCGCCCGCTTCCTCGGAGCAGGCCTTTTGCTCGCTGCCATGCGAACTCTCCCAGGTGTTAATCGACTGCGTCTCCGAGGCTGACATCTTTTTGCTCATGCAGGAACAATAGGCTGCTACGACGGTCGCGGACTGGCCCTCGCCTTGGTTGTCGGCCACGCATTGCTTGATCCTGGCGGCATCGTCGGCTTTGGCAACTGGCCCAACTCCCGACGCCACCGCAACGACTGCGAAGGCAATGAGGGCGATACGGCTGAATGTCATCGTTCTGCTCCAATTGTGATGCGAGACGCCCCATCGGCGCTCGGCTGAACCTGCATCGGGCGCTTTTTCGGCTCGCCCAGCTTGAGATCGCCTTCCTCGTCCCGGTCGAACGCCAGGACGACGTCGGAGGTAACGGCGATAACCT
>Ga0182015_10003880_pt1 | contig 16430 bp, 16 predicted proteins | sample 712P3MmetaG_FD_120478 | JGI IMG/M metagenome (GOLD analysis project Ga0182015, IMG submission 120478) | Permafrost microbial communities from Stordalen Mire, Sweden - 712P3M metaG | ecosystem: Environmental > Terrestrial > Soil > Wetlands > Permafrost | place: Sweden: Stordalen | collected... | reverse complement strand
CTTGATCGTGAGCATCTCCTGCAGCGTGTAGGCGGCGCCGTAGGCTTCGAGCGCCCAGACCTCCATCTCGCCGAAGCGCTGGCCGCCGAACTGCGCCTTGCCGCCCAGCGGCTGCTGGGTGACGAGCGAGTAGGGCCCGGTCGAGCGGGCGTGGATCTTGTCGTCGACGAGGTGCAGCAGCTTCAGGATGTACATGTAGCCGACGGTGATCTGCTCGGCGAACGGCTCGCCGGTGCGCCCGTTGTAGAGCGTCACCTTGCCGCTGGCCTGTTCGCCGGGACGGCGCGAGCGGTCGATGTCCATGCGGATCGCGCCCTTGTAATGGTCCTGCCAGGCGACCAGCGCATGGTCGACGTCGGTGATCGTCGCGCCGTCGAAGACCGGCGTGGAGACGTAGACGCGCCCGCGGCCGCCCTTCTCCTGCGAGAGCTTGAAGGCCTCCGAGCCGTCGTCGTACCAGCCCTGCGCGGCGACCCAGCCGAGGTGCGTCTCGAGGATCTGGCCGACGTTCATCCGGCTCGGCACGCCGAGCGGGTTGAGGATCACGTCGACGGGCGTGCCGTCCTCGAGGAACGGCATGTCCTGCTCGTCGACGATCTTCGAGATCACGCCCTTGTTGCCGTGGCGGCCGGCGAGCTTGTCGCCCTCGGAGATCTTGCGTTTCTTGGCGACGAACACGCGCACCAAGTCGTTGACCCCGGGTGGCAGGTCATCGCCCTTCTCGCGGCTGAAGATCATCACATCGATGACCACGCCGCCCTCGCCGTGGGGCACCTTCAGCGAGGTGTCGCGAACCTCGCGCGCCTTCTCCTTGAAGATCGCGCGGATCAGCTTCTCCTCGGCCGTCAGCTCGGTCTCGCCCTTGGGCGTCACCTTGCCGACGAGCAGATCGCCGGAGCCGACCTCGGCGCCGACGCGGACGATGCCGCGGTCGTCGAGGTTGCGCAGCGACTCCTCCGAGCGGTTGGGGATGTCGCGCGTGATCTCCTCCTCGCCGAGCTTGGTCGTGCGAGCGTCGATCTCGTACTCCTCGATGTGGATCGAGGTCAGCTCGTCGTCGCGGACCAGCCGCTTGGAGAGGATGATCGCGTCCTCGAAGTTGTAGCCCTCCCAGGACATGAAGGCGACCATCAGGTTCTTGCCGAGCGCCATCTCGCCGCGGTCGCTCGAGGAGCCGTCCGCCAGCACGTCGCCGGCCTTGACCTTCTGGCCACTGATGACCAGCGGCTTCTGGTGGATCAGCGTCCCCTGGTTGGAGCGCATGAACTTCTGCAGCTGGTACTCCTCACGCGTGCCGTCGCTTGACTCGACGACGATCTCCGTCGCGTCGACGAAGGCGACCGTGCCCGGCGAGCGGGCGAGCAGCACGTCGCCGGTGTCCAGCGCCGCGCGCAGCTCCATCCCGGTGCCGACGAGCGGCGCGTCGGTGGTCAGCAGCGGCACCGCCTGGCGCTGCATGTTGGAGCCCATCAGGGCGCGGTTGGCGTCGTCGTGCTCGAGGAACGGGATCATCGCCGTCGCGACCGACCAGATCTGCTCGGGCGAGACGTCGACGAGGTCCACGTCCTTGGGGCCGACGGTCACGTACTGGCCGGCCTGGGTGCGGCAGAGGATCTCGGGGCCCTTCAGGCGACCGGTCTTGGGGTCGACCGGCGTGTTCGCCTGGGCGATGATCTGCTCCTCCTCCTGCGTCGCGTCGAGGTGCACGATCTTCTCCGTCACCACGCCGTCGGTGACGACGCGGTAGGGCGTCGTGACGAAACCGTGCTCGGAGACCTGGGCGTATGAGGAGAGCGAGCCGATCAGGCCGATGTTCGGACCCTCCGGCGTCTCGATCGGGCACATCCGCCCGTAGTGGGTCGGGTGCACGTCGCGCACCTCGATCGGCGCACGCTCGCGCGTCAGGCCGCCGGCGCCGAGCGCCGAGAGGCGGCGGCGATGCGTCAGTCCGGCCAGCGAGTTGGTCTGGTCCATGAACTGCGACAGCTGCGAGGAGCCGAAGAACTCCTTCAGCGCCGCGACCACCGGGCGGATGTTGATGATCGTCTGGGGCGTGATCGTGTCGGCGTCCTCGGTCGTGAGGCGTTCGCGCACGACGCGCTCCATCCGGTAGAGGCCGATCCGGAAGGCCTCCTGGATCAGCTCGCCCACGGTGCGCAGGCGACGGTTGCCGAAGTGCTCGTACTCGTCGAGGTGCTCGGCGACCGCCTCGCGCGGCATGCTCGCGGCCTCGGCCGCGTAGTCCTTGATCTCGACCTCGGGGTTCTCCGGCATGCCGAGGCGCTTGGGCAGCGAAACAAGCTCCTTGACCAGGGCGATGATGTCGTCGTGGGTGAGCGTGCGCGCGTCGAGGTCGATCTCGAGCCCGAGACGCGAGTTCAGCTTGTAGCGGCCAACGCGGGTGAGGTCGTAGCGCTTGGGGTCGAAGAACAGCTGGTTGAGCAGCGAGCGGGCGTTCTCCACCGTCGGCGGCTCGCCGGGACGCTGCTTCTTGAACAGCTCGACCAGCGCGCCCTCCTCGGTGCGCGTCTGCTCGGTGTCGGACTCCAGCGTGTTGCGGATGTAGTGCGAGTTGTCGAAGAGCGCCAGGATCTGCTCGTCGGCCGCGTATCCCATCGCGCGCAGCAGCACGGTGATCGGCAGCTTGCGCTTGCGATCGATGCGGACGTAGACCTTGCCCTTCTTGTCGATCTCCAGCTCGAGCCAGGATCCGCGGGCCGGCATCAGGTTGGCCACGAAGACCTGCTTCTCGCGGTCCTTCGGCTCCATCAGGTAGGCGCCGGGGGAACGCACGAGCTGGGTGACGACCACGCGCTCGGTCCCGTTGATGATGAAGGTGCCGCGCTCGGTCATCCACGGGAAATCGCCCATGAACACCGACTGCTCACGGATCTCGCCCGTCTCGCGGTTGATGAAGGCGACCGTGACCGTCAGCGGGCGAGCGTAGGTGAGGTCCTTCTCGCGGCACTCGTCGATCGGCGCGACGACCTGGTCGAAGACGAACTCGCCGAACTGGACGGCGAGATTTCCGGTGTAGTCCTCGATCGGCGAGATGTCATCGATCGTCTCGCGCAACCCACCCTTGGTGGGCTCGGTCAGCCACTCGAACGAGCGGCGCTGGATGTCAATCAGGTTGGGGACGTCAAGCGACTTGTTCAGACGCGCGAAGTTCCGGCGCGTCCGAGGGACGTAGGCAGCAGCCAAGATGCGACTCCTGAGGGGTCGAGAGGCGGACAGACGAGAGCGCGAAAGCGCAGAGGAGTAAATCCTAGCACAGCGAAGCCGTGCCCCGTCGAGGACGGCCAACGCTCACGGACCCCGCTCCTCAAATCGCCGCGTATGTGGCGCGGCGATGAACTGCCCGGAGCGGCTTCGACTATCGGTCGGCAGGCCAACTGTAGCGGAATTTGCGGCCTTCGTGGGGGTTCTCCGCATACCCTCGACACATGGGGGCCCCACCTGGCGGGGCCCCCATGACCGCCTGCACTGCCTGGCTACTTGATCTCGACGGTCGCGCCAGCCTCTTCGAGCTCCTGCTTGAGCTTGTCGGCCTCCTCGCGATCGACGCCCTCCTTGACCGCCTTGGGCGCCTCGTCGACGAGCGCCTTGGCCTCCTTCAGGCCCAGGCCGGTCGCCGCGCGCACGACCTTGATGACCTGAATCTTCTTGTCGCCGGTCGCCGCGAGGTGAACGGTGAAGGCGGTCTGCTCCTCCGCCTCCTCCTCGCCGCCGCCACCAGCGCCGCCTGCTGCCGGGGCCGCAGCCGCGACCGCGGTCGCCGAGACGCCGAAGGCCTCCTCGAGCGCCTTGATCCGCTCCGCGAGCTCCAGCACCGAAATGCCCTTGAGCTCGTCAATCCATGCCTCTGTGCTGGTAGCCATCGCTAGTTCTCCTTTGAGTCGTCAAGTGGAGACGCCGGCTCGCCGGCGTCTCTAAGCTCATCCGCATCAGGCTCGCCAGGCGCCTGCGCCTCGCCGCCCTCCGCAGGCCGAGCGGCATCAGCCGCGGCCCGCCCCTCAGCCTCGCCGGTCGCCTCAGCCTCACCGGTCGCCTCAGCCTCACCGGTCGCCTCAGCCTCACCGGTCGCCTCAGCCTCACCGGTCGGCGCGGCCTCAGCCGCGTCCGGCGCCTCAGCATCGTCGGTCGCCTCGGCCTCGCCGGTCGCCTCGGCCTCGCCGGTCGCCTCAGCCTCACCGGTCGGCGCGGCCTCACCGGTCGCCTCAGCCGCGTCCGGCGCCTCAGCATCGTCGGTCGCCTCGGCCTCGCCGGTCGCCTCGGCCTCGCCAACCTCCGCGTCCGGCGCCGCGCCAGCCGCATCCGGCCCAACCTCCGCGGCGGGCGCGGCGTCAGCCGCGCCCGGCGCCGCCTCCCCAGCAGCGGGCGCACCGTCAACCACACCCTGCCCCTCAGCGGACTCGATCGATCCGGCGAAAGCCGGATCCATCGACTTCTGTTCGAGCACGCCGCCGAGACCGACGGCGAGGCCGCCGATCAGCGCCGCGAGCGTGCGGGCGAGGCCCGCGATCGGGCTCGCGATCAGCCCGACGAGCTGGCCGTAGAGGACCTCGCGCGAGGGCAGGCGGGAGATCTGGGTGACCTCGGCCGATGAGAGCGCGGCGCCGTCCATCAGGCCGCCCTTGAAGGCGAGCAGCTGGGTGGTGCGGGCGAAGTCCGAGATCGCCTTGGCCGCCGCCGCGGCGTCGCCGCGGACGAAGGTCAGCGCGGTCGGGCCCTCCAGCAGCGGCCGCAGCTCGCCCGCCCCGGCCGCCTCGGCCGCGCGGTCGGTCAGCGAGTTCTTGACGACGCGGAAGGTCGCGTCGCAGTCGCGCAGACGGGCGCGCAGCGCGTCGGCCTGCGCCACGGTGATGCCGCGGTAGTCGATCGCGAACACGGCCTGTGATGCTGTGATGTCGGCGGCGATCTGCTCGATCACCGCGGCCTTCTGGTCTCGGTTCATGGGAGCTCCTATCCCGGGCTTATGGTTGCCGGGGGTCTTCGGAGTCGGCGCTACGCAGCGACTGCGGGCGCCTCCTCGACGATGTCGCGGGTGCGTGTGGGATCGACCTTGATCCCGGGCCCCTGGGTTGAGGAGAGCGTGATCGACCGCAGGTAGCGCCCCTTGGCGACCGAGGGCTTGGCGCGGATGACCTCCTCGATCACCGCCGCGTAGTTCTCGAGCAGCGCGCGGGCGTCGAAGCTGCGCTTGCCGATCACCAGATGCACGATCGCGGTGCGGTCGGTGCGGTATTCGACCTTGCCGGACTTGGACTCCTCGACGGCCTTGCGGACGTCGGTCGTGACCGTGCCGACCTTCGGGTTGGGCATCTTCCCGGACGGTCCGAGGATGCGTCCGAGCCGCCCGACGATCGGCATCATGTCGGGCGTCGCGATCGCCACGTCGAAGTCGGTGAAGCCCTCCTCGACGCGCTTGGCGAGATCCTCGGCGCCGACGAAGTCCGCGCCCGCCTCCTGCGCCTCGCGCGCCGCGTCGCCCTGGGCGAAGACGGCGATCGTGACGTCGCGTCCGAGGCCGTTGGGCAGCGCGATCGTGCCGCGCAACTGCTCGTCGGCGTGACGCACGTTCAGACCGGTGCGGATGTGGACCTCGATCGACTCGTCGAACTTGGCGTTGGCCGCGGCCTTGACCTGCGCGATCGCCTCGGCGGGCGAGTGCTCGCGCTCGCGATCGACGGCGCCGCGGGCCTCCAGGATGCGTTTGCCGCGGGGGGCCATCAGACCACATCCACGCCCATCGAGCGCGCCGTTCCGGCGACGATCTTCGTCGCGGCGTCAAGGTCGTTGGCGTTGAGGTCGGCGAACTTCTGCTCGGCGATCGCGCGCAGCTGGCTCTGTGTGATCCTGCCGACCTTTGCGCGGTTGGGCTCGGCGGAGCCCTTGGCGAGCGAGAGCGCCTTGCGGATCAGGTCGGCCGCCGGCGGCGTCTTGGTGATGAAGGTGAACGAGCGGTCCTCATAGACGGTGATCACCACCGGGATCACGGTGCCGGCGTCCTGCTGGGTCTGCGCGTTGAAGGCCTTGCAGAACTCCATGATGTTGATGCCGTGCTGGCCCAGCGCAGGACCAACCGGCGGTGCCGGGGAGGCGGCGCCGCCCATCGCCTGCAGCTTGATCGTGGTGAGGACTTTCTTTGCCATCTTTTCCGCCTAGAGCTTCTTGACCTGGTCGAAGCCGACCTCGACCGGCGTCTCGCGCCCGAAGATTGATACCAGCACCTTGAGGCGCGCCGCGTCCTCGTTGATTTCCGAGATCTCGCCGGAGAAGTCCGCGAGCGGGCCGGAGATCACCTTGACAGACTCGCCGATCGCGAAGCTGGCGCGCGTGCGCTCGCGCACCGCGACCTCCTTCTTCAGCAGGCGATCGACCTCCATCTGGGTCAGGGGCACCGGCTCGTTGGAGGCGCCGACGAAGCCGGTCACGCCGGGGGTCCCCTTGACGAGCGTCCAGGAGTCCTCGTCGAGCTCCATGTTGACCAGCACGTAGCCGGGCATCGTGCGCTTCTCGACGGTCACCTTCTGGTTGTCCTTCATCTCCGAGACCGCCTCGGTCGGCACCACGACCGAGCGCACCGCCCGCTGCTGGCCGAGCGAGACGATGCGGTGCTCGAGGTTCTGCTTGACCTTGTTCTCGTGCCCGGAATATGTGTTGACGACGTACCAGCGAAACATGACCGCGTCCCTAGATGATGAAGTTGATGAGCTTGCCGGCGAGGTAGTCGGCGACGCCGAGGAAGATGCCGGTGATCACGACGAAGCCGAGCACGACGCCGGTGGCCTGTGCCACCTGCTGGCGATCGGGCCACTGGACGCGCTGCAGCTCGGCCCAGCTTGCCCGCAGGAAACCGATGATGCGGTTGCCGGACGGCCGCTGCATCTCGGCGGCGACCACGGGGTCTGCCTTGCCGAACGCCTGACTCGCCGCTCCCAGATCCTCGTCATCGTCGTCGGCGAAGGCGCTGGTGACCGGCGGAGACTCGATCGGCGGCTCGCCGCCGCCGGCGCCCTGCGGGAAGAGGGGATCCTCTCCGATCCCGGGACCGACGTCGCCGGGAGCGGGGCGGGGCGTGCGTCTGCGCTGGCGGTTGCGCGCCATGACACGACGGGCTAGCGGGTTTCCCGGTGGCTGGTGTGCCGCCGGCACCAGCGGCAGTACTTCGCCAGCGTGATGCGATCCGGGTTGTTGCGCTTGCTCTTGTTGGTCTGGTAGTTGCGCCGCTTGCAATCCTCGCAAGCGAGGGTCACAGCGATCCGTACGTCTCCGCGGGCCATGAGCCTTCCAAGTTCGGTGATACCAAGGCCGGCGCCGGGCAAGGAAAAACCCCGCCACGGCGCGAGGTCAACGGAGTGTAGTGGAACGTCTGTCCGCGCGCCCGCACCCCCGCGATATCGTCACCTGACACCCATGCCGAGCCCCGAGGAGCCGCCGGATGAATCTGCCTGAGCCGATCCAGACCAACATCACCGACGAGTCCTTCGCCGGTGTGACCTACCACATCCGCGGCGCGCTGGTGCCGGAGCTGCAGGTCGAGCTCTCCGCCCAGCCGGTGATGTTCGAGCACCACACGCTTTTGTGGAAGGAGACGGGCGTGAAGATCGAGCTGCGCAAGCTCCCGGGCGGCGTGCAGCGCAAGATCGCCGGCCTCGACTTCTTCGTGACCAGGACCGACGGGGCGGGGCGGATCGCCTTCTCGCGCGACTGGCCCGGCCAGTGCATCCCCCTGCACCTCGCCGCCGGCCACTCGCTGAACGTTCGCGAGCATCACTTCCTCGCCGCGACCGACAACGTGCAGTACAGCTTCGAGCGCGTCAAGGGCGTCCGCAACATGCTGCTCGGCGGCTCGGGGATCTTCATCGACAACTTCGCCGCCAGCTCCGGCGACGCGATCGTCTGGGTCAGCGGCCAGGGCAACGTGTTCGAGGTCGTGCTGGCCGACGGCGAGCAGATCGACGTCGAGGCCACCGCCTGGCTTTACAAGGACAACTCGGTCAAGCTCGAGTCGGTCTCGCTCGGGCTGAAGACCGGCATGTTCGCCGGCGATCACAAGATGACCTTCAACCGCTTCACCGGCCCAGGACGCCTGGCGATCCAGACGCTCTACCTCGAGCCGGTCGAGTCCGAGGCCGGCGCCGGCTCCAATGTGGGCGCCGCGGCGGGCGGCGGTGTGGCGGGCGCGCTGATCGGGGGACTTCTGCGCGGATAGGCGGTGCGGCCTGGGGCATGCCCCAGGCCGGGGTTGGGTGCATGCACCCAACCCCGGGGCGGCGCATGCGCCGCCCCTAACGGGGTGCGCCGCCCCGAAAAGCCTCTAAAGACCTGGATAGTGGCGCTCGACGTAGCCAGCGAGCGACGGCGTGGCGTGCAGCCAGCGGGTGCTGTAGGGACCGGCCCGTCCGGCCGTGTCAAACCAGACCCCGTCGACGTACATGAAGGTGTGGCCGGCGTCGGCGAAGACCGTCAGGTAGCGACCCGGTCCCGGCGCACCCCAGTGCTCGAGCTGGCCCGAGGTCTCGGGCGCGGCGATCAGGCCGGCGGCCGCCAGTGCGTAGCTGACCGAGCCCGAGCAGTCGTAGGCGCGCGCGATGAACGACACGTGGCCGCCCCCGTACACATAGGGGAAGTCGGCGATCGCGTTGCCGCCCGCGATCACCTGGCTGATCTTCAACGGGATCACGTTGGCGGGCTCGAAGACGCCGGTGATTGGATCGATGTAGCCGCCGGCGCCGGCGTTGCCCGTCTGGGCGCGTTGGATCTGGTGCTCGCGGGCGAGCGCCTGCTTGACCTGCTGGAGGCTCGGCGCGCCCGGGGCCGCTGCCGCCGCCGCCACCGCCGGCGCAGCGGCGCGGGCGTGGCTGACGGCGCCGGCCGGGTCCGGGTAGCTCTTGGACGCCAGCGGGTCGGGCGCCTCGGCGACGAGGACGACGCGGCGCGCGGGCGTTTTGTGGGAGCTGCCGCCACCCAGCGCGACGAAGAGCGCGCCCGCCACGGTGGCCGCCAGCGTGGCCACGGTGAGCGCCAGCGGGCCGAGCCGATCGGCCCGGCTAGTCATAAATGGCGATGATCGCCAACACGAGATATGCCGCCACCAGCGCCCAGCCTTCATAGGTGTGTCCCTCGCCGTCGTCGGTGACCTTCCAGACCACCACGGCGGTCAGGGCGAGTCCCCCGATGTATAGCGGGTGCAGCGCGAAGGTCAGCGAGGTGTGCATGCTCAGCGAGATCAGAACCAGCGCGGGGAACAGGAAGGCGGCGATCTGGGCGACGGAGTTGACGACCACGGCGATCGCCAGGTCGCTGCGGCGGCGGGCCGCGAGCACGACGCCGACCGCCTGCTCGACCGCGTTGCCGGCGATCGCCACGATCACCAGGCCCGCGAAGGCCTGCGAGATGTGCAGGCGGTGGATCGCGGGGCCGAGCGCGTCGACGAACCAGTCTGAGACCAGGGCCGCCCCCACGCCGGCGCCGACCAGCAGCACGATCGCCGCGACCATCCCGACGCGCGCGGGCGCCGATGGGTTGCGGGCGCCCGAGTCGCGGCGAACGTAGGGGATCACCCACAGCAGGTACACGACCAGCAGCGCCACGGCGGCGATCGCCGAGATCGTCTTGACGTGGTGGCTCGCGCCGCCGGCGGCCGAGAGCGAGAGGCCGACCAGGACGATGATGAAGACGCAGACCAGCAGCAGCGTCGAGGCGTCGCGCGGCGCCCCCGGGTCAAAGCGCATCACGCCGTCGCGCGCACGCAGCGAGCCGACGATGAGGACCAGGCCGAGGACCAGCAGCGAGGTGGCGAAGAGTGAGCCGACGATCGCGCTCTGCGCCACGGCCAGCTCGCCCGCCCGCAGCGCGAAGAGCACGACGAAGAGCTCCGGGAGATTGCCGAGCGTCGCCTGGAGCAGGCCCGTGGCGGCCGGCCCGAGCCGCTCGCCGACGTGCTCGGTCGCGAACGACACGATCCACGCCGAGCCCGCCAGCGCCAGCGTCGCCGCAGCGAAGGCTGTCACCGCCGCCCAGTGGTCGTAGTGCGCGAGGGCGGCCAGCCCGGCGAGCACCACGATCGCCGCGACCGCCACGCGCTCGAGGGTCCGCATGGCCTGGAGCCTACGAGTCCATGCGGCCGGGTGCGCGACGCGCGCGAGCGGCGGTTCTCAGTGGGGGGCCAGCACGCGATCGATCAGGCCGTACTCGGCGGCCTGAGCGGCGGTGAAGAAGCGATCGCGCTCCATCACCGTGTGCAGCTCCTCGAGCGGTTTGTCGCACGCCTTGGCGTAGATCTCGTCGATGCGTTCGCGGATCTTGAGGACCTCACGGGCCTGGATCTCGATGTCGGTCGCCTGTCCCTCGAACGCCGACGAGGGCTGGTGCAGCAGGATTCGGCTGTTGGGCAGCGCCGAGCGCTTGCCGTGCGCGCCGCCCGCCAGGAGCAGCGACCCCATCGACATCGCGACGCCGACGCACATCGTCGCCACGTCGGGCTTGATGAAGTTCATCGTGTCGAAGATCGCCAGGCCCGAGTAGATCGAGCCGCCGGGCGAGTTGATGTAGAGCGAGACGTCCTTGTCGGGGTCGACGGACTCCAGGTGCAGCAGCTGCGCGACGACGACGTTGGCGACCTGATCGTCGATCGTCGTGCCGAGGAAGATGATCCGCTCGTTCAGCAGCCGCGAGTAGATGTCGTACTCGCGCTCGCCTCGCGCGCTGCGTTCGATCACGGTCGGGATCAAAGGCACGTTCTAACCCTAGTCCTCGACGTGCACCGGCGTGAGCGCCGGGTCGCTGGACGGCGCGCCGACTCCGGCCGGTGGCTGCCCCGCGAGGGATCCGTGCGCCAGCCAACTCAGCACCGCGGCGCGTGCGAAGCGCCAGGCCTCGCCGATCTGGCGGCCCGGCAGCTCGCCGCTGCGCGCCAGCTCCTCGACCGCCGCCGGATCCACGGCGAGCAGCTCGGCGACCTCCGTGAGCGTCAGGACGTCGGGCTCGAAGGCCCGGAAGGCGTGGCGCCCGACGACCGTCGAGGGCTCCGGCATCGTCTCGATCGTCACACGCCGCGCGGCCGGCTCACCGATCGCGCGCGAGAGCAGTTCGGAGACAACGGCCTGCTTGGGCCGGCGAGCCTCGAACGCGAGGCGGTCGAGCGTGCGAGCCTGCTCGTGCGGGATGCGGACGAAGAGCGCGGCTGTCGGTGATTTCTGGCGCACAGCGCGTGATGCTATCACGATAGCTAGATATTGACGCCGCGCATCCCCTCCTCGGGGTAGCGGTCGCCGGCGGCCGGCCCGACGACCTCGCCGATCTGCGCGAGCTCTGCGGCGGTCAGTTCGACGTCGAGCGCGCCGAGGTTCTCCTCGAGGTAGCTGCGTCGCCGCGTCCCGGGGATCGGCACGATGTCCTCCCCCTGGCCGAGCACCCAGGCGAGCGCCAGCTGCCCGGCGCTCACGCCGCGCCCGAGCGCGAGCGCGGCGACGCGGCGAGCGAGAACCAGGTTGTCGTCGATGTGCTCGGCGCTGAAGCGCGGACCGCTGCGCCGGAAGTCGGACGCGTCGAGCTCCATCGTGCTGGTGAAGCGACCGGCCAGGAAGCCGCGCCCGAGCGGCGAGTAGGCGACCAGCGAGATACCCAGCTCGCGGAGCGTCGGCAGGATCTCCGCCTCGACGTCTCGCGTCCACAGCGAGTACTCCGTCTGCACGGCGGCGATCGGGTGCACGGCGTGGGCCCGGCGGATCGTCGCCGCCGAGGCCTCTGAGAGCCCGATGTGGCGGACCTTGCCGGCCGCGACCAGCTCGGCCATCGCGCCGACCGTCTCCTCGATCGGTGTCGCCGGGTCCACGCGGTGCTGGTAGTAGAGGTCGATGTGGTCGGTGCCGAGCCGCTGCAGCGACGCGTCGCAGGCCGCGTGCACGTAGGCGGCGCTGCCGTCGATCACGCGCCGGGGCGGACTCCCGGGCTCGATCCGGATGCCGAACTTGGTCGCCAGGAAGACCTCGTCCCGGCGTGTGGCGATCTCCTCGCCGATCAGCAACTCGTTGGTGTGCGGGCCGTACATGTCGGAGGTGTCCAGGAACGTGCAGCCGAGGTCGAGCGCGCGGGCGATCGTCGCCCGGGACTCCGCGTCGTCGCCGGGCCCGTAGAAGGCCGACATCCCCATGCAGCCGAGTCCGAGCGCGGAGACCGCGGGGCCGTTGCTGCCAAGCGTGCGCGTCTTCATCCGATCTGGCTCCTCACTGTCGCCGGCGCCGCCGCCGCGCGACGATAATCAGCCGATGGCGGCGCTCACCTGGCCGAACTTTCTGACGGTCCTGCGGATCCTACTTGTGCCCGTGCTGGTCGTTGCGCTGCTCGGCCACGCGCACGACGGGGACGTCTTCGCGGCGATCGTCTTCGCCCTGGCCTCGGTCACCGACTTCGTCGACGGCTACCTCGCCCGCTCGCGCGACTCCGTCACGACCTTCGGCAAGCTGATGGACCCGCTGGCCGACAAGCTGCTGATCGTCGCCGCGCTGATCTCGCTGGTCTCCCTTCACCGCCTCGCCGCCTGGGTGGCGATGGTGATCATCGCGCGCGAGCTGGCCGTCACGATGCTGCGGATGGGCGCGACGCAGGCCGGCGTGATCATCCCGGCCAGCAACTTCGCCAAGCTGAAGACCTGCGTGCAGATCGCGGCGATCCTCGCCGTGATCGCCGTGCACGGCCACCCGGCGTGGGTCAACGCGCTGGTCTACGTCGCCGTCGCGATCACCGTCGCCTCCGGGCTCGACTACTTCTTCGGCCTGCGGCGGCGGATCGCCCAGGCGCAGCGTTCGAGCGCCTGAGGCGCCCGCCGCGGGAGGGCGTCGCTCAGCCGTCCAGCCAGTCGCGCAGCGTCGTGTGCCGCGCCGGGGGCTCGCCGCTTGCCAGCTCGCCGCGCAGCTCGGCGAGGGTGCCGTGGCGCTCGGCGGCGACGTTGTGCTGGTGGATCGTCTCGAGGTTCTCCTGGCGAGCGGAGACGAAGGCCTCGTCGGGCAGCTCGGGCAGGCCGCGGACCACACCGGCGATCATCTCGCGGACACAGTCCTCGACGAAGCGCGGCCGCCGGTGCGCCTTCTGCACGACGGCGACCTCATCGACGCGCTTCATCAGCTCGTAGATCTCCGAGGACATCGAATGCTCGACGATCTCGAGCAGCGTGCGCGCGTCGATCTCAAGCGCCCCAGACTCCGTCGCGCCGACATGGAGGGTGCCCAGGCCGCGCTGGTTGTGCGTCGCGACCGGCACCACCTCGAGGATCCGCTCGACCTCCTCCTCACTGAAGCCGTCCTCCAGCAGCGCCACCCGCGCGCCGGCGGCGACAAGCTCCTGCGCGCACGGGCAGGCCGTCATGCCCTGTGCGGCGACGCCGACGACTCGTCGCGTGCCGCGCTCGGAGGCGACCGCCAGCCCGTGCAGCGTGTAGATCTCCTGGGTGTTGACGCCGGACACGGGCGCCGGCTTGTGCTCGGGGTAGCGCGCGGCGATCCGCACCTCGGCCCGCTGCGCGCGCTGGCGCTCGCGCACCAGCTCGGCGACGCGCTGGGCGAGATCCTCCGCGCGAAAGGTCGACTCGCCGAGGACGACCTCGCCGATCGCCTCGTTGACGACCTCCTCGAAGCGCGACATGTGCGCCCCCTTCTGGTCGCCGGCGAGGTCGACGAAGCAGTCCAGGCGCGCAGAGAACAGCTGCTCGGCGCCGTGCTGGCGGACGCGGATGACCTTTTCGACCCCGGTCACGCCGACCCGCGACAGACCGATCGCAAGCGTCGGCGGCTGGGCCTGGACGTCCGGCGCCTGCAGCGTGAACGGTGGATCTGGCATGCGCGGTCTCCGGCAAGCCTACCGAGCGCCCCACGCGGCGCACCCATGGCGCTCCCGGAACCCTCGCGTGTGCTATTACTCGCGACGTCGCGGTGGGGAGACCCCGGCCACGGAGAGGAGTTACGAGGTGGAGATCGCGCTTGAAGGTGAGCCGCAGAGCGACGCGTCGCTGACACTCGGGGACCCGGCCATTGTCGAGGCCGAGGAATTCGCGGCGCTGCTCGCCGAGGGACACGAGCGCGGCGTGCTGACCTTCGAGAGCGTCGCTGCTGCAGTCGAGGAGGCCGAGGCCTCGCGCGAGCAGGTCGCCGAGCTGCACGCCTACCTCGACGAGCACGGCATCGAGCTCGTCAGCCGCGAGGAGACGGCTGAGGCGGAGTCGCCGGTGCCGGGGCTGAAGGCCGAGCTCGACCTGACGGTCGAGCCGAGCCTCGACTCGTTGCGTCTGTACCTGCGCTCGATCGGCCGCGTCGCCCTGCTTACGGCCGCCGACGAGGTCGCGCTCGCCAAGCGGATCGAGCGCGGCGACATCACGGCCAAGCAGCAGATGGTCGAGGCCAACCTGCGCCTGGTCGTGTCGATCGCGAAGGGCTACCTCGGCCGCGGGCTGTCGTTCCTCGACCTGATCCAGGAGGGCTCGCTCGGCCTGATCCGGGCGGTCGAGAAGTTCGACTACCGCCGCGGCTACAAGTTCTCGACCTACGCGACATGGTGGATCCGCCAGGCGGTGACGCGCGCGATCGCCGACAAGGGACGCACGATCCGCATCCCCGTGCACATGGTCGAGAAGCTCAACAAGGTGATCGGCGTCGAGCGCCAGCTCGTCCAGCAGCTCGGCCGCGAGCCGACCACCGAGGAGATCGCGGCGCAGCTGGACTGCTCGCAGAAGGAGGTCCGCGAGATCATGCGGATGGCCCAGCACCCGATCTCACTGGAGAAGCCGGTCGGCGAGGAGGACGACTCCGCGCTCGGTGACTTCATCGAGGACCAGACCGCGGAGTCGCCGTTCGAGCTGGCCGCGCGCACGATGCGCGACGAGCACGTCTGCCGCGCGCTGTCGGTGCTGCCGCTCCGCGAGCGCGAGGTCATCGAGATGCGCTACGGCCTTACCGGCGAGCGCCCCCGCACGCTCGAGGAGGTCGGCCAGGCCTTCAACGTCACGCGCGAGCGGATCCGCCAGATCGAGAACCACACGCTGAAGAAGCTCGAGTCGCTGCCCGAGACGCAGCGTCTCCGCGACGCGTCCTAGACGCGGGGCCGTGGTTGCGCGCGTTCGCGTGGGCGTGCGTGGTGCCCACGCGAGCCCGTGGGCGCCGTCCGTGCGCGCCGACGTTGCACCGGCCCGCCGCGGGCCGCCCGTGCGAGTCCGTGGGCGGCGTCCGTCCGCGCGCAGCGCGCGCCGACGCTACACTGCGGACCGCTCAGGGCGGGGTTCCCGAGCGGTCAAAGGGGACGGACTGTAAATCCGTTGGCTCAGCCTTCGAAGGTTCGAATCCTTCCCCCGCCATGGCCAGTAAATACGGGGGTTTTGCGCTCCGTCCTGCGCCCCGCTACTCTTCTCGTGTTCCACATCGTGTTCCCCAGCGGCCGCCGGGCGCGCAGGGATGGCGGGAGGCGAGATGGCGGGCGTCAGGCCCTCTGGACATCTGCAGGTCAAGGGCGAGACGGGCAAGCGCCGCTACTACGCGCTCTGGCGTGACGCGGACGGGCGCCACCAGCGCCTGCTCGGTCCTGCACACGTCAAGGACTCGCGGCGACGCACGCCACGCGGGGCGGTCATCTGGCGCGTCGGCGACGGCCCGAAGCCCGACCTCTCCTACCTGACCCCGCAGGAGGCCGCGGCGGCGCTGCGCGAGCTGCTGGCGGCTGCGCCGAAGCAGGCGACGCCGGCAGGGGAGCGTGCCGCGGGGGCCGTGACGTTCGGCGATGCCTGCCGGGAGTGGCTGCGATACGTCGAGCACGACAAGCGGCGCGCGCCGTCGACGCTCGCCGACTACCGCAACACCGTGCGCGCCTACCTGCTGGCCGAGTTCGGCGAGCAGACGCCGCTCGGCAAGATCGACACGCGCCGCGTCGATGCCTTCCGCGAGCGCATGCTGTCGGAGGCTCGACTGTCGCGTCGCTCGATCCAGAAGATCCTCGTGCTGCTCCACGGGATCCTCAAGCGCGCCAAGCGCCGCGGTTGGATCTCGAGCAACCCCTCAGAGGACGTCGAGCGCGTCACGTTTCGCCGCAGCGGCGAGTTCAACGTGCTCACCCCGACGCAGGTCGCCGCGTTGGCGCGGGCCGCCGGCAGCGAGCAGGACGCGGCGCTCTTCACCGTCGCCGCCTTTACCGGCCTGCGCCTGGGGGAGCTGCGCGCGCTGCGCTGGGGCGATATCGATTTCGCGAAGCGCCTGGTTCACGTTCGCCGCAGCTACACCCACGGCGAGGCAGGCCCGCCGAATTCGGGCAAGGTGCGCTCGGTGCCGCTGATCGACCAGGCCGCCGTGCCGCTCGACGCCCTCAGCCGGCGCGCGCATTTCACGGGCGATGACGACTTGGTGTTCGCCACCGCGATCGGGAAGCCGCCCGACGACAGCGCGCTG
>Ga0182015_10003879_pt1 | contig 16436 bp, 13 predicted proteins | sample 712P3MmetaG_FD_120478 | JGI IMG/M metagenome (GOLD analysis project Ga0182015, IMG submission 120478) | Permafrost microbial communities from Stordalen Mire, Sweden - 712P3M metaG | ecosystem: Environmental > Terrestrial > Soil > Wetlands > Permafrost | place: Sweden: Stordalen | collected... | reverse complement strand
TGTAGCTGCCGTTCAGCCACACCCCCAGCACCTGCTCCGCCCGCAGCGCGCCGTGCAGGTTGCCGGAGTTCGTTGTCGAGGCGATCTCGTTGGCGACCGCCAGCGACCCCGACAGATCGCTCCACGTCGGCCACGCCGCGATCAGCCCCGCCAGCGCGCCGGCGCCGAGCAACAGCGCGACGAGCCGCCCCTGCCCGCCCCGCCGGCCTCGGTCTGCCAGTTGCCCCGCGAGCACCACTGCGAGTACGACGGCCGCGGCGAGCGCCCACGCGCCGAATGCGACTCCGAGCGCTGAGACGCCAGCGGCCGTCACGAGGCCGAACGGGATCGCGCGCGTGGCCCCCGCCCGCAGCCAGGCGCGGTGCTCGACCGAGAGCGCGCCGAGCGTCAGGAGCATCGACAGCGCCGTCACCTCCTTGACCGAGCCGAACAGCTCGTACGCGTACACGAGCGCCGGCACCACGGCGGTGAGCGTCGCGAGCGCCGCCCACGGCCCCCGCAGCCCCATGCGCCGCGCCAGCAGCCACGCCGGGCCGGCGGCGAGCGCGAGCATGAAGGCGTTGAACGGCTGGAACGCCCACATCAGCGACAGCCCCAGCAGGAAGGCGCTGCCGCCGAACAGCGTGTCCGCGCCCGACGGGTAGCTGGTGTCGTAGTAGTAGTCGACGAACCTGCCATAGGAGTTGCGCAGGTCTAGCTGCGTGTAGTGCTGCCCGTGGCGCATCAGGAAGTCGGCGCCGATCAGGTGCACGGCGGAGTCCGACAGGGTCATGAACGAGGACATGCTCACGCGGCCGGCGAGCAGCACGGGCGCGAGCGCGAGCACGTAGGCGAGCACCGAGACGACCGCCAGCCAGGGCGAGGCTCGCAGGCGCCGCGTGAGCGCGCGCGCTCGCTCGCGCCCCAGCGCAAACCCGGCCGCGGCGAGCGCGACCATCAGATATGGCGTCGCCGGCGCGAGCACGTACGCGTACGTGCTGAGCTGCGAGAGCGCGACCAGCGCGGCCGCACCGACGCTCAGCAGCAGCGCCGGCGCCAGGAAGCCGCCGCTGAGCCGATCCACGAGCAGCCCCGCACCGGCGCACAGCGCGGCCAGCGCGCACGGGTAGAGCAGCGCGGTCGCGACGAACATCAGCGCTGCGGGAGACATGGCGGGGCTCAGCTTCTCAGAGATCCTGGCGCGGCTCCCTCAGTGCCCCCGGCTAGATTCGAACTAGCGACCCTCGGATTAGAAGTCCGATGCTCTATCCAGCTGAGCTACGGGGGCGCTTCTGGAGACGCGCACGACCGGCTGGCGCCGCTCGCAGGCCTCCGTGAACCCCGCTATCGTGGCAGGTCCGAGGGTCCTCCGAAGGGCAGCCGTGCGGGCTCGCAGGACACGGCCCGCAACAGCACTTAGCTGCGCTTGAGCGAAAATCTGTAAAAGTTCCTCCCTATGACACCAGTGGAGAGCGACGAGGAAGACCTGACGCGCAAGGAGCGCCGCGAGCAGGCGCGCGCGCAACGCAAGGCGATGGAGGAGGCCGCCGCGGCGAGCGCGGCACGACGCACCCGGCTGACGCAGCTGGGCATCGTCGCGTCGGTCGTGGTCGTGGCGATCATCGTGATCCTCGTCGCCACCGGCGGCGGATCCAAAAAAGGCATCCCCTCGAGCAAACACGAACAGAACTCGGTCGTGCACCAAGTCAGCGCACTGGTCGGCGGGATCCCGCAGAAAGGCAACGTGCTGGGGTCTCCGACGGCTCCCGTGAGCTTGCAGTACTTCGGCGACCTGGAGTGCCCGATCTGCCAGAAATTCACGCTCGGCGCGCTGCCGACGGTGATCTCCAAGTGGGTGCGCACGGGCAAGCTGCGGATCGAATACCGCTCGCTGGAGACGGCCACGCGCGAACCCGAAGTCTTCAAGGCCCAGCAGGTCGCGGCCTACGCCGCGGGCAAGCAGAACAAGGCGTGGAACTTCATCGAGACCTTCTACCACGAGCAGGGAGAAGAGGACTCGGGCTACGTGACCGAAAAATACATCCAGGGCATCGCGAGCCAGGTTCCGGGACTGAGCCTCGCGCAGTGGACGACCGATCGCGGCAACCAGGAACTCGCCAGCGAGGTCACGGTCACCGACGCACAGGCCGCGAGCAACGCCGGCTTCGACGGCACGCCGTCGTTTCTGATCGGCCACTCCGGCGGCGCGATGAGCAAGCTCGAATACAGCAACCCAGAAGATCCGGGCTTCATCAACGAAGCCATGGAAAAGCTTCTCAAGGCCTAGGCGCGATGAGCTCGCGAGCCCTGAGGATCGTGCTGATCGCCGTCACCGTCCTCGGCGTGGCCCTCGCGAGCTATCTGACCTACGTCCACTACGCCGAAATCAAGCCGCTGTGCACCGCGGGCAACGCCTGCATCAAGGTGCAGAGCTCGGTCTACTCCAAGCTTGCCGGCGTGCCGGTGGCGCTGATGGGGCTGATCGGCTACGTGCTGATCCTCGGCTCGCTGCTGGTGCGCCCGAGTGAGACGAGCAGGCTGGCGACGATGTCGCTGACGCTCGTCGGCTTCGGCTTCAGCGCCTACCTCACCTACCGCGAGCTGTTCTCGATCCACGCCATCTGCGAGGAGTGCGCAACGAGCGCGGGGTTCCTGACGGTGCTGATGGGCCTGTCCGTGTGGCGTTTCCTGCGCGGCGATGACGAAGAGGCCCCGCGGGCGCCGGCGTCCGTGCAGAGCGCGGGCGCCGAGCCGGCGACGCCGCTCGGCAGCGCCACCTGAGCATCCGGTCATCGCGGGCCACGCCGTGTGGTCTATCTGTCCAATGACACGCCGCGGTCCCGAGTAAGCGGACGCGGCGAGCCGAAGTGGTCAGCAGGCATGAGCTCCCGCGCGACGAGCACTCAGGACCATGCGAGCATCGAGTCGGCGCTCGACGCCAAGGCCCGCATCGCACGCCTGTTCGAGATGACGAGCGATCTGCTGGCGACGATCTCGCCCGAGGGGCGCTTCACGCTGCTGAATCCCGCCTGGGAGCAGCTGCTCGGCTGGACGCGTGAGGAGCTCCGCCAACGACCGATCCGCAAGTTCGTGCATCCCGAGGACGTCGAGCAGGCGTTGGGCGCGATCCTCGAGCGTGACGGCACGACGAGCGAGATCGAGAACGTCACGACCCGCTACCAGCATCGCGACGGCTCGTGGCGGTGGCTCTTGTGGAGCGCGCGTCGCGACGGCGACAGCTGGTACGCGGCGGGCAAGGACGTGACCGATCGCGTGTGGCTGGAGCGCCAGGCGCTGCACGACCCGCTCACGAGCCTGCCCAACCGGCTGCTGCTGATGGACCGCGCCCGCCAGGCGCTCGCGCGTCTGCACCGCAGCGACGGCGTCGTGGCGCTGCTGTTCATCGACCTCGACAAGTTCAAGGCGATCAACGACAACCTCGGACACGAGGCGGGCGATCGACTGCTGCAGTCCGTCTCCGAGCGCCTCGCCGAGCTGATGCGCGACAGCGACACGGTCGCGCGTCTTGGGGGCGACGAGTTCGTGATCCTCGCGGAGGAAATCGAGGGCGACGGCGAGGCGCTCGCCCTCGCCGAGCGCGTACTGGATGCGCTCGAGCGACCTTTCCCGCTCGGCTCGGCCAAAGTGACGATCGTGGCGAGCGTCGGCATCTCGGTGTCGCGCCACCCCGAAACCGATCCCGAGGCGATGCTGCGCGAGGCGGACGTCGCCATGTACCGCGCCAAGGACCGCGGCGGTCGGCGCCTGGAGCTGTTCGACGAGGGCCTGCGCCGTGAGCTCGACGCGCACGTGGAGCTCGAGGGTCGTCTGCGCCACGCGCTGCCCCAACATGAGCTGCTGCTCGCCTACCAGCCGATCCTGCGGCTCGCCGGCGGCCAGGCGCTCGGCGTCGAGGCGCTCGTGCGCTGGCGCCCGATGGGCGTCGGCCGCGCCGCGAGCACGACGATGCTGGCCTCGACGTTCCTGCCGCCCGCCGAGGACAGCGAGCTGATCGTGCAGATCGGCAAATGGGTCCTGCACGAAGCGTGCGCCCAGGCCGAGATCTGGCGTCGAGCCGGGATCACGATCCCGCTGTCGGTGAACATCTCCGCGCGCGAGCTGACCGAGCTCGACCTCGCCGAGCGCGTACGCGAGGAGCTCGCCCACTTCCGACTTCCGGGCCGCGCGCTGTGCCTAGAGATCAGCGAGGAGGCGGTGCTGCGCGACCCGGCGCGCGCGCGCTCTGCGTTGAAGGACCTGAAGCGCCTCGGCGTTCTGATCGCGCTGGACAAATTCGGCTTCGGCCAACTGTCTCTAGGTCTGCCGAGCAACCTGCCGCTGGACGTGCTGAAGCTCGATCGCGCGCTCACCGAGAGCTTTCACCAGGACAAGGACCGCCGCGCGATGTTCGCCGCGACGATCGCGCTCGCCAAGGAGGCCGGCCTGACGGCCGTCGCCGTCGGGATCGAGACGAACCGTCAGCTGGCGCTCGCACGGGAGCTCGACTGCGCTGTCGGGCAGGGCTTCCTGCTGCATGGTCCGGCCTCGCCCGACCGTGTGCGTCTCAGAGCGCCAGCGGTGTCGGTAACGTCCGCCCCATGGCGTCCTCTCGTGCGACTGCGCGGCAGCAGCAACTGAGCGACGACGCGGTAGCTGGCCAGAAGCGCGCTGCAGCCACCGCCGCCGCCGCGATGATCGAGGACGGCATGCGCGTCGGCCTCGGGACAGGCTCCACCGTCGCCTACCTGCTGCCCGCGATCGCCGCGCGTGGCTGCGAGGGTCTGCGTTGCGTGGCGACCTCGCCGGCGACGGAGAGCGCCGCGCGCGCGCTCGGCTTGAGCGTCGAGAGCCTCGACGAGGTCGGCAAGCTCGACATCGCGATCGACGGCGCCGACCAGATCGACGAGCACGGATGGCTGATCAAGGGCGGTGGCGGTGCACACACGCGCGAGAAGATCGTGGCGGCGGCGGCGCACCGCTTCGTGGTGATCGCCTCGGAGAACAAGGCGGTGCGCCGGCTTGCGCCGCCGGTGCCGCTCGAGCTGCTCGCGTTCGGCGTGCAACGCACGCTGCAGAGCCTCGAGCCCGCGCGGCTGCGCGGCGTCGAGCGGAGCCCCGACGGCGGCCTGATCGCCGACTACGACGGCGCCGTCGAGGATCCACGCAAGCTCGCAGCGTGGATCAGCGCCACGCCCGGTGTCATCGAGCACGGCCTGTTCGCTCCGGAGCTCGTCAGCGTGATCCTGATCGCCGGCGAAGGCGCGCTCGAGCGCCGCGCCGGCGGCAAGCCAGAGGGCTAATCCTCGACGGCGAGCGGGCGCAGCTCCTGCTCGTAGGACATCGAGTGGCGCGCGAGCACGCCATCCTCGCCGATCTCATACGCACCCATCCGCAGCAGCGGCGGCGAGTACACGTGCAGGGTGACCGCGGGATCGGACCCGGCGTGGCTGACGCGGTGGATGTCCGACGCCGAGAAGTGGAAGCTGGCGCCCGCACGGAACACGCCGGCGCGCGGCGGCCCCTCAATCGCGAGGCGCTCCTCGCGGACGGCTCCGCTGACGACCGCGACGGCCCCGCACGACACGTCGTGGTCGTGAAAGCCCGTGTCGTGCTCGTCCATCCAGCAGATCAGCCATGCCGTCAGGTGATCGTCGCTGAGCAGCTCCTCGTAGACGCGCTGCGTGCGATCGTGCTTGACCAGCTCGATCCACAGCTCCGGGCGGTCGGCGAGCTCGCTGACGAGCTCCCGCAGCTCGGGCCCCGACAGGTCGCGCCCGCGCGGGCGCGACAGACGCTCGAGCTCGCGCGGATCGACCGCCGGCTCCGGCGCTCGCGGGGCGGCGGCCGACATCGCGACCGCGGTGTAGCTCGGTGATGCGCTCATCTCGCCACCGCCACCACGCGCGGCGAGCCGAGCGCACGACTCGTACTTGCGATGATCGGCTCCCACGCGAGCGCAGCCGGCATGCCAAGCTCGCCCGGATCGACGACCGGCCGGTCAGACCCATAAAGCAGCTGCTGCGCGCCGACGACGTCCGCGATCACGCGCGCCGTCTCCGCGCCGTAGGAGGAGGTCTCGTAGAAGACCAGCGGATCCGGCAACCGCGGGCTCGGCCCGCCACGCGCGTGCAGCCGCTCGGCGTGCAGCGGTGCGAGCCCCGCGAGCATCGAGAAGATGACCCGCAGACGGGGATGGCGCTTGCGTCCCGCGGCCAGGAAAGCCAGCCACGCGGCCTGCATCCCCGCGACGTAGCCCGTCAGCGCCGGCCACCACAGCGGCTCGCCGAGCGAGGCATCGAGCCCGACACACGACGCTTGGCTACCGAGGCACGGGCCCGGGTGCACGAACAGCGGCGCCTCACGCGCCTCCAAGCGCGCGAGCACCGGGCGCAGGACCGCGAGCGTCTCCACGCTACCGAGCGCACCCGCCGGCAGCGACACGCCTACGCAGCCGCGGTCGAGCGCGCGATCGACATCGCCGGGATCGGGCCGGTCGAGCGCGATCGCGCCCCACACGCCAAACGGCTCCCCCAGCGACAGGGCGCCCTCGAGGTACGCGTCGATCAGCACGAGCGCTTGCTCGCGTGGCAGCCACTCGATCCCGAGCGGACTCGACAGGCACACGAGCGCCCGGTCGAGGTCGTCGCGCTCGACCAGCGCCGCGCGCTGATCGGTCGCCTCGCGAGACAGATCGATCACGTAGGGCCGCTCGCCCGCCAGGTACAGCACCGTGAGCCCACTCTCGCTGCGGACGAACGGCAGCTCGCTGCGCGCCGAGAGCGCCTCCACGAGTGGCTCGGTCCAGAGGTGTTGGTGTACGTCGATCTTCATCAGATTTCCGATCAGATTTATGGAGATTAGCAGGTTCATCGACCTCTGTGGACAAGGATCGAACGGCGCACCGGATCGTGCACGGGCGACGCAGTCGGGACGGCCTTCTAGCCCGGCTCTAGTGATCGATCACGGGGAGGACCGGCAGATCGAAGCGGATCTCAGCGGCTCGATGGGGAATGCAGCGGCTCAGGGAAATGACCCCGCGATCAACGCCAGAAAGCCAAAACCCGATTTCTCGGGGTCAGGCTGAGGCGGGGGACCCAGGAATCGAACCTGGCGTTGCGGTTTTGGAGACCGGCGTAGGAAGGCGGTTTTGGCGCGTAAATACAGGCCTTCAGAGGTTCAGGGGATAGCTCTAGGGATAGAAAGGACTCACTTCGCATGCCTGAGCTGCGGCCTCGTAATGTTGCTAGCGACCTGGCGGCTGCGCGTCCAGCAGCGTCGACGGGCGTTTTCACGGCCGGGCCGGAGTCTAGGATTTTGAACTGACGTATGTCCTCACGATCATCTCTCCAAGCCGCCTCGGCGTCCGCCCAACCTCGTAGCCTGCTCGAGGCAAGTTTCCCGTTCGCCAAGGTCTCAGAACTCGCACGCGCCGACCGCTACACCAACGACGCGGTCTATAGCGTTCACAAGTGGTGGGCTAGGCGGCCTCCGGCTGTGATCCGGGCACTACTGCTGAGCGCGACACTGCCCGCCGATACGCTACACGCGGAGTTCTGGGAGCGCTACCGCACCGGGCATGACGAGCTCGCCGGCCTACATGTAGGAGACGCGTTCCTCGGCGGCGCCACCTCCCTCGTGGAGGGAGCCCGCCTAGGCGCGAAGGTCTCGGGGGTCGACGTCGACCCGCTGGCTGTGCGGATCGCGACCGAGGAGCTCTCCACGTCGTCACCGCAGGCGCTGCGCGAAGCGGCAGACGATCTGCTCGCACATCTGAGGAGCGAGCTTTCGAGCCTCTACCCCATACACGACCGCCGCGTGCCGCTTCATTACTTCTACCTGCGGCGCGTGCGGTGCCCGGAGTGTGCCGTCGGCAGCCTCCTGTACCGCAGCCTCGTGATCGCCCGCGACTTGGGTCGCAACGGAGCGGTGGTCCGCGACACCCCGACCGTGGCATTCTGCCCGGACTGCCTGTCCGTGCACCAGCTCGCGCGCCACCGGACGCTGCTGGGCTGCTGCGGGCGACGGCGACGCCTGGATCAAGGCACCTACGCTGATGCGCGCTTCACATGCCCGAACTGCCACACCAGGGCCGCGCACGAGCAGCTGCGCACTGCCAATGCTCCGCGGGTCTTGATCGCGGTCGAGACGACACGCGACAAGGAGCGGCGCACCATCCGCGCGCCGCGGCCAGGTGAGCACCACCTCGAGGCACGCGCCGCGAAACTGATCGACCAGGCCAGTTTGAGCGCCCCCGACGTGCCGCTCGGGGACGCCGACAGCGGCCGAGCCGGCGTCTACGGCTTCCAGAGCGTGAGCGAACTGTTCTCGAAACGCCAGCAGGCAGTGTTCGCCACGGCGTTCAGGTGGACTCGCCAAACGGACCTTGATGAGAATGTGCGCACCAGTCTCGAGCTCGGGATCTCAAACGCACTGACCGCAAACAACCAACTTTGCGGCTACGCCGTCGACTACGGGCGGATCTCACCACTGTTTAGCGTGATCCGCGCCTACGCGATGCCAGCCCTCGCGGTCGAGCTAAACCCGCTTCACCCGAGCGCTGGACGTGGGACGATCGCGGCGACGCTCCGTCGACTCTACGGTGCGCCACGCGAGCGGGTGCGCCGCAACGCCGTGACGCCCGACGGGAAGCTCGTGCGGCAGAGCTTCCTGGGACATCAGGCGGTGGAGTCTCACGTCGAGTGCCGCTCGGCCGACCGGCCGTTCCCGAACGCACTAGGCAAGGTGGACGTGATGCTCACCGACCCGCCCTACTACGACTTCATCGCCTATTCGGACTTCTCGCTGCTGCACAGGGCCTGGACCGGCGAAGGCGACGGGCCCGAGAGGCTTGGTGATGCGCCGATTTTCCCGGTCGGTGAGCAGCCCGCCGCCACGTTCGCGCGGCGCCTCGGGCTCGCGTTCAAGCGCATGAGCGCCGCGCTGGCGCCCCAAGGGGTGCTGATCTTCACCTTCCACGCCTCTAGGGACGAGGCCTGGGACGCGCTTGAGAAAGCGCTCGCCGCATCGGACCTCCGGGTCAGCGCGCTGTACCCAGTGTGGGCGGACGCCCGCGGCGCCGGCGGGCACGGGCACCCCGGTAACTGTGAGCTCGACCTCGTGTTCGTATGCCGACCCACAGCCCAGAATCCACCACCGTGGACGCCGCCGAGTGTCGAGGCCTGGATAGCAGAGCTCGGCGAGGGCTCTGTCGCGCCCGCCGATCTGCGCGGCATGCGCGCGGGTCTGCAGATTGCACGATCGCTCTCACCGGACGTGGCGTGAACGACACCAGGCTGATCGACCAGGACGGGGTGCTGCAAGGCATCGATAGGACCGAACGACTATGGGCAAAGGGACGGTTTCAGGACTTCCCGATCGGGCTGATCGCTGTCGACATGCTGACCCTGAATCCCGACAACCGCCGGTTTCGAGCAGACCGGGAGGCTGTCGAATCCCAACTTGACCGCGAGCTTGAGCTTCCAGCCGACGAGGACGCGATCATCAAGCTGCTGCTCGACCGCGAATGCAGAGTCGATGTCGACCGCGTCGTGAGCAAGCCGAGCCCCGACACCGCCGCTCTCGTGGGCGATTGGAGTGCACGCGGGCAGGAACGACCACTCTGGATCGAGCCCAACGGCCTCGTGCGAAACGGCAACCGAAGGCTCGCGATGATCAAGCGGGAGCTGGCCGAGACCGGAGAGGAGCGCTTCAGGCACGTCGAGGTGATCGTGCTCGATCCCCACGAGTTCGACGACGCGACTCTCTTTGACATGGAGGCACTCGAGCAGCTCACCGAGGGGCTGAAGGTCCGCTACACCGACATCAACCTGCTGCTTACATTGCAGGAGGCCGCGAACCGCGCGGGCGTCGACTGGCACAGTCCGAAATCGATCGGCCGGGCCGCCGAGCAGATCGCCCATCTCGTCGGCAACAACCCCGTTTACGCGAAGGTCCAACTCGACGCCGTCAAGTACATGGCTGACTACCTACGTCTCACCGACCGCGCCGGCCATTACGGCCAGCTCCGCGGCAAAGTCGAGGTGTTCCGCGACATTGGCAAGAACATGAGGTGGGCGGCCGAGAACGACCAGGAGCGCAGCGTCGAGATGCTCGAAGTCTGTTTCGCCTCCGTCACCGCGGGCGCGGTCTACCAGGACATTCGCGAGATACGCAAAATCGCGGACAAAGACCCCGATGCGTTCACCGCACTCGTGCAGGAGATCCGCGAAGTGCGCGAGAGCGCTCCGGCTGAGAGCGGCGAGGACCCCCGTGATTCCGACGACCAGGAAGACGAGGACTCCGAAGCGACGGCCAGCGAGTACACGCCAGTTCCCGACTTCCCGCGCCAGGCAGTCAAAGCCGTGATCGATCTTGCGACGCTCATGTCGAAGGCCAGGCGGAATGCCCAGCCGGAGCGTGACCTGCGGCTTGCTGCCGACCACCTTGCGCGGATATCACCAGACGATCTCAACAGGCTCCTCGAAGGCGTCAGCGCCGAGCACGTCGCTCGCGCACGTGATGATGTGCTCGATTGGGCCGACGCCGTGCGAGCGGCTGAGACACCGCCAGCGTGAACGCCGCTCCACGCGTCGAGGTGCGCCTAGAGGGTGACATCCTGACAGTGACGGGCGTCGCCCTGGACGGCGAGCGCGACCGACTCCTCTTCGACGCACTCCTCGGTGCCGAGCGTACGGCGAATGGGTGGAACTGCCCGGTTCGAGACAGAGACGCCGAACAGCTCGTCCTGGAAGTCACCCGCCACCTCACTGCAGCGGGCCGGGAGGTGGCTGCCACAAGCGACCGCGCTGAACGTGCCCTACAGCGCGACGTGGAGCGGACGCGCAGCTATCAGCGCGCCCTGCACGGCAGCCGCGCGTGGCGAGCGGAAGACGAGGACGCCGTTCGACCGAGGACCGTCGACGTGCTAGCTACGCTAGAGCGCGCGGGATGGGATAGCGACGCGCGAGAACTGCGTCCACACCAGCTCGCCGGTGCAATGCATGCGCTGAGCGCGACGAACGCCGCAGACTTCTCGGTGCCCGGCGCGGGCAGGACCGCCACAGCGCTCGCAGTGCTCGTAACACACCTCGAGCAAGGGACGGTGCAGTGCGCCATCGTCGTTGGCCCGCTGTCGGCGTTCGCCCCGTGGGAACGCGAGGCGAGGACCGCGCTGGGCGAGCGGCTTCGCGTGCGCCGGGTCCGCGGCCTACCCGACACACGGGCCGCGATGCTCTCCGACGCCCAACCAGGTGATGTTCTCCTGCTCACATACGCGACCGCTGCCAACGACCTACCCGAGATTGAACGGTTGTGCGGACGCATGGAGGTGATGCTGATCGCCGACGAGTCACATCGCGTGAAGCGCTTCAACGGTGGGCTGTGGGCGCCCGCTCTCATCGAGATCGCGCGACGCTCGCGGGTACGCATGATCCTCAGCGGTACGCCGATGCCACAAGGACCGCGGGACCTCTGGAGCCAGTTCATGATCCTTTGGCCGGGCGGCGAGCTCACTGGCCCACGGGCTCGCTTCCAGGCTCGCGCGGAAGCGAGCTTCGACAGCCTTCGCGACAGTCTCGTGCCGTTCTTCCTGCGCACGCCGAAGGAGGCACTGGGTCTTCCCGAGTGCCATATCGTGCGCACATCGGTACAGCTCGCGCCCGTGCAGGCAGAGATATACGAGGCCATCAGGGGAAGCCTGCGGCGCGTGGTCGCAACACCCGGTCCGATGCTCGACCGTATCGAAGCGCTGCGTCGCGCGCGACCGATTCGTCTGCTGCAGGTGGCCTCGAACCCCGATCTCCTGAACCTGGAGGACGGGTTCTACAACCTGCCGGCCGTCGCCGAGCAGCCCGACGGCGTCTACGAGCGGCTTCGCGAGTACCGGACGCTTGGCGAGCTACCAGCGAAGTTCCAGTGGGGCCTTGACTATCTCCGCGAACTGCGCGATCAAGATCTCCCCCAGAAGTGCGTCGTCTGGACCTCCTTCGTGCGCAACATCGAGCAGTTCGCGGACTGTGTTGAACGGGAGATCGGCGGTCCCGTCTTCCAGATCCATGGCGGCGTGCCTGCAGCGGAGGAGGGCGAAGCCGGGGACCAGGATGACGACGAGACGCGGGAGCAGCGCATAGACGCGTTCCTCGCAACGGAGGGCTTCGCTGTGCTTGTGGCCAACCCGGCGGCCTGCGCGGAGTCGATCTCGCTGCACTCTCACTGCCATCGCGCGCTCTACCTAGACCGGACATACGACTGCGCGCGCTGGCTGCAATCGATCGACCGCATCCACCGTCTCGGCCTACCGCCTGACATTGAGGTCGAGGTACAGGTACCGATCACCGAGCTGGACGGCGCGACCGCGATCGATGATCTAGTCGACCGGGCACTTACACGCAAGGCGGTAAGGATGCAGGCATTGCTCGAGGGCGGCGAGCTCCTAGCAGAGGAGCTCGACACCCGTGACACTCTCGACGCCGCGCAGGGCGCTGCCGAGGACCTTGAAGAAGTGCTTCGTTATCTCCTGGGAGAGGATATGGACGCACCCGCCAGCTAGCGCGGATCATCAAGCGGCTCGTCGAACGGAAGTGGCGCAGTAGAGACTGAGCAGGGCTGGCGGTCGGCGAGCGAAATGAATAGCAGGCGATCCAGCAACCAAAGCACCCACGCCAGCCGCGTGACTACGAGCGCGAGAATGCTCGCAGCCGGCGCCTCTAGGAACCATGCGCCTACCTGCCCGGTATCGATCACGATCAACGCGGTGAACACCCCGGTCGCGAGAGCGAGCGCGTAGATGGTGTACATGAAGACGACCCGGGTTTTCTGGAACTCGGGCCGGTCGCGCAGCCATGTCATGCGTGGGCCCGAGCCAAGCACGAGCAGGATGGACGTCGCCGTAATCGCGAAGCCCAAGAGCGCGGCGCACGACGCGGAGATCGAGATGTATAGCGCCGAGCGCGCGCCGGTGCTGACGTGGGCAAGCAGCGAGCGGCCATCAATGAGATGCACGCGATCGATCACAAGGAACACTCCAGCGGTCGCGAGAGCGCCCAATAGCTCTCGACGGATCGAAGGCTCCCCATCGGACATCGCTTGCGGACCAGCGTCGCTCACGGTGCTTGCGAGTCGCGTGGCAGGTCGTTCTTCACATCATTGTAGGCGCTGCGGATAGCCGCGAACGCCGCAGGCGAGTCGAGCGCACGAGAGCGCTTGCTCTCTCGAGGAATCGTCACGACTCGCTGAAGTGCGTCGTTGAGCAGGTTCAGCGGCTCAACGCGGTTGGATTGAGGGCTCACACCTTCGATTTCGAGAATATCAAGCAAATCATCGGGATCACGCTTTTCCTTGCGAAACTGTTTAAGCATGCCCTTAACCTTGCTTGTGAAACCATCGTCGAATCCCTCTGCACGAAGCGTTACTTCCGCGAACACGCCCGCATCGAAGTTTGTCGCGACATCCAGTACACCCTTTAGCCCAGCTTTTTTGACGAGTTCCTTGCTGACGATGCTCGGCAAGAGCTTGACACGGAGAACCCTCACGTCCTTGAATTTCAATGCACGCTCCAACATGTCGGCCCGATATAGCGGGTTTACTACGACATCGAGGTTACAGCGCTCCGTCAAGTAATCCTGTAGTCGCCCGATCCTCGGGCCATAGAAGAAGCTCTCGAATCCGATAATGCCATTCGGGAACAACCGCAGATGCACCGCCTCCGCGAGTCCCTCATTGACGGCCAGTCCGAGATCCCCGATCTTGCCTTTGCCGGAGTCGCGGGAAGGGAGATTGGTGCGACGAATTCCATAGAGCTTGATGCATTGGGGCGCCTTCTCGCCGTGGACCTCAGCGCAGGTGATCCGGTCTTCGCCTTGATCAAGGTAGAAGGTAGCCCGCCCTACATGTCCTTCAATCGCCTTGACGACTGCTGCGCGATCAAGCTTCCAGCCATTCGTCGGCGTCGTCGGGGCAACTCTGTAGAAATAGATCTTTCGCGTCAGGTCTTCCGAGTAGGCCACTTTCAAAGGTCCTTTCTCCTTGCGATGTAGGCAGGACTATGCACTTAAATGGACTCGGTTAGGCATGCTCGGAGCTAGAGTGCTCGCTCGCGACGTCCGTAAGCCACCGATCGAACTGTTCATGTGCACGCTCAAGCTCGCCAGGCAGCGCGTGCGTGTATCGCTCTTGCGTGATCTGCGCCGCGCCCACCTGTCGCGCTGGCGCCGCGTGGCCCATGAGTTGTGAGACAAGCACTGGACGGACCCCAGCGGCGTCGAGCCATGACGCGCAGGTGTGGCGGCACTCGTGGGCTGTGATCCTTTCGCCGACCTTCTCGCCTGTCGGCTTGCCCTCCTTGTCCTTCGGTTCCCAGGTGTCATCGACGCGTTTTTGGAGGCCCTCGAACGACAGCAAGCCACTATTCCGGCCTCCGGGCTTCCGACCGGGACAGAGCAGCGCGGCTGGGCTTGGCCGGCCACGGCGCATCAGCTCACGGCGCAGCCTTACCGCGAGCGGCTTGGCGATCGGAACGGCACGCTGCGCTGCGCGCGACTTTCGCCCGCGATCGTCAGCGCCGAGGTAGATCACTCCGAGATCCAGGTCTACGTCGCCGACGCGAGCGTGCCGGATCTCTGCCCTGCGGGCGGTTGCGTAGACAGCGAGCGCGTAAGGGAGCGCGTCGGCGGGGTCGAGGGCATCGAGCAGCGTCTGCATCTCGGCGACGGTGGCCACCCGGTCGCGCGGTGTCGCGTTCATCGCCGGCAGGCGCACGCGGGCGGCGGGATCGTGGTCGACCAGTTCTCGGTCTTGTGCCCACGCGTAGAGGCTGCGGACTGCATTGACGACTGTTCGCACACGGCTGCCGGACTTCTCGGGCGTCATCGAGTCGATAAGTCGCTGGATGTCGCCGCGGCGCACGTCCGCGAGTTGACGTCCACCAAGGGCGGGCTCCACGTAGCCTTCAAGCGCCCCCTGCAGATCGCGGATGGCTGACGGCTTGTATGGGCGCCCGTGCTTGTTGAGCGCCCTGCCCGCCTCGATCGCGCTGAGATACGCCTCGATCGCTTTTGCGACGCGCATCGTGCTCGATGTCGGGAGCGTCCCTGCGCGGAGCGTCGCTTCGAGGTCGGCACGGGCGTTGCGGGCCTCGCCAATTGAGTGCAGCTTCTTGGTCTTGCGCGGCTTACTGGCCGCCCGGTCCCATACCTGGCCCCAGTAGGACGGCGAGCAGTTGCATACTCGCCCCTGATCCACCGCGCAGTCAAGCCGGTGGCGGGCGTAGATGCCCTGGTATCGAGTCTTGGTGTCTTTCGGCATGGTGGTCACGCTACACGTCGCCCCCGCTGGATTGTGTGCTCCTTGAGCCACGCCTCGAGCGCCTGTCGTGGGTACAGCCGCAGAGACCCCGAGTAGACGACCGGGAGGTCGGGCTTGACGTGCCGCGCGAAGTGGTCCACGGATATGCCGAGCGCTTCTGCCGCCTCCTGCTGGTTGAAGGCGAGACGCGGCACAGTGCGCCGGATGCGCTTCTCGCTCGTCATCGTGTCCGCTCCGGTGCTGGTGGCTGGGCGGCGCGGCGGAGGGTGCGAATGATGCCGGGGAGGCGCGGCGCAAAGCGTGCGGGGCCTCGACTTGCGACCGTGCGCTCGAAGCCGGGCCAGTGTTCGCGGCCGGGTGGCTCGGGGTATGCGATTGATGGCGTTTGCGTGCGGCTGCGGCCCATGTCGCGTGCGAGGCGTTTGATGCGGTCGGTGTCGTGGCCGTGTTCGCCGAGGTCTTGGCGGTTGACGTACCAGTCGGTGCCTTCGCGGGCGCGGGACGCCTCGACGTAGGCGGGCTCCTTGCTGGTCTGCCAGCCGCCGGTCACGACGAGCGTGCGGGAGACGGTCGCGCCCTGCGCGCGGTGGATATGGCTCGCATAGCCGAGCCGCAACCGCGTGAGGTCGTCACCAGCGAGTGTCCGCCATTGGCTGGTCGCGTCGAACTGGATCAGCACCTCGCCCGCCTCGTTGATGTCGATGACTTCACCGCGGGCGCCGTTCTCGACGCGCTCGACGCCTGGCTGGCGGTGTTGGTCGATCATCGCTATGCGGTCGCCGGCACGGACGCCGTAGTGCACGCCGGGGACCTGGACTTCGATGTCGCCGAGTTCGCTGCGCTCGCCCCGGTAGTGCTGAGCGCGAGCGTTCAGCCGGTCGATCTCGAGGTTGGATGCGTCGGAGATCAGCGCTACCTCGCTGATGGGGATCGTCTCGGTCAGGGTGGCCCAGTCTTGGACGGCGTGCTCGACGGCCTGGTCGCGCGTGTCTCCCATGTGCAGCTGTCCTTGGCGCTGGTAATAGGCCATCGCCCGATCCGAACGGCCCGCACGCAGATCCGCCCACGCCCGCTGCTCACCACGATCGAGGGTGCGCCGCACGTTCGATAGCTGCGCGCTGGGCGCGATCTCAGCGAGCCGGTCGAACATGCCGCCA